>Ga0105858_1000939_pt1 | contig 10478 bp, 11 predicted proteins | sample OrgsoiDNA_201062_FD_89683 | JGI IMG/M metagenome (GOLD analysis project Ga0105858, IMG submission 89683) | Permafrost soil microbial communities from the Arctic, to analyse light accelerated degradation of dissolved organic matter (DOM) -... | ecosystem: Environmental > Terrestrial > Soil >...
AACCATAATAACCAGCGCGATTGCATACCCAGATGTTGTAGAACAGGTAAAAGCAACTCGGACAACGCAGGTTGGCTTTCACAGTAAACGAACTCCGTAAGCATGCCACTATTTTTCGCCATCGATGTCGGTGCGCTGACGTGTGCAGTTGAAGCTGGAACCGCTTGATGCCGTAAATGATGATTTGACAGAGGTTGAGTTTGCATAATGTATCCCGCCAGTGAGTAACTGTATGGATGTACAGTACTCGGTGATCGAGCAAAGATCAACCCAATTTTTTCCAAGAAGTCTCGCAAATATTGAAGGTAAACGTCTGCAAACTCATTTTGTATTTGGTGCTATGCACGACTTTGAGTATTTTGCATTTAGTTCTTCAAGTAACTCAAACAAGCACCATTGGATCTATTCATGGAAGGATATTGCAATGATTAATCGGTCAAAAATGAGGATTTCTGAATCCCAAAAACTCTTTGCCCCGCTGGGGAACATTCAGTCCCGTTCTCAGTTTGGTGGGTATAGCCTCTCCGCGAACGGCATCATGTTTGCCTTGGTTTCTGACGGCGAGTTGTACCTACGGGCTACGCCGAAAAATGAAATACATTTTCGCAGGCAAGGTATGGAGTCGCTTATCTACCACAAGAGAGGCATACCCATCTCTTTGCGCTATTTCAAAGTGGGCACCCATATTTGGAAAGCTCCTGAAAAGCTTTTGAGCCTCGCGAAAAGTTCACTTCAGGGGATGCTCAATGATAAGAAAAAGAAGAAAAATGGTGATGTCAGACTGAAGGATCTGCCGAATATTTCTTTAAATCTCGAACGTTTGTTATGGCAGATAGGAATTTCAACGTCGTCTCAATTAAGAGCGCAAGGTGCGTGTTTGACCTATTTGAAATTACGTTCAGTGAAAGACGGCGTGGGATTAAATGTGTTGATAGCGTTGGAGGGGGCGATACATGGATATCATGAAGCGGCACTGCCGATGGCATCGCGTGATTTGTTAACGCAGTGGTATGCCTCCCAAACATCGATAACCAAAATGTCTGCAGAATAGAAGAGGGTCAGCAAAGCGTTCCCTTTGCTGACCTAAACCAAATTTCACCCACGATTTGAAATTACAGTGCAGGAAGAATTTTGCTGTTCAAATTCCCGAATTCTCGCATGTGGGCTAACAGCAAACCAATTTGCTGTAACACCAACTGTTCTTTACTGCCTGACTCCGTCGTTCGCATCTCAATACGAACCATCAGTTGTTCAAGCGCCTCATGGACTCTGCTTGATTGAGAAGGTTCATGGTGCAGTGCAGCTTCGATCCAACAGGCTGCATCGTCCAACAAGCGCAACGTCTCTGCATCGCGCAGTTTCTCTCGGTGTGCACCGAGTGCAGATATGTAGCTCAGCATCGTGTGGTTTAAGCATAAAAGTCGGAATGCCGCATCGAGTGTATCGGGGGCATTATTCTTTTCTGACGTCATATTCGACACCACTGACGCCAGTTCTGCATCGCAATTGTGCGCATCGCGTCGGGCCAATCGATAATCCAGACTGTTATCTTTACCTTGATGATACTGGACGAGAATGGCGTCGAGATAACGACAGTTGGCGGTAAAGGTCTTATCCACCACTACCGGTAATTGCCTGAATCGCCAATCCGGCCAAATAAAACTTACCGCCGCCCACGCAATACCACAACCGATCAAGGTATCAATGATACGTGGGATGGCAATTTCAAAACCCTCACCCAACAGATTGAAGCAGAGCAGGACCAGCAGCGTGATAAACATGGTGGCGTGGGCATATTGGACATTGCGGAAGGCGAAAAAGAGCAAACCGCTGATCACGATCAGTACCATTTGTCCGTCAATTGATGGGACGAAGTAAAGGATGGGGATACCCAAAGCGATACCGGCCAACGTACCAATAATCCTCAGTGCCAGGCGGCGACGTGTCGCATTGTAGTTTGGCTGACAAACGAACAGGCTGGTCAGTAAAATCCAGTAACCATGGTCCAATCCGCTGATCTTTATCAGCCCGTAGCCAATCCCCAGTACGATGGACATGCGAATAGCATGGCGAAAAAGCGCAGACTTAGGCGTCAGGTGACGAGAAATTCTTAACCAAACATCATCAATTCCTGTCAGCCGATCTTCAGCAAACGCGGGAGTATTATCTTGATTCTCGGGCAGCGCCTGCTCAGACTCAATGCTGGCCAGTTGGGCATCGATTGCGCGCAAATTGATTAACAGATGGCGTAGGGCCTGGAGCATGTCACGATGCTGGGATTGAGCATCAAGCCTTTTTAGGGCTTCATCGAGGCGAGAGAAAGCCCGTTCAAACTGGGTGTTATGCACATACTTTTGTCGATAAAGAATCGATTGAGAAAGTTGTGAACAGGCACGCGCCTGCATACTCATTAAGCGTTGGAAGCGGAACAAAATGTCGCTGTGATGAAACTGTTCACTGAGTTTTTGGTACTGCACATGCGAAGAGTTGGCCCGCTCATGGATATCTTGCACCACGAAATAATAGTGCAGCGTTCTTCGGGTACCTTTCTGTCCGCGATCGCCTTTCAGGCGAGTCTGCAGCGTATTTTTGGTTTGATTGAGCGTGGCGACTAATTGGCTGTTCGCCATTGCCAGAGCCACTAACTCTTTACTGTTATCGCCCTCCTGGTCGGGGTCAAACAGCGCAGCCTTAGATTCCAGATAATTCGCCAACTGCTGATAGCAACGGGAGATCAAATCCTGCAAGGGGCGAATCGGATAAAGGATGTGTCCGGCGAGCGTTAGCAGGTTGTACCAAATCGCCCCACACAACAGCAGCAGCGGTTGCTGGTACCAAACGTGATACATGCTGGTGCCGAGCATGGTGTAAATGGCAATGAGCAGTGCGCCAAACGCAATTGTCGCGTAGCGCTGGCCAAGTGCACCGAGCAAAATAAATCCACAGGTTGAGAGCATCAAACCTAAGGCAAAAAACCATGGATAAGGGAATAACAGTTCAATTGACGCTGAGGCAATGAAAAAACAGACCAGCGTAATGACTAAATTACGTAACCGGCCAGACAGCCGGTCATCGAGGTCGGCTAAGGCAGCGGCCACCACACCCAAGGTTAATGGGATGGTTAACGTGGGATGGTTAAGCCACCATGGCACCGCGGCTGCCCCAGTCAGTGCAATAAAAATACGGATGTTATAAAGGACATTACTGTTGTAGGCATAACGCCTCAAACCCGGAGCAAAAGAGAGCACGACAAACTCCACCTGATAAAAAGGCTAATATTACGGGTGAACAGTAATTAGCGAATGCGGCCATTGGCAAGGTTACGGCGGGCATTCTCTTCTCTGACTTGTTTGGCAAGCTCCACCGAGACCACGCGCTGACCCACTGGCCACAGAGCAATCACGGCGATTTTGAAATTAGCGATCCCAACGGGAATACCGATAATGGTGATGCATTGCACGATGCCCGCCATAATGTGTGACAAGCACAACCACCAGCCGAACAAGATGAACCAGAAGATGTTGAGTAACGTTCCGCTTCCTGTTAACAAGGCATTACGCTTTTCTGGATACAGATCATTAACATGCACGGCCTCGTTACCGAATGGGATTAACGAAAGGCGGGTGATTTCCCAGCATGAGCGGGTCAGCGGCAGAGTGAAAACCAGCACGATGCTAATCAGAGTGGCAAAAAGCCAAGCCAGCGTGGTAAAAAATCCACCCAATACAAAATTCAGAATGTTCAAAATAGCGCGCATATTATCACTCGGGTCATGTCAAATGAGATAGGTAACGCCAATGCGTTAACGGAAATCCTACGGTTTTTATTCTACCCTGATGTTGGGGGTAGAGCGCCAGTGCTTATCGCAGGTAAACTGCAGCAATTAAGTCCTTAATTAATAACCCGGCTATCAACGAGCGGTACCTACAGTGAGAAAAATGGCGTGATGATATGGAACTGAAATCAACTTCATTTGGAAAACATCTGGCCCAACATCCTTATAACCGGGTGCGACTGCTTAACGCAGGCGTTGAAGTCAGTGGCGACAAGCATCATTACCTCATACCTTTTAATCAATTGATCTCAATTCGCTGCAAACGCGGCATCGTCTGGGGTGAGCTGGAGTTTGAGCTTCCTGACGAAAAAGTGGTGCGCTTACACGGTACCGAATGGCAAGAAACTCAGCAGTTTTATCAGCATCTTCTCAAGGTCTGGCGTCGCTGGAGCGATGAGATGAGTGAGGTCAGTGCTGGCGTCTTGCACCAGCAAGCGGAAAATATTGCTCGTATTGAGCAACAAGATAAATGGTTCAAAAAAAGTGAATTAGCTGCGGTGCAGCAAAAAATCGCCGAAGCTTTTACCGCGGTGCCGGTGCCGGTTGAGCGATTGCATGAGTTTGATAATTGCCGTGAAGATTACGAACTGTGCCTGAGATGGCTACGGGAAGGCGCGCAGAGCGTCGATGGACGTAATGAGACATGGACAGAAAGAACCCTCGAACAGCATCGTGACTTCTTTGATCACATCGAAACGACACCGCTCAATAACAGCCAGTGTCGCGCTATCGTCAATGGTGAAGATGCGGTTCTAGTATTAGCAGGGGCAGGCAGTGGTAAAACGTCGGTATTGGTAGGGCGAGCTGGCTGGTTATTATATCGTCAGGAAGCCCATGCAGAACAAATTCTGTTGCTGGCCTTTGGCCGTCAGGCGGCAGACGAAATGAATCTCAGAATTAAAGAACGCCTGAATACCAGCGATATTAAAGCCAAGACCTTCCATGCCCTGGCGCTGCATATTATTCAGGAAGGCAGCAAGAAAACGCCGAAGATCAGTAAGCTGGAAACAGACAGCAAAGCACGCCGCAGTTTACTCATAAAAACCTGGCAGCAGCAGTGTGCAGAGAAAAAAGTGCAGGCCAGCGGCTGGCGCGCATGGATGACTGAGGAGTTGGAATGGGACGTTCCTGAAGGCGATTATTGGAAGAACAAAGCGCTGTCGGAACGTTTGGGGAGCCGCCTCGAACGCTGGCTGGGCCTGATGCGTATGCACGGTGGCAGTCAGGCAGAGATGGTAGAGCAGGCGTCTGAGGAAGTGAAAGATCTCTTTCAAAAACGTATTCGCTTAATGGCACCCCTGCTTAAAGCGTGGAAATCTGCCCTGAAGGATGAAGATGCGGTCGACTTCTCGGGACTGATTCATCAGGCGGTTAATCTGTTGGAGAAAGGTCGGTTTGTCAGCCCCTGGAAGCATATTTTGGTCGATGAGTTTCAGGATATCTCGCCGCAGCGCGCGCGTCTGTTGGCCGCGCTTCGCCAGCAAAACAGTCATACCCATCTGTTTGCCGTCGGGGACGACTGGCAGGCGATTTACCGTTTTAGTGGCGCGGAATTATCGCTGACCACGGCGTTTGAGGCGAACTTTGGTGAAGGGGCACAATGCGCGTTGGATACCACCTATCGTTTCAACGATCGTATTGGTGAAATCGCCAATAAATTTGTTTTGCAAAATCCTTATCAGCTAAAAAAACCACTTAACAGTCTGACGAAAGGCACCAAGAAAAGCGTGGTGATCCTGCCGGATGATCAGTTAGATGCCTTATTAGATAAGTTGAGTGGGTTTGCTAAAACAGATGAACGGATCCTTATTTTGGCCCGTTACCACCATTTGCGTCCTGATGTGCTGCAAAAAGCCGCGACCCGTTGGCCGAAGCTGAATATTGAATTCATGACTATTCATGCCAGTAAAGGGCAGCAGGCGGATTACGTAATTATTGTCGGTTTGCATGAGGGCAATGATGGTTTCCCCGCCCCGGCGCGTGAATCATTACTTGAGGAAGTGCTATTACCCGAGCCAGAAGATTTTGCCGACGCCGAGGAGCGACGTTTGTTATATGTCGCCATCACGCGCGCTAAACATCAGGTGTGGTTAATGCAGGATAAAAAGCAGCCTTCGGTGTTTGTCGAGCAACTCGACGCGTTGGGCGTGCCGTCTCAACGTAAACCTTAGAAGCCAATACCTATGCCCGTTAAGCCCCAGAAAAAGGCATAACGGGCAGTGCGGTTAGTCTTTCAAACGTGACCACAAATAGCGCTGATAATCAGGAATTGAAATCTCTACCTCCTCTTTAAACAGCGGCGACGCAATCAAAAAATCTGCCGTAGCGAGATTGGTGGCTACGGGAATATTCCAGACAGTGGCCAGACGTAGCAAGGCTTTGACGTCGGGATCATGAGGCACCGCGTTCAGCGGATCCCATAGAAAAATTAGCATATCAATTTTTCCCTCGGCAATCAGCGCACCGACCTGTTGGTCACCTCCCATTGGCCCACTTAACATACTTTTTACGTTGATCCCAGTGTTACGCTGGACCAAATTCCCCGTGGTTCCTGTGGCATAAAGAGTGTGCTGAGAAAGTTCGGCCACATTTTTATCCACCCATTTCATCAGCATATTTTTGCAGTGATCGTGAGCAACCAGGGCGATATGTTTTTTCTTAGCAATGGTGCGGGTCGTGAATTCCATCAATGTTCCCTTAAACACAACGAAGAGTTGTGCTCAGAGTACTGAAACTCAGTTTTTCTGCATAGCGTTGACGCAAAGATTAAGGGGAAGATAAGGCAAATTACGTGACGTAGGACCTCTATTTTTGCTTTTTTAAGGCTGAGGGATATTCAGCCAAGATAAAAAACGGCCTAAATGCGGCGAGGCGGCCAGCTGTGACCAGAAAGTGGGAAGGGTATGAGCGGTATTTTTGTTGGCTGGGGTCAGCATCGATAATGAGGTACCGCCTATTCGCGTGCGGCCTTTTTGTGCCGCGATAGCAAAATCAGGCACCGACGCTTTCAGACCTGACAGGTTATAGGCGATCATCAGTTTTTCTAAATCAGAAGAACTGCCGAAGGCCAGCGGTTTGAGAACATCACGGCGAGCAATAATGTCCCGGCCATTTTCATCGACCAACCGGTAATTCAGTTTTTTGCTGAATAACTCGGTATCCATCTCATTATTTAGCGTGGGAAGCGTAAATGAAACCGACTTCAACCCCTCCGCGTTGAAGGTCACGATCATCGCGGGTGAGTGATAAATTAAGGGATTCATGGTGGCAGGATGCAAATTCTTGCTGACCTGAAACAAGATCTGATGCAGCCCGTCATCTACCTCAAGGCTTTCTGCACCTTTGAGGATTGCGCCAGACATTTTCTTGCCGTCAATGACCAGCAGATCGATATCAGGTGACAGTTTCAGGCTCGTTGCGCCAGCGGGTGCTAGCAGGCAAACCGACAGTAAAGCGGCCATCAATCTGACTTTCATAGTTCACCCCTTACCGACATCCGACACTTCTATTATTGAGGAATGCGTTGGGTGTGTCAAAATTTTGCAAAATGTATTTATGTTCATTTTTTGAAACATTTTGATGGGACATGTGACTTCTCACTTTTGGGTCATGAGACAACCCAAAAGTGAGGTTTACGTTAGACTTGATGAAGGTCATTCTCAGAGGTTAAAACCATGCTAGATAAAGACATTGCCGACATTCTCAAAGAAGTAAAAACTATCGCGTTAGTGGGGGCCAGTGACAAGCCTTCGCGGGCAAGCTATAGCGTAATGGCCTATTTGCTGGCGCAGGGCTATCAAGTGACGCCTATCAGCCCTAAGCTCGCAGGGCAAACACTGCAAGGCCAAAAGGTCTATGCCACACTTGATGATGTGCCACATCCTATCGACATGGTTGATGTTTTCCGCAATGCAGAAGCGGCTTATGGGGTGGCTCAGGAAGCGGTAGCGATCAAAGCGAAAGTCTTGTGGCTACAGCTAGGGGTGATCAACGAACAGGCCGCCGTACTGGCGAAGCAGGCGGGGTTGAAGGTGGTGGTGGATCGCTGTCCAAAAATCGAAATTCCACGCTTAGGATTGGAAAAATAACGCTCACGTTTGAAAGCCACTTTCACTCTTTGAACCATAAAAAAACCGGCCATATGAAGGCCGGTTTTCGTTTGAAGCGCCAGAGTCGGTCAGTTACGTAAACGTGGAGCCAATAGCTGACTGCGGATGGACTCCGCCAGGTCATCCAAAGAACTTTGCTCAGGATGTGAACGTGCGGCTTCATGATCAATTTGGATCTCAGCCAGATAAGTATGCACCGGCTGGCCTTTGTCATCTTCCATCACTACGTGATACCACGGCGCAGCGCGCATCGTTTTATCCGCATCGACTTCGTCGGCATCCGGTTTTTCCAGCGAATATTCCGCATCTACATCAATTACCACCCCGAGATACCCCAACATTCTATGGCGTACCTGTTGTCCAATACCGAATTTGCTGGCAATCATAGTCATCTCCTGAAAAATAACACCTAGCTTCTATATGGAGGCAAGACACGCTGTTTCAAGTTTTGACTACTTTCTGGCCTGATAATTCACGTTCTGCGCCCGATTAAGGCACAGAACGATAAATCAGGACATCACGACGCAGGCGAAGCCTTTCAGATACAAACCTTCAGGATAAGAACCGATCACCGGGTGGTCAGCCGCCTGACGGAATTGCTCGACGAACTGGATCTCGCGGTTGGCGTCCAGCGCGGCGTCGGCCAGAATTTTCTGGAATAAATCGGTAGGTAACAGACCAGAGCAGGAGAAGCTCAGCAAAATACCGCCCGGACGCAATAACTGAAGCGCCAACATGTTGATGTCTTTATAACCACGACAGGCATTAGCCAGCTGATTTTTGTTCTCAACAAATTTCGGCGGATCCATGACGATCATATCGAACTGCTCGCCTTGCTCGCGATATTTACGCAGTAACTTGAAGACGTCGTCGCGAATGAATTCTGCTTTCGACACATCCAGTTTATTCAGCTCAACGTTTTGACGCGCAATATCCAGCGCATCTTGCGAGGTATCGACGTTGATCACTTTCTCACATCCGCCCATCAGGGCTGACACGGCAAAGGCACCGGTGTATGAGAAACAGTTCAGCACCTTGCGACCTTCGGCATATTTACGCGCGGCAAGACGACTGTCACGCTGGTCGAGATAGAAACCGGTTTTGTGGCCTTGCTTGATATCCACCAGCAGGCTCATGCCGTGCTCCTGAATCGGCAACAGGGCAGGAGGCTCGTCACCCAAAACGTGTCCTTGAGTCAATTCCAGACCTTCTTTCTTACGCACCGCGACGTCTGAACGATCCCAAATGGCACATTCTGGATAACAATGCTGAAGGGCAGCCAGCAGCGGGGCACGTTGATGTTCTGCACCGGCAGACAGCAGTTGCAGCACCAGGAAATTCTGGAAGCGGTCGATGGTGATGCCTGGCAGTCCGTCTGACTCACCAGCAATCAGGCGATAGCCGTCAAGGCCGTCACGCTTAGCAATCCAGTTACGCCAGCTTTGTGCTTGCTCTAAACGGCGCACGAAAAAGGCGATATCGATATCTTCGTCCTGAAGGAAGGTCCATACGCGAGCACGAATTTGGGATGACGGAGAATAGGCCCCGCGAGCCAGCCATTTTCCCTGACTGTCTACAATATCAATAGTGTCACCGGAAAACGCTTTGCCTTCGACGCGAGTGACCGCACCGGAAAATACCCACGGGTGGCGGCGTAAGAGAGATTTTTCACGGCCTTTGGCCAGAAATAAACGAGCAGTCATAGAATTAGGTTCTGTCAGTTCGGGGGCAAAAAAAGAGCGTCATTGTCCGGTCAAGCAGTCTAAATTGCAACGAACCATACCGCTAATGGAGAGAATATTATGGCAAAAGTCAGTATAGCTGCCTATGTCTACGGCCGTGTACAGGGCGTAGGATTTCGTTTCGCCACCCAACATCAGGCCACTGCGTTAGGCCTCACCGGCTATGCCAGAAACCTGGACGACGGCAGCGTTGAGGTGGTGGCCTGTGGCGAACAAGAAAAGGTTGAACAACTGCTGGCATGGCTAAAGCAGGGCGGGCCTAAACATGCCACTGTGGACAAGGTCGTCAGCGAGCCAACATCACCTGGCGACTATGGAGATTTTAAAATCCGCCATTAATCTTGCAGGTACGGCCAGTTACAGACATTTGACCGGCTTAGGCAGGCCGGCAATTTTGGTGGCCTGTTTCGCCGGGCCTTTGGGAAACAGTCGGAAAAGATACCGGCTGTTGCCTTTCTCTTCGCCATATTTTTGTGCCATCGCTTTTACTAACATGCGGATGGCCGGAGAAGTATTGAACTCCAGATAGAACGCACGCACGAAGCGAACCACTTCCCAATGTGCTTCTGTTAGGACGATCTCTTCCTCTTCGGCTAACAAAGGGGCCAGTTCTTCGTGCCAGTCAGCACTGTTTTTTAGATAACCCTGCGCGTCGGTGTCAATCTCGCGGCCAGCAAATTCCAGCATATGTCCTCAAAGCATTAAAAAACTCAGCGCCCAGTTTAGCAAAAAGGGGGGAAGCACAAAATAAAAAGCCCCGCTTTCGCGAGGCTCTGATGATGCATTGCCAGA
>Ga0105858_1000943_pt1 | contig 10423 bp, 6 predicted proteins | sample OrgsoiDNA_201062_FD_89683 | JGI IMG/M metagenome (GOLD analysis project Ga0105858, IMG submission 89683) | Permafrost soil microbial communities from the Arctic, to analyse light accelerated degradation of dissolved organic matter (DOM) -... | ecosystem: Environmental > Terrestrial > Soil >...
CGTCTGCGGCGCCTCGGCCTGCTCAGCGGCAACCCAGGCGCAGCTGCGGGCGGCGCCGGGGCGCTTGGAATTCCTCACTGGGGCAGAGCTCGGCTGGGCCCCCATCTACGGCAAGCTTTCGCTGTTCGGCGACTACACAATCCACTTCGATGCCTACGTCAGCGCGGGTCCAGAGTTGGTGCGCGAGCGCATCGCCGCAGACGCCGCATCGGCCGAAGCGGCCCGCTGGGCATTTGGCGGCCGGGTGTCCGTTGGCGAGCGGGTCTTTCTCGGCAACACCTTCATGATCCGTTTCGCCGCTAGCGAGCTGGTGTATTCGGGTAACGTTCGCGGCAGCAGCGAAATCGAACGCAAGCTCAGTCTCGAGGGCGGGGTAGCCTGGCTCTTCGGTGTGGGGCGATGACGATGCTGGTCGCAATCCTGTTGGTGGCAGCGGCAACCTCTCCCGATGCGATCTACGCGGGCCTGAGCGGCACTCCCGGCCGCGCGCGCCAACGAGTGCACGAGCTGGTTGAGTCGCTGGAAGAAGCGCAGCTGCCGCGCAGCGCCGACGTGCTGCTCGCTTCGCTTGCCGGCGATGCATCGCCTGAAGTGCGCGCCGCGGCTCAAGAAGAGCTGGCCGCGCGGGCAGCGAAGGATCCCGCGGCGCAATCGTTGCTCTCACGCGTGCCGGTCCAAGGCTCGCTGCCGCCGGCAGTGGCGTTGAGCCTCGCTCGCGATCATCTGGAGCGCGCGCTGCAGCTCTCTCCGCTCGATCAAGCTTCGGCTTTCGTTGGACTGAACCCAGGCCCGTCGCTGCAGCCCGCGAACGCAGAAGCCGTGCCGCAGCTGCTGGACAAGGATCTCGCGATCGAGATGGGTGCGCAGCCGGCAGCTCCGGAAGAGAAGCCGGCCCAGCAGCCAGAGGCCTCTTCCAAGGTCGGCGGAGCTTCGCTGCGCGAGCTGGACGCGGCCCGATCGCTCGCGGCGCAAGTTCCGGCCGGAGACGCAGCCGAACCCGGCGCGCATGAGGTGGCTGGCCTCGCCGCCCTGGCGGAGAACGACAATGCCGCGGCCATCAAGGAGTTCACCTCCATTGCCGTATTGCCGGTAAAGCGCGGTGACGGCCTGGCCGAAGCGCGCCGCGACAAGGCCTACTTGCAGCTCGCGCGACTGGCATACGCAGCGAGCGACGATGCGCAAGCGACCGATCTGTACAACCGCGTCTCCCGCAACCGGCCGGAGTGGCTGGACGCGCTCTTCGAGGCGAGCTGGTCGCGCTTTCGCACCACGCAAGACGAGCTGGCGCTGGGAAATCTCTTGACGCTGCACGCGCCGTTCTTCACCAATCGCTTCTTTCCCGAATCGTTTGTGCTCAAAGCATTGGTCTTCTACGAAAACTGCCGCTATGCCGACGCACGCCGTGCGCTGGCGGAGTTCGAACAGCGCTACCTGCCACTGCACCAAGGCCTGACCAGCGCGCTCTCCCGGTTTTCCACCCCGCAAGCCGCGGCTGAGTTCCTCACCCGCGGGGCGGTGGCGGTGCAGAGTGTCGAGCCAGGAGCGCGGGACGAAGTGGCTCGAGTCGAGCAGTCGCCCGACATTGCCGGGACGCTACAGGCCGCGGCGCAGCTCGCTCGCGAGATCGATTCACTCGATCAGAAGCCTTTCCGCGGCTCCGCGCTGGTGACTCGCTTGTCTCCGGCAGCGCGGGCGGCGCGGCTTGCGCTGCTCGAGGATGCCGGCCGCAAGTTCTCTTCGCGGCTCGACTCCGAGCGGGCGCAATTGCGCGAGCTGCTCGGCCAGTCGTTGCGCATCGCTTATGAAATTGCCGGCCGCGAGAAAGACCTCGCGGCATCGCCCGACGGCGCAGGCTCGACGGTGGTGCGGCACGACCGGCAGCAGGCGCAAGACGACGAAGAGCTCTGGCCTTTCCAAGGCGAATACTGGCGCGACGAGCTGGGCAACTATCGCTACGAGCTCGGCCGCCGCTGCAAGAAGCCCCGCGGGCCTTCCCAACTCGCCGCTGAGCCGCACTGAAGAACGTGAAGCTGACGAATTCATTTCCCACGCAGGGTGCTGGCTTTCCCAGCTGCCTCGCGCGGGCGCCGTCTCTCGCCAGGCGTCCCGGCGAGCGTGAGGCAGGCGCGAAGGTTGCAGTCCCAGCTGGGCTTACGGGAGTTCCATGCTCGCGATCATCATCGCCGTCGCAGTTGCGCAACCGCCCGGTCGCGATCCGGGTCTTTTGCACCGCAATGTCGAGCAGCTGACTCAAACGAAGGAGGCGGAGCAGGAAGCCGCCCTCCGCCGCCTGCTGCAGCTGGGCGGGTCGACAGCGGAACAGGCCGAGGTGCTCGCGCGCCTCGCGAACACGCTGCGTGCCCGCGCCCTGACCTTGACCATTCGCGCCCAGGCCGAGGACACGGAAAATCCGGCCGCCGCCGAGCGCGAGCGGAAGATCGCCGAGACCGCGCGCAACGAGGCGATCGTGCGCTTCCGCGAACGGCTGCGAAAATATCCGGACGCGCCCGGCACCGACGAGTCGCTCTTCTTTCTCGCAGATGCCCTGCAGGACTCGGGCAAGGATCAGGAGTCCGTACAGACCGCGCGCGAGCTGGTGACGCGGTTTCCGCGCTCGCCGTACGCGCCCGCGAGCCACGTCTTCATCGGCGAGCACCTCTTCGACGCGGCGAAGCTCGACGAAGCCCTCGCTCAATATCGCGCCGCGGCCGCCGTGCCTTCCGACGACGTCTATCCGTACGCACTCTACAAGGCTGCCTGGTGCCGCTTCAACCAGGTCCGCTACGACGACGCGATGAAGCTGCTCCAGCGGGTGAACGGAATTTCCGAGAAGAAGGGCAACGTCAACAGCGTGCAGCTCGCTCGCGAAGCCCGGCGCGACTATGTGCTGGCTTACGCGCGCATCGGCAAGCCGGAAGACGCCCGCGACCGCTTCGCCGCGATGTTCGGCAAGGTAGCCGGCCTCAAGATGGTGGAGCAGTTCGAAAAACTGCTCTTCGATACCGGTCGCGATCCGGAAGCAAGCATGATTGCAAAGCAACTGCTCGCGCTGCACGGTGATACGCCGGGAGCGGCGCTCGATCAGACGCGGCTCCTGGTGCTCGCGCAGCGCGGCGGCAAGCGCACCGAGCTGCTCGCCGCGGCCAAGGCTTTGGTGGCGACGTACCAGCGCGTTCGCGAGCACACCACGCCCGGCGAAGGCGACGAGGCCTTCGCGGAAGCGAATCGGCTGGGCGAAGAGACGCTGCGCAACCTCGCGGTGCAGATCCACACCGAGGCGCGCAAGACCGACCTCGACGACACCTGGAACGCAGCGCGCGCGCTCTACACCGACTACCTCACGCTTTTTCCCGACTCGCCCGACGCTTACGAGCTGCACTTCTTCGACGGCGAATTGTTGTACGCGCGCAACTTGAAGGCCGAGGCTGCCGAGCAGTACGAGGCAGTGACGAAGCTCGATCTGGCCGCGCTGCAGGCCAAGAAGCCGCCCGGTCGTTGGCTTTCGAAGGCCGCTTGGAGCGCGGTGCTCTCGCGCAGCGAGACCTTGCCGCAGCAGCAGGCCAAGGACACCGGCGCGCGCAGCGATCAGCGCAAGCTCACCTCCGACGAAGAGAAGCTGCACGCGGTTTGCCTCCTCTATCTGCAGGCGCTGCCGGAAGGTCCGCACGCGGTGGAAGTGGCCTTCAAGGCGGGCCGGCTCGAATACCTCTCGGGGCAGCTGGACAAGGCGCAGGAGCATCTGGCCTGGGTGGCGACGATGCATCCCGAACACGAGCTGGCGGAGTACTCCGCGAATCTGGTGCTCGACATCGAGAACATCCGCAAGGACTGGGAAGGGCTGCACCGCTGGGCGCAGCAGTTCTCGGGAGACAAGAAGCTCTTGACCCATGGAACGCTCGCGCAGGACGTCTCGCGAATCGAAGAGGAGAGCGCGTACTCGCTGGCCGACGCCACCGGGTCGGACCCGAAGAAGGCCAAGGCCCTCTTGAGCTTCGTGGACGAACATCCGCATGGGCGGCTGGCCGACAAGGCGCTCTTCGGGGCGGCGGCGGCGCTCTCGCGAGCCAACAACATCGACGGTGCGCTTGCTGCTCGCGCGCGGGTCTGGAAGGAGGAGCCGCAGTCGCCGCTCGTTCCGCGCGCGTTGCTCGGCTCGGCCGCGGATCTTTCTGCCGTCGCCGATCTGGGCGAGGCCGCGACGCTGCTGGAGAGGTACGCGGCCGGCTGGCAGAAGCAGGAAGCGAACCACAAGTGGCGCCGCGAGCACCCGCAGCCGAAACCCGCGAAGAAGCCGCCGGAAGGACCGGTCTTCGAGGAGGCCAAGGCGCAGGGCGCGCTCCACGACGCCATCGTTTTGCGTGAGGCCCGTGGTGAATTGCAGAAGGCGCTCAACGACCGCGTACTCTCGATGCAGCTTTGGGACAAGGCCGCGGAGAAGCAGGACCAGCTCTTCGCACAGGCGCAGTTGCGCTTGAAATTGGGGGAACTGTCGAAGGCTGCGCGCGAGTTTGCGGCCATCGCCAAGGACACCCACTCCAAGCCCGCGCTGCAGCTCGTTGCCTGGCGCGCGGCGGCGAAGCTCTTCGCCCGCGTGCGTGAGACCGGCAATGCGAACTGGTCGTGGACCGAGGCGGAGCGGCTCTACAAGACGATGGGTCCCAAGGCGCGCGAGAAGCTCTCGCCGGACGGTATCGCCGCTGCTGCGGAGGCGCACTACGCGCTCGGCGCCGAAGGCTTCGAGAAGTTCAAGCAGCAGCAGATCAAGATGCCGCTGATGGCGAACCTCAATCGCAAGATCGCCTTGCTGCAGCAAGTCCGCAAGCGCACCGAAGAGACGGTCTCGCTTCGCCAGGCGGAGCCCGCGGTCTGCGCTTTGGGCCAGTTAGGTGAGGCGCAGATCCTGCTCGGCCAGGCGCTTGCGCAGAGCCCCTATCCTCCAGGCCTCAACGGCGAGCAGCGCAAGCTCTACCGCGCGGCGTTGGTCGACAAGGCCAAGCCCCTCTTCGACGACGCCCGCGGCACGCTCGAAGGCGCGGACGAGAAGGCGCACGAGTTGGGCGTCGCCGGCGTCTGCCCGGCGCGCATCGCTTCGCTCTTGTCCAAGGTGAGTGGCGAGGCGGAAGAGCGCGAGCAGTTCAAGCTCGCGGCCTCGCCGCTGATCGACATTCCTGACTTTGCTTCAGCCGATGACGTCGACGGCGAGCGCGCCAAGCGGGTGCTGGGCGAGGCGCTGGCCGCGGCCGAATCGCTGCCTGCCACAGATGCTTTGGCCAAGATCGAAGCTGCCGCGAAAGGCGCTCCGTCGCCGCAGGCGCAGTTCGACTACGCGGTGGCGCTCGATCGGGCAGGCCGCGCGGACGAGGCGGAAAAGATCTACCGCGAGGTCGCGCACGCCTCCAAGGACGATCTGGGCGTGAGCGCCGCGGAGCGTTCGGCGGCGCTGGCAACAGCGCGGCAGGATGCAGCTGCGGCTCGTGCGGACCTGAAGCTCGCCGAGACCTCCGAGCCGGCGATCCTCAAGGCGGAAGTTGAGCTCGCGCTGGGCGACGCTGCCGCGGCGCAGGCTGCTGCACGCCGGGTGCTCGCGCGCCAGCCGCTCGACGTTCGCGCTCTCTGCGCGATGGCTCGCGCGCAGCTCGCGCAAGGAGCGCCGTCGGTGGCAAAGCTCCTCGCGGTCCGCGCCGCCGCGGCCGATCCGAAGGACGCCGAGCCGCTCTTGGTCAAGGCCGAAATCGCTCGCGCCGCAAATCAACCGGCAGAGGAGCTCGCGGCGGCACAGGCAGCTGCCCAGGCCGACGCAGACTCTCCGCGAGCCGCGCTGGAGTTGGGCCGGGCTCTCTATGAGCGCGGGCAGATCGAGTCGGCAGTCGAGGCGTTCCAGAACGCCGCCCGGCTCGACCCGAGCTCGTACGCGGCCGCGCTCGCTTTGGGACAAGCGCTCGAAGCGGCGGGCGATTCGGATGCAGCAACCGAGGCCTTGAAGCGAGCGACCGCTCTCTCGCCGCACGCCGCGGAGCCACACTTCGAGCTCGCTCGTATCGCACTGGATGAGCAAGACGATGCCCAAGCGGCGCTCAAGGAGGCAAAACTTTTCCTCAGCCTGTCCTCGGAGCCGCCTCCGGCGGCGCATCCGATCCACGCTCTGCTCCTGCGCTGTGAGGGAACCTTGAAAGAGCGCGCTCAGGCATCGGTCGTGCAAGGGCAGTAGTGGAGCAGGGTAGGGGGCGGGCGGGGGCTTTAGCAATGGAGCCAGCAGCGACGGGTCGGATAGCACGGTGCGGTTGGAGTTGGACGGGGTTGGGGTAGGGGGTGGGTATGCGGGTCAGGGGTCTGGTTCTCGCCGTGGCGCTCTTCGCGAGCGCAAGCGCATTGGCAGCAGGGGAAACGGAAGACGGCCGCAGGCCGGCCGCCCGGCAGAAGCGCACCGTGCTTCACTTCGGCGAAGACGACATTCGCGGTGGCATCACGAGGCCTGACGGAGAGCTCGTGCAGGCGTCGCGCAAGGCACACGAAGACAGTCTTTTACGCGTACGGCGCTCGTTCGCCGACCGCGCCCTTTCGGCACCTCTCGCAGGCCGCTGAGCACTCTCTTTTTTTCGGAGCACTTCAATGATTCCGATCGTTCTCAAGGTGTATGACGGCGGGAAGCTCACCAGCTCCCGCGCCTTCAAGGCAGAGCGCATCTGCCTGGGCAGCAGCGATGCCGATCTGGTGCTCGAATCGCCCAGCGTGGACAAGAACCACGCGGTGATCGACGTCTCGGCAAGCGGTGTGATCCTTCGCGCCTCGGGCGCCTCTCCTCTCTTCTTGAACGGCCAGCCCATCATCGCGGCGCCGCTCCGCCACGGAGACCTCATCTCCATCGGCGAGCTGCGCATCATGGTGGAGCTGCAGAAGGCCGTGCAGCCGCGCCTCGCGCCGGTGCCGCCTCGCCGCAGCCCGCGGCTGCAGTTGGTGCAGGGCGCGGAGACCGACGCCGGCCGCGCCCACTCGCCCGCGCTCTCGGTCGTTCGGGAAGCTGGCGGAGCGGAGACCGCGCTTCTCGCCGAGAGCGAAGTCGAGCTCCAGGAAGACTTTGGAGACGACGTCGAAGGCGAAGATCAGCTTCTCACCGCGCCCGTTGCCGTGGCGCACGCCGAGCCCGTCAAGGTTCACGAGCCGGTGAACACCGCTCGTCCTTATGCCGTGCTTCCGCCAGTCGCCGTCTCCGGCGGCGAGTGCGCCGAAGTGGAGATGTTCTGGGGCGACACGCGCGTCTCGGTGTGGCAGCTCCTTCCGGGGGAAGCCTTCCACGCCGGCTCCGCCGCGGGTTGCCAGGCGCTCATCCAAGGTGTCGAGCGCGCCATCGTCTTGAAGAGCGACGCCAACGGCTGGACGGTGAACGCGCCACGCCCGCTGCAGCTGTTCCTCGAAGAAGAGGGCCGCGTCCTCGGTGGGCCTGAGCTCCTGGTCCGCGGCCGCAGCCAGGCCAACGCCCATGGCCTCTCTTTCGCGCTGCCACAGATGGGCGTGGCGGTGCTTTCCAGCGGAAGCCTTGCGCTGCGCGTTCGCCGGGTGCGCGGCATCCAACGGGTTGGCGGCGAGCAGACCGACTTCCGCGGAGTCGCCGCGGCAGCGGTGACTGCAGTCCTGATGATGACCGGCATGAAGTTCTGGAGTGCCAGCGTGCCTCCGGCCCGAAGCACCGTCGAACCGGAAGTGATCCACCCGCGGCCAATGGTCGTTCGCTCGGTGGTCACGCCCAACGAAGCGCCGCCGGTCCAAGAGAAGACCGCGCCCAAGAACGAGGGCCGCCGCGATCCAGGTGTCGCCGTTGCCCGCCACATGGGCGAAGAGGGTCAGGCCGGCAGCAAGACCGCGCCTCGCCGCGACGCTCGCGCTCAGCGCAAGACCGACGACCGCGCCTTGGTCGCCAACGCCGGCCTTTTGAAGGCTCTCGGCGGCGCCGGCACCAGCAACGCTTTCGGAGTCGCTCTCGAGAAGGGCACTGTCGACGCCATGGGCCACCTCACCGGACCACGTGTCGCTGACGCTCACGGCGACGCCGGCATGGGCCTCAAGTCGCTCGGCGGACGCGGCGGCGGCGGCGACGGCTCGGGCCTCGGTCTCGCTCGGATCGGCACCAACGGCATCGGCGGCGGCACGGCCAACTACGGTGACGGCCAGGGCGGGCTGCGCGGCAAGGAGAACGGCGAGATCGGCCTTGGACCGGGCAAGCCTGAAGTGAGCGGCAACATCGACCCCGAGCTCATCCGCAAGGTGGTCCACGACCACCGCGCCCAGATCCGCACCTGCTACGAGACGCAGCTCGTCACTCGTCCCAGTCTCGCAGGCAAGCTGATCTCCGCTTGGACCATCAACGAGGCGGGCAACGTCACCGAAGCGCACACGCTGGAGAGCACGCTGCACGACCACGGTGTCGAAGACTGCGTAGCCTCGAAGATCAAGACCTGGCGTTTCCCGATTCCCAAGGGCGGCGGCGAAGCGTCCGTGACCTACCCCTTCATCTTCACTCCGGGCGGATAAGCACATGGTCCTGGTCGCAGTGTTGCTAGCCGCTTCTCCGGTCCAGCAGCCCTGGGTAGAAATTGAAGGAGGCCCGGCGCTGCTGCACCAACAGGGGCACTCGGGAGTGGGCAGCGGGCCGCTCTTCCGCACCGACGTCGGGTATCAGGTGTCCGAACGGTTCGCGGGCGAGGTGTGGCTGACGGGGTCGATGCAGTCGGCCCCGCTGCACGCTCCGGGAGACACCTCGGTGGTTGGCGGCGGACTCGCGGGCCGCTTCTTGATGAAGACCTTCGACGAGCGCGGCAGGGTAGGGCTCTGGCTTCACCTGTGCGCTGGTTGGAGCGCGGTGGCAGCCGGAGCAGGCGCAGCGGGCCCCACCGAGTTCGCAGGAGCCATCCTCACCTTCCAGCCTTTCGTACAAAAGTTCCAGGTCGGCATCGAAGCGGACGCTGTGGCCTTCCGCAGCACCATCGGCGGGACGTTGATGCCAGCTCTTCGCTGCACGTTCTAGGCTGATTTCTCGCTAGCCTCCGGCACGGGCGTATGCTCCAGCGCCGTGCTCGTCAGACCGCCCATTCCGCTGCCGGATCAATGGTCGTTGGGCGATTTGGAGCGGATGCGGCTCATCCTCCGCGGCGGCTCGGTCATCGACTGGAAGCGGCTGCACTTCGAGACCAAGGCGGAAGTCGACAGCTACTTACGGCTCTGCCTTTTCGAGCCCGACGACCCCTTCGACCGCGCGCGCCTCTCGCAGATCCTCGACGAAGCGGTGGACTACCTGCGCAAGTCGTTCCGCTACAAGGTCGCCGCCGAGGTCGCGCAGCCCGCGCAGGTGCAGGACCTTTTTCTCTTTGCTTCCGGCGTCGGCAACCCCAAGCGGCGGCGCATGGCGTGCCTGGTCTTGAAGGTCATGCACGTCGTGCATCACGTCGAAGCGCGCGGTCTCCTGCACCGGGCGCGGCTCTCGGAAGAAGAGCTGATGCAGCTCGTGACCACCCGCGTGGACACGGCCATCGAGACCTTGCGCCGCGAAGGCCTGCCCATCGCGACGGCGTCCGGCAGCGTCAAGACCCGGCACTCGGTCATCACCAAGCTGCTGGCCAAAAAAGAGACGCTGGCCGCGCAGATCTACGACAAGGTCCGCTACCGGGTGGTGATGCCCGAGCGCGCGCAAGTCCTGCCCACGCTGGTTCGGCTTTGCGAGCTTTTGATTCCCTTCAACTTCGTGGTCCCCGGGCAGACACAAAATACACTGATTAGCTTTCGCAAGCTTGTGCACGATCATCCGCAGCTTCGCGCTCTCGCGCCGCAGCTGCAGATCGGTCTGCACCTCGAGGATCACGACCGGCAAGAGAAAGTGGAGAGCAACGAGTTCTCCGGCGATTCCTTCCGGGTGCTCAACTTCGTCGCCGATCTGCCGGTCCGGTTGCCCGAGCGCGCGGTCGAGGCCGGCGATGGCCGCATCGCCTTCTGCATGGTCGAGATCCAAATCGTCGACCGCGAGACCGCCGCCGCCAACGAGAAGGGCGAGAACGCCCACAAGCGCTACAAAAAACGCCAGCTGCTCAAGGTTCTGCGGCGGCTTTCGCGGGGGCTGGTCGTGCCACGCGGCTTGAAGCCGGCCACGAAGTAATCGCGGTGCGCTCTCCCTTGACTGCAAGTGGCTCTCGCGGTACTCGCCACGGCCCCGGCACCGTAGCCAAGTTGGTAAGGCAGAGGACTGCAAATCCTCCATTCACCGGTTCGACTCCGGTCGGTGCCTCCATCCAGTTCAGCTGAAGCTCAAGGCACGATGCGGGCGGCGCCCTGGCCGCGTAGCGTGAGGTAGGCTGCGCCCGGAACGACGGCGATCGAGGTTGGCCAGGCGGTGGGCAGGCCTGGAATCGCCGCGAAGGTCTGACCGCCATCGGTCGAG
>Ga0105858_1000948_pt1 | contig 10413 bp, 3 predicted proteins | sample OrgsoiDNA_201062_FD_89683 | JGI IMG/M metagenome (GOLD analysis project Ga0105858, IMG submission 89683) | Permafrost soil microbial communities from the Arctic, to analyse light accelerated degradation of dissolved organic matter (DOM) -... | ecosystem: Environmental > Terrestrial > Soil >...
TCGATTGCCTTGTCGTTCGGGTTCTTGAAAAGCGCCTTCATGTCATCGCTTTCCGGGAAGTTCAGGTTAAGACCCTTCGGCGGAATCGGACTTTCGAACCACTTCTTGTAGATCTTGTCGCCTTCACCCGAAGTTTCGACCTTGGCGATGGCGTCATCGACTACCTTCTTGAACTCCGGATCGTTCTTGCGCAGCATGCAGCCATAAGCTTCACGCGATTGAGGCGTACCGACAATCACGAAATCGCCCGGATTGCTCGACTTCGCACGTTCGCCGGCCAGCAACGCGTCGTCCATCATGAACGCAACGGCGCGTCCCGTCGACAACGTCAAAAACGAGTCGCCGTGATCCTTCGCGCTGATGATGTTCATGCCCATGCTCTTATCCTGGTTCATCTTGCGAAGCAGGCGCTCGGACGTGGTTCCAGCGGTCGTCACAACGGTCTTGCCCTTCAGGTCGGCGAAGTCCTTGATTCCCGAATCCTTCTTGGTCATCAGGCGCGTGCTGATCACGAAGATGGTGTTGGAGAACGCGACTTGTTGCTGACGTTCGAGGTTGTTCGTGGTCGAACCGCATTCGAGGTCGATCTGGTTACCCGTCACGAGCAACAGGCGGTTTTGCGACGTGACCGACTTCTGTTGAACCTTCAGGTTCGGCATGTTGAGCTTTTCCTTGACGGCGTCGACCACCTTCAAAGCAAACTCATACGAATAGCCAATGACCTGTTGCTTGTCGTCGTAGTACGAGAACGGAATCGACGATTCGCGGAAACCCAGGTAGATGTTCCCTGAATCCTTGATCTTTTTGAGCGTATCGCTGTTCTGCGCTTGCGCGCCCGATGCGAAAAGGCCCAGTGCGGCGAGCAGCAGCGCGGCTTTTTTAATCTTCATGATGTTGATCTCCTTGGCGAAAACGGCGCAATTTTAGCAGGGTAATAAATTTGAAAGAATGAATGTTGTCCACAGTTGTTATTTTTGAGACACCCGCTGTCAGGTCCGGCTGAGCGGGCGTTTCAGCGCTTTCAATTGCTTTGGTTCTACCCTAATTTTCTTGTCTTTTTTACGCGAAAAGCCCGTCGACGTCCCGAAGGACGCCGACGGGCGTCTTGATGCTTTTCGCGTTAGCGCCGCGTCATGCAGGCGTGCGCTCGCAAACGTTACTTTTGTATGTAATCACGGATACAGGCCACGCATTTCGCGCGCTTGCAGAATTCGCGTACACGCAACAATAAACGCCGCCGTGCGCACTGAAACCGAGTGCTCGCTGGCCACTTGCCACACGGCCGCGAACGCTTCGCGCATCACGCGTTCGAGTCGCTGGTTGATTTCGTCTTCAGTCCAGAAGAAGCTCGAGAAGTCCTGCACCCATTCGAAGTACGACACCGTCACGCCGCCCGCATTCGCCACCACGTCGGGAATCACGAGGATGCCCTTGTCGTGGAGAATGTCGTCGGCCGCCGTTGTGGTCGGGCCGTTTGCGCCTTCCACCACGATCTTCGTCTTGATCTTCGGCGCGTTTTCTTCCGTAATCTGGCCTTCAAGTGCAGCCGGAATCAGGATATCGCTTTCAATGGTCCAGAACTCGTCTTTGCTGATCGGATCTGCGCCTTCGAAACCGCCCACACCGCCGTGCTTCGCCACGTGTTCGAGCAAAGCAGCCGCGTTGATACCCGACGATTTGTACAGCGAACCAGTGTGATCCTGCACCGCCACCACTTTCGCGCCGGCTTCCTGGAACAGCCGTGCAGCGATCCCACCGACGTTACCAAAACCCTGCACGGCGATACGCGCGCCTTCGATGTCAAAGCCAATCCGGCGCGCCGCTTCCGAGCCCACGACAAACACGCCGCGGCCGGTTGCTTCCTTGCGGCCGAGCGAACCGCCGAGAGAGATCGGCTTGCCGGTCACGACACCGGTTGCCGTCTGGCCCTGGTTCATGGAGTACGTGTCCATCATCCACGCCATGATCTGCTCGTTCGTGTTGACGTCCGGTGCAGGGATATCCGTATTCGGTCCAATGATGATGCCGATTTCACTCGTATAACGACGTGTCAGCCGTTCGAGTTCGCCACGCGACAACGTACGCGGATCGACACGGATACCGCCCTTCGCGCCGCCGTACGGCACGTTCACAGCCGCATTCTTCACCGACATCCACGCCGACAGCGCCATCACTTCGGAAAGCGTAACGTCCTGGTGATAGCGCACGCCGCCCTTGCCCGGACCGCGCGACATGTTGTGCTGGACCCGATAGCCTTCGAAGTGCATGACCGTGCCGTTATCGAGTTCGATAGGGCAATCGACGATCAGGATGCGCTTCGGGCGCTTGAGCGTTTCAATCCAGCGCGACAGCGAGCCGAGATACGGCGCGACGCGATCGACCTGCTGGAGATAGTTACCCCAGGGGCCGAGATGCGTGGAATCGAGATAGGAGGGAATGACGTGCTGAACAGCGGGAACAGCAGAAGCGGTGCGGTCTTGTTGCGGCGATGACATCGAAACCCCAGCGTTGTGTGGAATGGCTTCATTGTCGAAAATTCGGATATTGAAATCCAATGCCGTTTCATCATTGCGTTATGTTTATCTTGCATAACGCCTAAGAGGCTTATGTGGCAGGGGTTTCCGCAGGCCTCGATACCTCTTCGCCGACTGCTTCCCAAAGATTACGCATCAGGGCCTGCCGCGGGTCATCGCCCTTCGCCGCCATCTTGTCACGATACAAACGAATTTCCATCGTGAGCGTGAACTGACCCGCCGGCGTCCCGCGGGTTCCCCGGTCGAGCCGGATCAAGCTGCCTTCCTCGACTTCGTTGGCCACTGCGCTGTGCGGCAGGAAGGCCACGCCATGACCGGCCAGTGCCATCGCCTTGAGGCCCTCGGCCATGTCGGTTTCGTAGACCTTGTCGAGATAAAGACGTGCCGCCGAGGTCGCGATGATCACCTCCGTCATGCGGCCGAGATAGGCATTCGGCGTGTATGAAAGATACGGCACGCGGGCATCGGCTGCGCCCGGCAACGTGTAGCGCGCGCGGCCACCCTTGTTCACTGATGAGAACGGGCTGATGGGTTCAGTGCCGAGCGTGAGCATGTCGTAGCGGGCGGGATCGAGGGCCACTGGGTGACTCGGATGGTGATAACCCATCACCAGGTCACACCCGCCCTCCACCAGCGACAACACGGCGTCGTGCACGTTCAGCGCGCGCAAACGCGTGTTGATGCGGCCAAGCCGCGCTTCTATGTGGTGTAGCCAGCGCGGGAAATAGGTCAGCGAAAGCGTGTGTGGAACCGCAAAGTCGATGGTCGCATTGGGCACGCCGGTCTGCCCGCGCAACAGCGTGCGCGCTTCGTGGAACTGCGACAGCATCGCGAGCGCCTGCTCGTAGAAAACCTGACCGGCTTGCGTGAGACGCGTCGGATAGACGGAGCGGTCGATGAGATCCGTGCCCAGCCACGCTTCGAGCGCCTGGATCCGGCGCGAGAAAGCCGGCTGCGTGATATGACGCAGTTCGGCCGAGCGGCTGAAACTGCGCGTCTCCGCGAGCGAGACGAAATCTTCGAGCCATTTCAGTTCCATGCGGCTCCTTCGGCCTGGTTGGTGTGCTGTCTTTACTGCGCGTCCCGGCATTTTACCGTTCCGTTTGCGAAGGCTTCATGGTCGGCGCTGGGCCGCGCCTGAGTTGATGTACATCGGGCATGGCGGTGTGGTCCGGTGGCGAGGATTCACGCAACGGAGTAAAGACCCTTGGTCGCTTCAAAAACGTCGAAGCCGTTCCAGATCTTCCTGGAACGGCTTCTTGTTTTCTGGAATAAACCCACTTCCCTTACCGGGCAAAGAGGGTCCCGCCAACCTTTAGTGCATCACGATCTGCACGCCTTGTTGCACGAGCAATTCGGTATGTGCACCCGAGTGTTCGTACACGGCATACGTCACACCGCCCACTTGCGCGGTTCCGTGCTGCTGCCATTCACCGTCGGTCAGACCGGCGACACGCACGTTCAACAAGTCCACGGTATCGCCTTCCGCGCCCTTGACCATCAACTGCTGCTTGCCGTCCTTCTGAAACAGGTCCGTTTCGCCCAGATTGAGCACGTCGATCATCGATACCTTCAGCGTGTTGTGCTGGCCACCCAGATCGACCACTTCGATACCCGAAATCTTCGCCGCCGCCGTCTTCCCCGAGAGCGAGGTCAGATCGAGAACCTGATGATCGCCGACGAAGTGCAAGGTATCGACTACGCCGCCCTTCGCGCCTTCAATGTGCGCCGTGGCCAGCTTGAAATACGCAGTCGGATCCATGGCGAGGGCAACCGTTTCGTTGCCGCCGGCCGTTCCCTTGAACGTGTCATGCTCCCCTACGACCGTAACGTGCTCGGCTTGCGGGGTCGAAAGGGCCGCAGCGTCCACGCCGGCGTGATCATCGGTTACGCCGTAGATCGCGTTGAGAAGCGTGGATGACGGCGCGTCAGACACAAAGTAAGTAAACGGCGCGGTGTGAAGAGTTTCCGGGAGGTTGGGTAAAAATCGAGTGACCGTCAATGAGTGTTCCCCTGGAGTAACGAGAGCCGCGTTCGTGAACAACCACGCTCCGGTTGGGCCTGTAGTCACAGCCGATATAAGATTCATTCCGTCGTAGAGCCTGATGGTATTGCCCACCGGGGCAAAGCCGCCGAACCTTCCAACACTCGTTTCGTTCGCCAATACAGTGTCGCCCGATCCCAGGGCGTGATAAACATCGCCGATCGAGTACGCTGCCATGACGACTGACAGCGACGGCGGAGTGACGTTCGCGATCGTAAATGTGAACGGGGCAGTGTGCGCACTTTCCACGCCCGTCGATCCGGTTTGGGTTGCGCTCAGGGCGTGGGAGCCCGCTGCAAATGCTACGAGATTCTGGAAGCTCCACTGTCCCGTGCCACTCACCACGACCGATGCAATAAACGTCGAACCGTCATAGATCTTGATGACATCACCCACCTCGCCATAGCCGGTGAAGCTCATCCCTTTACCCGACTCTATCGGCACGCTGTCGCCGCTCGTCGCGCTATAGGCGAAACCGTATTGCAGGTAAGCAGCCTGAGGATCGAAAGTGAGCGAACCGTTGCTCACAATAAGTGACATGTTGCCCGATGCCGCGCTCGGCATGCCGATAGGGCTCAATTCGACTACGTGCAGGCTATGCGTGCCGATCCACAAATCGGTCGATGGCTTGATCGTCCACTTGCCGTTTCCGTCGATCATGCCTGAACCGATTAGCTTGGAGCCGTCGTACAGGTTGATAGTGTCGCCAGCTGTACCCGTACCGCTGAAGCTCAGATGTGCGCCGGCGGTCGTGCTTCCGGCTGCAAGCGACATGCCGTTCTCGTCGGTCACGTCCGGCGCGCCCGGCGTGGCCGGGACTGGCGAGTTCTGAGTGTATTTGATATCGGTTGACCACGGGCTTGCGCCCGACAAATTGCTTTCTACTGCGAAGAGCTGATGCGTGCCGTTTCTCATAGCAATGTCGGGCCGCACACTCCATGTGCCCTCGAAGCCCACCGTTGTCGAGCCGATTACTTTCAGGCCGTCGTATAGCTTGATGGTGTCGCCAGGATTGCCCGTGCCATTCAGCGTGGGACGGGGGTCGCTGGAGAACATGCCGTTCATGATCAGGCCCAGATTGTCGATCAGGCCAGTGATTACCGGTGCGGAAGGCACGACATCGGCAACCGTGAAGTCATCGGAAAACGTCATGGTTAACATGCTGTTGCCCATCGTCTGGGCCGTACCATTGGTGCCGCTGAACCGGAAGTCGACCTGAAAAGCGCCGGCAGTAACCGAATCTGTTTTTAGCACCCCACTCGTCTGGCCGACCCGCGCGCTGAACGAGTCGCCGCTAATCTGAAGCGTCACCATGTTCGTGCTCGCCCAGGACGTCCCTGTCTGGCCGCCGCCAGAAAGGTAAAGCGTCCCAGCGGTGAGATTGAAGGTCGGATCGATCCAGCCCGTTACCGTCACCGTTCCGTGGGCTGCTGCGCCCGGCGGAATGGCCTTGCCATTCTCGTAAATGCCGGTGATCAACACTTGCGTGAAGGTGAACGCATAAGACGCGGATGCGTCGCTGGTCGTGCCCGCGCCGTTGGTTTCAGTCACATGCAAGCTGTGCGTTCCGCTCTTCAACGGGCTGGCCGGCATGAAACTCCAGGTACCAGCGCTCGTGACCGTCGCCGTGCCAAGCAGCGTTGTGCCGTCATACACATTGATGGTGTCGCCGGCGTGACCGGTTCCCTTCAAGGTCGGCTGGCCATCGGTCGCAATTCCACCCGATGCTACGTTGCCAGCCAACGGGCCCAGTGCATCGATAAGATTCGTGATGACAGGCGCTGCGGGCGAGCCCGTATCGATCACCAGGTGAACAGACTCCGACGCCGCGCTCGATGTACCCGCCGCATTCGTTTCCGTCACGTACAAATCGTGCGATCCGCTCGACAAATCCGGCAACTTGAACGTCCACTTGCCATCCGTGCCAACGCTCGCCGAACCCAGCAGAGCCGAACCGTCGTACACCTTGACGATGTCGCCAGCCGTTCCCGTACCGCTCATGTGCGGATGGATATCGGCGGTCGTGCCGCCGGCCGGAATCGCCGCGCCGTTGTCATCCGTCATGACTGGAGCAGCCGGCGTGGCAGGCGTACTCGTGTTCACCGTGAACGCGATATCGGCCGAATGATCGCTCGTGCCTTCGGCGTTGGTCTCAGTGGCGTATATATCGTGCGAGCCGTTTGCCAACGCTGTCGCGGGTTGCACGGCCCAGGTGCCGTCGGACTTGACCGTGGTCGAGCCAATCAGCGTCTGGCCGTCGTACAGCTTGATGATGTCGCCGGCAACGCCGCGGCCGTTGACCACGGGACGCGAGTCGTCCGTGGTCATGCCGCTCGTGATCGGACCGGTAATGGTGCCGACCGCGTCGACAAGACCGATGATCGTCGGTGCTCCCGGGACGGGAATAACGATGGGCTGGCCGGCGAAGTCGTCGGTGAAAGTCCACGGCAGAATGGCAGGATTGACACCCCACGTTTTAACCTCGACACCAGCGACGGTCACGGCTCTTGCATCGATAGTCAAAGTACCGTTGTCCGCGAGGTCAAGACCACCGACGCCGGCTTTCTTGCCGATAAGCCCCGTAAAGGTGTCGCCAACAATAGTCATGCTGTCGTAGGTACTATCCCACAGCAACCGCGATCCGAAGCCACCGGAGAGATACAACGCAACGGTACCCGCACCAAAAGTCGGATCGATCCATCCCTTTACCGTCACCGTGCCGTGGGCCACTCCGCCGTTCGGAATCAACACGCCGTTGTCGTAGATGCCGACAATCATGATCTGCGTGAAAGTGAACGGGTAGGACACCGATTCAGTGCTCGTCTTGCCGGCAGCATTGGTTTCTGTCGTGTGCAGGGTGTGAACGCCACCGGCGAGCGCGCTGGCCGGCTTGAAACTCCAAGTGCCGTCACTCGCGACTTTGGTCGTACCAAGCAGCGTTGTGCCGTCATATACATTGATGGTGTCGCCGGCGTGACCGGTTCCCTTCAAGGTCGGCTGGCCATCAGTCGCAATCCCGCCTGGCGCAACATTGCCGGCCAACGGGCCCAGTGCGTCGACCAGATTTGTGATCACGGGCGCTGCGGGCGTGCTGGTATCGACCGTAACGTACACACGATCCGATGCCGCAGTCGATGTCCCCGTCGGCGTAGTTTCAATCACGCACAGATCATGCGATCCGCTCGACAGCTCCGGCGACTTGATCGCCCATTTTCCATCAGCGCCAATGGTCACCGAACCGAGCAGGGTCACACCGTCATATGCCTTGATGGTGTCGCCCGCCGTGCCAACGCCGCTGAGTGTTGGATGCGTGTCGTTCGTCGTACTGCCTCCGGCAATAGCGGCGCCCGCGTCGTCTGCCATCAAGGGGCCGGCGGGCCGGGCGACAGCCGTTCCGAAACTAGCGTGGTTGGACGGCAGGCTCACACCGCCGGCGGCATTGGTTTGCGTCACGTAAATATCGCTCGCGCCCGCCAGCCCCGGTAATGCGGAAACACTCCATAGCCCGTTTGCGTCCACCGTGGCCGATCCCAACAGCGTGGCGCCTGAGTAGACCTTGATGACGTCGCCTGATTCGCCCATACCCTGTAACGAGTTCGCACCGGGCACGGGTGCCGGATGCCCGTCGATCGTCCTGCCGTTGAGCCAATTGATCGATGGCGACGGCGGAATGGCCACTGCCGTTGCCATTACAACGGTGTCGTGGTTCGATTGGGCGCTCGGTGTGGTCGTGCCGCCGATGTTCGGCTGCGCGTTGTTCGTCGCGCTTGTGGCCAGTGCGCTGTTGCTGTTGATCGCGCTGTTGACGATCGGCGTGGCTACTGTGTTTGCCGCCACCGTTACCGTCACCGGTGTTGACGACGCGCCGAAATTCCCCATGTCGTCCACGGCAATGGCCGCGAATTGATGATTACCGCCTTTCAGGTCGGTTGTCGGCGTGAATGACCATGCCCCATTTGTCGCAACGATCGCCGATCCAAGCAAGCGCACGCCGTCATAGATATTGACGATTGAGCCGGCGTCAGCCGTTCCCGTAATCACAGGTTTTGCGGTGCAGATAGCGCCGCCGCTGATTACCGAGTCAACAGAAGTGATGACCGCTTTAGATGGAGATTGAAATTGAATTGCCATTTCTTATACCTGTTTTTATTGAGAAGCCGATGGGCGCATGAACCGGTATCGACCGGAGGATCTAGTTATCCCGGCCCAAAAAATGCAACGAAGTTGGAACTTCTTGCGAGGCCCGCGAGTTTGACCGGTGTATCTCCCAATACATACAAGAAAAGTCCTAATTACTTAGGATGCGCGGATGTGTTCTCGGCGTTGGCCCCGCACGAGAGTCGCGATTCAGCCCTTTCTTACTCGCAGACAAATGTATTTGGATTATTAATTATTTTTTCAGAACAACATGTCGTCACGCTGAGAGCAAATGGCAACGCTGATTCCCCGGAGAGGATTAGCTAAATTCACATTAGTTTTCAAAATGGATAAAGCAACGACGGGTATCCAATTGACGAAGACCAGCACCAAGCGGCGTAGTCTTGGAGTTCCGAATAATGTCTCGGACGAAATGTCCGCCGGAGGCCCCGGCACGGAGAAAGCCGTCCGATTACCTTGTCGCAGACCAACACTAAAGGAGCCGTTTCAGAACCTGCTGGAACGTAGTCGATGCAGTAGCATTGACGCTTTTTTACTGTGGGGGATCGAAACGAACAGGTCTCGACTTTCAAGCCCGGCTGACGATCCCCGCCGCTATGCTCCAACACACACGCCACGCCCGCAATAGTCGCGGCGCAAAGTTCCCGAAAATGTTCCTATGCTCGCGCTGCAGCGCCCGCTTCTATTGCGTCCGTCGCCTCATCTTCCGGCTCCTGCGCTTGCTGTTGCTGAAGCGCCCACATCTGCGCAAACAGCCCACCAGCGCGCACCAACTCCGCATGCGTCCCCCGCTCCACAATCCGCCCGTGATCCATCACGATAATTTGCTGTGCATGAACCACCGTCGATAACCGATGCGCAATGATCAACGTCGTCCGTTCCTGCGCGATCAGGTCAAGCTCGTGCTGAATAGCGCGCTCGGATTTCGAATCGAGCGCGGATGTGGCTTCGTCGAAGATGAGGAGCGGAGGGTTCTTCAGCAACGTTCGCGCAATCGCCACCCGCTGCTTCTCCCCTCCCGACAACTTCAACCCGCGCTCACCAACAGGCGTCTCATACCCCGCCGGCAAACTTTCGATGAACTCATGAATATGCGCCGCCCGCGCCGCCGCGATCACTTCATCGCGTGAAGCCGATGGCCGGCCATATGCGATGTTGTAGTAGATCGAATCGTTGAAGAGCACCGTGTCCTGCGGCACGATCCCGATTGCTGCGCGCAACGAGTCCTGCGCGACATCGCGGATATCCTGGCCGTCCAGCAGAATCTGCCCGCCTTGCTCACGGTCGAGATCATAAAAACGAAACAGCAGACGGCCGAGCGTCGACTTGCCCGAACCGCTGTGGCCGACAACCGCAGTCGTAGTCCCTGCAGGGATCGTGAAATCAACGCCATGCAGGATCGGCCGTGCGCGCTCATACGAGAAGCTCACGTTCTCGAAGCGCACTTCAGCGCCTTTGATCAAAAGCGGCGGCGCGTTCGGCACATCCGGCACTTCACGCCCGGCGCCGAGCAAGGTGAACATGCGGTCCATATCGGTGAGACTCTGCTTGAGCTCGCGATACACCACGCCCAGGAAATTCAGCGGGATATACAACTGCAGCATGAACGTGTTGATCAGCACGAGATCACCGAGCGTCAGATGCCCCGCAATAACGCCTTGCGTCGCGCGCCAGAGA
>Ga0105858_1000949_pt1 | contig 10395 bp, 11 predicted proteins | sample OrgsoiDNA_201062_FD_89683 | JGI IMG/M metagenome (GOLD analysis project Ga0105858, IMG submission 89683) | Permafrost soil microbial communities from the Arctic, to analyse light accelerated degradation of dissolved organic matter (DOM) -... | ecosystem: Environmental > Terrestrial > Soil >...
CCGGCTGCTGCAAGATCTGACGGGCCTTCGACTGCCAGTATGCGAGGAGATCGTTGATATTGATGTAGGCTTCCAACTCAGCTTCTTCTTCGCCGGTCAGCCGACCTTCATTGGCCCGGACATTCAGTTCTTCAATACGTGCCGCATCTCCATCGGGGAAGTCGAAGGCCAAAATGCTTTCAGCGAGCGCCGGAGTCATCCCACGTCCGGGCAAGTCGAACACCCTGCGCAATACATCGGCGTGCGGTTTGGAACTGAACTTGAACCTGGCCATCTTGTCTTTCATTCTACGCCTACGGGAAAAAGACCGGTGGCATCGGCGATCATCGGAGCGGCAACACTCGGGCGCGCGGCTTGTCCGTCCAGTCGAGGGTGACGATGGCGCCCTGGTTGAGTTCGGCTTCGCAATCTTGTAGGGCGCCGAGAAGGGCAGAACCGCGTACTTCTGGTACGAGGGGTTCCCCACGGAGGAGCACAACACTGGGAGCATCTTGCTTCGTGTGCGCAAGGATTTGAGGGAAATCCAAATCGTTCGTCAGAAGTACATAGACCGATTGGCGGGCGTAGTCGCAGATTTCGCCATCCTTGGCGGAATTGGAGCCGACCGACGACCAGTGGATCGCTTCGTACCCCGCGTTCCGGAGAAAGTGAACCCAACGAGGCGTCAGGTTCATATCGATCAGCAGGCGCATCAACTCGCGAGCCGGATCTCATGCCCTTGAGCCAGGCGTGCAGCGAAGGCGAGAGCTTCGAGAACATCCGCCTCTTCGACATATGGGAAGTCGGCCAGCAATTGTTCGATGGTGCGGCCGGCTGCCATGGCCCCGACGATCATGCCAACGGTCACGCGCAAGCCCCGGATGCATGGCTTACCACCCATGACCTCAGGGTCCATCGTTATGCGGTCGAACTGGTGCACAACGTCATGATAGCGCGGCTATGACATCGTGCGTTCGGGAGGTGCGTCTTTGTGGAGGCTGAAGCCGAATCGGCGAAGCCAAGCGCGTTATGGGGAGTTATGATGCGGTCATGGCGGGATTTGCTGGACCATAGATCTCGAAAGCGGAGAGTAGCGCTACGATGAGAACGGAATTGCTGCGATTCAAGGGCACTGTCGAGCGGGATCCCGCCATCGATGCGTGGATGAAAGAGCATGCGGGTGAATTGGGAGCCATCGCGCATCACTGGTTCAAGGCGATGCGAGAGTGCGGGGACGAAGTCCGGGAGCTTTTGCATGACGGCTGTCCGGTGGCATGTCTGGGAGATGCGCCCTTCGGCTACGTAAATGTATTCACCTCGCACGTAAACGTGGGGTTCTTTCAGGGCGCAGCGCTGCCGGATCCGGCCCGCTTGTTGCAAGGCACAGGCAAGTTCATGCGTCATGTGAAGCTGAGACCGGGAACGGCCTCAAACGCCGCGGCGCTAAGCAGGCTCATCGATACAGCGTACTCGGATATAAAGGCGCGCGTCGAAAACGGCTAGTGCAATAGTGCAATGTCCACGAAATAGATGGACAGATAGTCGAACGAGGAAAGCCGCCTGAAAGGCGGCTGCAGCCAGGATTGGCTGCCCCACGGACTGTCCAGTTATTTATCGGACACTACACTAGCTCAGAGAACCGCCTGGAGATCCCGGCGCGGATGTGAACCGACGCTGTATAATTCCCGCATGTCCGTGCTGCGAGCCGTGCCCCTTGCCTTCGCCATAGCCACGCTAGCGCCGGCACAGCAGAGCGTCTCGTTTCGTGCCGAAGATGGTGGGCGAGTTTGCGCCAATCTCTATGGCCAAGGCGCCCGTGCAGTTGTGCTCGCTCACGGCGGCAGGTTCAACAAGGAGAGTTGGCGGGTCCAGGCTAATGCTCTTGTGTCCGAAGGATTTCGCGTTCTGGCGATCGATTTCCGCGGCTTCGGCTGCTCGACGGGTCCCGGCCAAGCTGATTTCGATAACGCGCCCTTTGAGAATGACGTACTCGCCGCGGTTCGCTACTTGAAAGCGCACGGCGCCAAAACCGTGTCGGTCGTTGGAGGCAGCTTCGGTGGCGGAGCCGCTGGCGATGCGTCGATCCAGTCGGCGCCGGGGGAAATCGATCGCATCGTATTTCTCGGCGCCGCGCCGAACCTCCCTGCGGAGAAGCTGAAATCGCGGGCCCTATTCATTGTTGCGCGCGATGACGGCAACGATGCCGGCCTACGGCTTCCGGGCATCCGTGCTCAGTACGAAAAAGCTCCAGGACCGAAAGAACTGATCGTTCTGGATGGTTCCGCGCACGCCCAGTTTCTTTTTCAAACGGACCAGAGTGCTCGTGTCATGCGCGAAATCCTGCGATTCCTCTCAATGCCGTAGTGTTGCGTGAGGTGGCGGCGATCCCAGCCGCGCGCAGCCTCGCGATCCGGGCGATGAGTTTCAACGGAACCGGTTTGGCGAGTGGAAAATGGACCGTCCCCTTTCGCAGCTCATAGCCCCTGAGTTCATCTTCGAGCGCCGCGAAGAACGTCCCCGATGCGGCAAACAGTGAATAGTGTTCCTTGAAGCCCGCGAAATACAGCATCGGCTTTCCGTGCAGCTTGTATCCGGGCATGCGATACCCGATGCCTTCCACCGCCTCCGGAACGGCCCTCCGAATCGCAGCGCGTACCTGTTCGAGCTTCGGCCGCACCGCCTCGGGCTGCGCGGCAATGTACTCGTCAACCGATTTTGGAACGCTTTGTTTCATTGGTCCGTCCCCTCAAAACAGCACATCGAAGTCCGCCGTAAACCTGCGCCCCCGATGCCCGAAAAACAACCCATACGCCGGATCCGCGATGTTCGGGTGAACCGCCTCCGGATTGAAATGGTTGGTCAGATTGAAGCTGCTCACCGACAGCCGGACCGCGTATTTCGGATTCACCTGGAAGTCCTTCGAGACCCTGGAATCCACCGACAGGAAATGCGGGAACCGGTTCCGGTTCGGCACGCCGACGTAGTTCTGCGCGGCGTCGGTCACGAAGTACGGAAATCCGGTGCGATATTCCACCACCGGCGCGATCCGGAATTTCATGGGCAGTTGCACCAGGCCCCATGCCAGAAAGCGGTTGGGCAGATCCGCCGGCAGGTTGCCGAATTGATTGGGCCGCACAATCGGCTGCGGAAAGCTGCCCAGGTAGTTTCCAAAGTCGTTCAGGTCGCCGCGGCCGCTCGCCCGTACGTACGAAAAAAACAACTGCCGGCCCTCGTTCAGCCTGACCCGCGCCGTGGCCTCGAACTGCCGGTACCGCGCCTCCCCGGCCCCGGAAAGCAAATGCGCGCCAATGTGCGTTACCGGGTCCGGCGGCACCGGAAACAGCAGCACCAGGCTGTCGGCGTCATTCTGCAGGTATCCCAGCCGCAGCTTCAGCACCGGCGTGATGGGCTGCTCCAGTTGGATGCTCCACGTGGAACTCCTGGGCGAAAAGTTTCCGTCCGCCGGCTCCCCGAAAACCAGCCCGAACTGTCGAAGCGCCCGCCCCAGCGTGTTGGCGAATAAATCGGGCCCGCTCAACACCTGGCCGTTGCCATCGTACGTAGTGATAATTTGGTCCGGGTAGTTCTGGAACGAGTACACATTCAGCGGCACACGGTCATAAAACCAGCCGAATCCCGCGTGGATCAGCGTGCCCTTGTCCGCAAACGGGCTCCAGGCTATGCCCACCCGGGGCGCCAGGCGGAATGCCTCCGACACCTGCTGCGATTCGCTTCGCACGCCCAGGTCCAGCGCCAGGCGCGGCGAAACCAGCCAGTGGTCCTGCGCGAAGAACGCATACTCGAAATCCGACAACTTGTACGGGGCGCCTGGGCTATACGCAATCCGCTCCAGCAAGCGGTTCGACATGTCCACGATGTCGATCGGGCGGTCGTGCAGTTGGCCCTCGTCCGTGCTCGCGGCGAAATACGTTCCCGCCTTCAGATGGTGTGTACCCGCCGCCTTGACCGGCGCGAAGGAATAGGTCACCGCCCCGCTGATCCGGGTGGCGGCATGGGTTTGCTGGGAGAAGTAGTTGCCGAAGTTGCCGGCCGGGGTGAACGTCAGGTCGGCGGACCCTCGCGGCCAGACCGCCGCATCAAAGCGCGTCGCCGAAAATATGGATTCCAGCAGGCCGCCCCCAAGCGTCAGGCGGTGCGCCAGCGTTCCCGTATAGTTGTGCGTGCTGGCGTCCGGGGCCGTCGGCTGCGGGTTGAAAAAGTTGATATTCACGAAGCCCAGCCGCTGCGGAGCCACGTGAATCGTTGCCGTTGCCAGTTGCTTGTCCGACACCACCCAGTCCAGTTGACTGAAAGAGTTGATCCCTTCCTCCAGCTTCTGGTTCCTGGGGAACGGCAGGGTGTACACCGCCGTCTTGCGGATCTCGTATTCGAATCCCTCGGATATAAACAGCTTCGCCGGAATCAGCGGCCCTTCGAAATTCAACCGCGGGGTGGCGTCCTTCAACCCGCGCAGATGGTAGCTGCGAATGCGGAATTCCGGAAACGGATCGTTCAGTTCCCACTTCCACTTGTCGCCGCCCCGCCGCGTCTCCACACTGACCAGGCCCGCCGTGAATCTCCCGTACTCGGCCAGGTACGGCGTCTGGAACACGTTCACCACGTCCACGCTGTCGATGGGCACGGTCAATCCGAACTGGCCCGTGGCCGGGTCCGTTACGTCGGCCGAGTTCACAATCAGGGAACTGCGATGTTCCGCCGCCGCCGAAATCCGGATTCCGCCCCCCGGCTCGCGCACCACCCCCGGCGTCAAAGGCAAGGCGTCCGCCACCGTCGCTGGCCGCCCGGGAAGTTCCCGCACGTCGCTCGTCTGCAGCCTCTCAGGAGTGGAAGCCCCGGCCTCTACCGGCGTAACCGTCTCCTTGACCTCGATGCTCTCTTTGCGCGCCCTCGCCGGTGTCAGGGTGAGCTCGATCGCCGTGGCAACCTCCTCCACCAGGTCGATATCCCGCTTTTGGACCGCGATGAACCCCTGCTTCCCCGCGGCGATCTGGTAGTACCCGGCTTTCAGATCGGCGAATTTGACATGACCCTTGGCATTCGTCACCGCCTGCGCCACGATCGCGTTCCCAGCCGTAAGCTGGACCAGCGCTCCCGCAATCGGCTGATTGCCCGGGTCCAGGACGGCGATGTCGATGTTGAGGCCCGCCGGAGCGCGGCCCCATGCAGCGCACAGGAACACCGCCAGCAAGCCTGCACTCGCCGTGAATACCTTCACGCGCAGTGGGACAGGCATGCCCCATGCTATCGTGAACAAGAGTGTCCACGCCGCTGAACTTCCACCTGGAGCAATACGACGGACCGCTCGATCTGTTGCTGGACCTCATCCGCAAACAACAGATCGACATCAAGGATATCCCTATCGCCACGATTACCGCGCAGTACCTTCAGTACATGGAAAAAGCCAGGGAAATGGATATCGATCTCAGCGCCGAATTCGTCTACATGGCCGCCACTCTGATCCATATCAAGTCCAAAATGCTCCTCCCCCGCGACCCGGCACTGGAGAAAGAAGATGAGGATTCCGAAGACCCCCGCCAGGAGCTGGTCGACCGTCTCCTGGAACACGAGCGCTTCAAGAACGCCGCTGAAATGCTCCAGCAGAAGCGCCTCATCGAAGAGAACGTCTGGTCCAATCCCCAGATCAAAGCTTTCATTTCCGAAGACGACGATCCCGGCCTCGCCAACACCACCTTCGACCTCGTCAAAGCCTTCGCCGAAATGCTGGAGCGCAGAAAGAACCGCCCCGTCTATGAAGTGGAATCGGCCGACGTCACGGTGGGCGACATGATCCGCTACCTGCGAGATTGCTTCACGGAGGCCGGCGAAGGCCAGCCGGTTTTCATCATGCGGGTTTTTGAACGGCAGCGCACCCGCCGCGCCATGATCGCGCTCTTTCTGGCCGTCCTCGAGATGATCCGGATGCAAGCCGTCGTGGTCGCGCAGAAAGATTTGTTCGGCGAGATCGCGCTGCAGCGGCATGAAAACTTCGAAGCCGTTCTTGCCAGCGATCAGCCCATCGCAGCCATCGAAAAAGATTACCTCTAACCAAGCATGGAAGACCTGGAAACGCCGAATACCGAACCCGTAGCGGAAGACGCCGAGCCCGCCCTTTCCATGGACGAACTCCTCTCCGCCGGAGACCCCGCGCCGCCATCCGTTCCGCTCGAAGACGTTCAGCTCCGCGCGGTCCTCGAAGCCATCATCTATGTCGCCGAAGAGCCTCTCACCCTCGCCCAACTCTCCGCCTCCCTCCAACAACCCGCCGGGCAGATCCAGGCGCTTCTGGAGCAACTGGTCGCCGAATTCGATCAACCCGGCCACGGCGTCTCTATCCGCGAAGTCGCCGGCGGCTACAAGATGGCCACCAAGCCGGAGCATCACGAAGCGGTCCGCAACTTCGTCAAGAGCCTGAAAACGCCGCTCAAGCTCTCGCTCCCCGCGCTCGAAACCCTGGCCGTGATCGCCTACAAAGAGCCCGTCACCGCTCCTGAGATTATGGAAATCCGCGGCGTCCAGGGCGCGGGCGTGCTCAAGACCCTGCTGGACCGCAAGTTGATCGCCGTAGCCGGCCGCAAGAACGTCGTCGGCAAGCCGATCCTCTACAAGACCACCAAGGAATTCCTGATTCAGTTCGGCCTTAAGGATCTGACCGAGCTCCCCTCCCTGAAGGAATTCGAAGAAATCCGCCGCATGGCCTTCTCCGACGAAGCGCCCGCCCCCACACCGGAGCCCTGAATGCCCGAAGACCGCCTCCAGAAAATTCTCTCCCAGGCCGGTGTTGCCTCCCGGCGCCAGGCTGAGAAGATCATGCTGGAAGGCCGCGTCACCGTCAACGGCGCCGTCATCACGGAACTGGGCTCCAAAGCCGACCTCGACAGCGACCATATCAAGGTGGATGGCCGCCTTCTGCGCGCACCCAAACGCCTCAGCTACATCGTCCTCCACAAGCCCAACAGCACCGTAACCACCGTCAGCGACCCGCAGCACCGCCCTACGGTCATGGAATTGCTACGTGGAGTGAAGGAGCGTGTCTACCCTGTGGGCCGTTTGGATTATCACAGTGAGGGGCTGTTGCTTCTGACCAACGATGGCGAGGTGGCCAACGCCATCATGTCGGCAGCCACCCATCTGCCCAAGACTTACGTAGTAAAAGTGACCGGCACACTTTCGGGCGACCAGGAAGTGCGGTTCCGCGAAGGCGTTCCGCTCTCCGGACGCCGCACCAGGCCCGCCGGCCTGAAACTGATCCACGCCGCCGAGAATCCCTGGTATGAGGTCCGCCTGTTTGAAGGCCGCAGCAATCAGATCCGCCTCATGTTCAAGCACTTCGGCGTGCTGGTGGAAAAGCTGCGCCGGGTCAGAATCGGCCCCATCGAGCTGGGCCCACTCAAACCCGGCAAATTCCGTTACCTTACCGATGAAGAGGTACAGAAGCTGAAGCGCGCTATCCGCGGCTCCAGCGAGCGCAAACCCGTATGAACCAGATCTCCGAACTCCTGCATTCCTCCCGCACCATCGCCGTTATCGGCCTTTCCGCCAAGCGCTTCCGCCCCAGCCATGGTGTGGCGGAATACATGCAGCATTCCGGCTACCGCATTATCCCGGTCAACCCGCTCGAAACCCAGATCCTGGGCGAGACGTGCTATCCCGATCTGGACTCGGTCCCCGGTCCCGTCGACATTGTCGACATCTTTCGCCGCTCCGAATTCGTCCCCGAGATCGTCGAAGCCGCCATCCGCAAGGGCGCCAAAGCCATCTGGATGCAGGAAGGCGTGATCCACGAAGACGCCGCGCGCCGCGCCCAGCAAGCTGGCCTCACGGTGATCATGGACCGCTGCATCTTGAAAGACCACCGGCGCCTGGCCTACGCCTCTTGAGCCTTGGTGTGGACTACTTGCGCTTATTGGGTTTCCGGAGCGCGCGGGCGTGTTTGCGGTCACGAATTCTATCGGTGATTTTCTTCGACACAATCAGGTCATCGCGGGATAGTACGGACGCCCGCTCTCCATCAAAATCAACCGCCCGCCTCCGTTCCCAGGCAGCGGTAAACTCAAGTCCGGATAGAGACGTCATTATGTCGACGCGAACAGGGTCAATCCCAATCTGGTAAAACACTTCGGGCTCCGTGAAGTCGGCCGCGTGGATACCTCGAAGGGGTGCACCGAATTCCGCAAGCGCCAGCAGAAGCTTTTGCGCATTCCCGATTGACGGATCTATCCAGATATCAAGATCTTTTGTGAAGCTCGGTTCCGTGTAAATCATTACGGCGTAGCCTCCGACGATCAGGTAGCGCACGCCCGCGGCGTTCAAGCTTCTCAACAGATCTCTGTAGTCGGAGTTGATCTTCATGAATGCCTTCTTTAGAAGCTGCCATGATCACAAGATCCCACGCGGCTTCCAGAATGCGGGATGGTCCCAGCGCCTGCCAGAACTGAATGTCGAATTCGCGTCCTGGAGCGCGGCCTCGCACCAGCCGTTCCATAATAAGCCGACTACTCATAGATACTATTTATCCTACTCCCCTCAGTCGTAATGCAGTGCCTGGTTGGCGTCCAGGCCCGCCGCCCGGCGCGCCGGAATGTAGCACGCCGCGGCAGTCACCAGCAGCACTGTCAGCGGCACCACCACGAATCCCCATACATCCACCCAGTTGGCGGACGTGCGCGAAAAAAGCGCGGCGATGACGCGCAGAAGCCCATAACTGCCGGCCGCGCCCACACCCACGCCGATCGCCGCCAGCAGCAGACCCTGCCGCAGCACCATCCGCAGAATGTCGTTCCATCCGGCGCCCACCGCCATGCGGATTCCTATCTCCCGCGTCCGCCGGCTCACCGAGTAAGCCACCAGGCCGTATAGTCCGACTAGCGACAGGCTCAACCCCAGAATCCCCATCGTCCCGACAATCACTACGATCATCTGCATGATGCGCACGGCGCGTTGCAGGTAGTACTCCTGCATCGTGCGTACATCGAACACCGGCTGATGCGGATCGATGGAGCGCACCACTTCTCTCAACGGCGCCGCGACGGATGCCGCATCGGCCATGGTCTGGACCAGCAGGGTCATGACAGGTTCGGGATTCTGGTGGAACGGCAGATACAGATACGGCAGAGGCCCTTCCCCAACGAAGACATACTTGCCGGTTTTGGCAACCCCAACCACCTGGACCCAGTGTCCGCTTGGGCCAACCAGCCGGAAACGCTTGCCCACCGGGTCCTGCCTGGGCCAATATCGCTGAGCCAGCACTTCGTTGATCACAGCCACCGGAGGCGAGTCCTTTGTGTCGGTCGCCTGAAATCCGCGCCCTGCGACGATCGGCGTTCCCATGGTTTCGAAGTACTGGTCCCCGGCCGCGCTGCCGAAAACGGAGTCGGTCGTCTTTCCGGGTGGAAGGTCCGCGCCTTCGGGGACAATCTCTTTCGTGGCCAGCCTGTTGCCGAAGGGGACAATCTGGGTAAGCGCCGCGTTTCTGACTCCAGGAACGTGGCGCGCCTGTTCCACCAGCCGACGGTAAAACTCGTTCGCCTTTTCCGGTGTATAGCGGGCCAGCGATGGGTCGAACGTCATCATCAGCAAATGGTCCGTGCGGAACCCCGGTGAACTCAGGAGCACTTCGCGAAAGCTCTGGAAGAACATCGTGGCCGCCGTCAGCAGCATCAACGACAGCGCCACCTGCCCGATCACCAGCAGGTTGCGCACCTGCATCCGAGGCCGCCCGCCGGTGGCGTCGCCCGTTTTCAGGAATGCGGCCACGTTCGTCCGGGCGCTTCGAGCCGCCGGCCCCAAGCCGAATAGAACGGTGCTCAGCATGGATACGATCAGGCTGAAGATCAGGACCCGGCGATCCAGTTGCACGGAAAGTGAAATCGGCAGGTCGGTGGGGATCTGAAGAGTGGAGAGATAGTCGATCGACACGGATGCAAACAGCAGGCCGAGCAGCCCCCCGGCCAGAGCCAGCACGAAACTTTCCGTCAACAACTGGGCTAATAATTGGCCACGCCCCGCCCCGATCGCCAGGCGCACCGCAATTTCGCGGGACCGGGCCCGCGCGCGGCTCAGCAGCAAGTTGGCCACATTGGCGCAGGCGATGATCAGCACCAGGCCCGCCACCCCCAGCAGCATGGTCGCGAGCGCCGTGTTGGGGGGAGACTGCGCGGCGCGCACCTTAAGTTCCGTAAGCACTGTCACTCCCTGCTTGCGATTGGTATCCGGGTGCGCCTCTTCCAAGCCTCGCGCGGTACGCGCCAGCTCGGCATTCGCCTGTTGGATGGTCACACCCGCCTTGAGCCTGCCTTTCACTTCAAAGCGGCGCGCGGCGCGGTCTTCCAGAACCTTCGCTTGCGCGCCCGTGCCCACACTCGGCAACATCGCGATCGGAATGAAAAGATCGGGCCG
>Ga0105858_1000953_pt1 | contig 10361 bp, 9 predicted proteins | sample OrgsoiDNA_201062_FD_89683 | JGI IMG/M metagenome (GOLD analysis project Ga0105858, IMG submission 89683) | Permafrost soil microbial communities from the Arctic, to analyse light accelerated degradation of dissolved organic matter (DOM) -... | ecosystem: Environmental > Terrestrial > Soil >...
ATCACCGCCAGTGGTTTCATGCCTTCGGCGATGCCCACCACCGTTGCGACAAAAACCAGGGCAATAAAGCCATTGACCTTAAATTTGATCATTAATATCAGAAGTAATATTACGCCTAATGCGATAATTATAATCGGCATACCTTATCCCCATATAAATGACGAAAAGTTACCCGCGATGAGACCCCCGTCATTTATTTTTTATTGTTTTTTTTAAATTATTTCTAGACTGCCGCTAACATACCGCCGTCAACGAATATAAGGTGCCCATTGACAAAATCAGAGGCTTTGGCTGCCAAAAATACCGCCGCGCCGATAAGTTCCTGCGGATCTCCCCAGCGAGCCGCCGGGGTGCGTTTGGTCAGCCAGGCGGTAAATTCCTGGTTTTCAACTAACGCCGTGGTCATTTCGGTATTGAAATAACCGGGGGCGATGCCGTTAACCTGAATGTTATAACGGGCCAACTCCACACACATACCCCGGGTCAGCATTTTCACCGCACCCTTCGACGCCGCATAAGGTGTGATGGTGTCGCGGCCCAGTTCGCTTTGCATTGAGCAGATATTAATGATTTTGCCTTGGTTGCGTTTAACCATATGGCGAGCGACGGCTTGTGATACTAAAAAAACCGCTTTTTGATTCACCGCCATAATATCGTCCCAATCCTTTTCCGGAAATTCAGTAAAGGGGTGGCGCCGCTGGATACCGGCGTTATTAATCAATATATCAATGGGGCCGATATCTGACTCTATTTGTTCAATGGCGTGATTAACCTCTTGGCTTTGCGTGACATCAAAAGCCTTCGCATAGGCGGTAAAGCCTCGCGCTTGTAATTGACGCACGGCGGTGTCGGCACGGGCTGCGGTAATATCATTGACGATGATTTCCGCCCCCGACTGCGCCAGGCCGTTGGCCAGTAAAAAACCAATTCCCTGGGCGGAACCGGTGATCAATGCTTTTTTATGCTTAAGAGAGAAAAGTTAGTTCATTTTGAATTCCTAATGTTAAAAAACCAACTGTATTTTTGACGCCATCGATTTATCCGCCGCGAAGATTAAGGCCTGTTCCAGCTCGGCCTGTGGATATTCGCCTGATAATAACGGCAGCGGATTGACGGTACCGTTGCCCAGCCAGGTTACGGCAGTGTTGAATTCAGTGGTGAAGCGGAAACTTCCCAGCAGCTTAATCTCCTTGGCAATTAGCATCATCATGGGAAACTCCGGCGTGACGCCGCCCATACCAACCTGCACCAACGTGCCCTTGGCGCGAGTCAATTCCAGACAACGCGTGATGGATTGGGGGTGACCTGAGACTTCGAAACAAATATCAAAATACCCTTTTTGTTCAGCGTAGACGGAGAAGTCATCGTTGGCCGCATGCAGGGTTTTGGTGGCGCCCATTTGGCTTGCGATATCCAGACAACGTTGGCTTACGTCGGCACAAATGATTTCCCGCGCGCCCGAGGCCTTGGCGGCGGCCACCAGTAGACTGCCGATAGGCCCGACCCCGGAAATAAACACGTTTTTGCCTTTGATCTCGCCGGCTTGATTTACCGCATGAATGGCCACGGCTAAAGGTTCGGCAAAGGCCATAACTCGCGCATCGAGGGCGTTATCAAAAGGAATACATTGGTCGGACTCCACTACTTTAAATTGCGTAAATCCGCCATCAACATGAGGAAAATACATGGCGCTGCCGAAAAACCGCATATTGATACACTGGTTCTCCTCGCCGGCCAGGCAATACTTGCAATGCTTGCAGGGTTTGCTGGGGTTTATCGCCACGCTCTGGTTTACCAATAATTCTGGCGTATCGCTTTTTACCACATGGCCAATAATTTCATGCCCCAAAATCATGGGTTGCCGCACTGTAAAGTTGCCTACCGCGCCCTCTTGATAGTAATGAAGATCGGAACCACAAATTCCGCCTCTTGATACTTTAACCAAGGTTCCTTGACCTGAATATTCCACCGACTGTGAAATAACGGCAACGGACTTTTTTCCATTTACCACGCAAGACTTGGTATCAATGTTCATTTCATTTCCTCAACCTTAGTGTTGTCGAGGCACAGTAAACCGTTTTATGGATGTGAAAAACTGTGATGAATGTCACTTAAAATGATGTAACGAAATTGATGTAACGCATAACGTGATTGACTTAAAAAAACGGGGTTGGCTAACGAAGCCAACCGACCCGTACCCTCTTCCGGGTATTATTTGATAAGGCAGTGGCGTTTATTGATTATTTAAGTATCATGCTTCTTTGAATGATTTTGTTGGGTTACTAGAAATAAAATTATTATATTAATTATAATTTTCATTTGCGGCTTGGCCTTATTTATCTACAGATACTCAATGTGGATACGTTTAGATATCGATTTTTCTTCCACTATTGCATGCTTCAACGTATAGCTATGAGGCATTAAGTCATTGCGTTACCCTGTTTAATCCATATTGAATAAAGAGGATGCCTATGCATAATATTACTGTATTCAGTCCCTTGATGAGTAATTCATCTGGTCCGATGTTTGTCAATAAAACCAGCCCCCATACTCTACTCAGTGTATCTAATCAAACATATCTAGAAGATATTCTCAAAATTATCCCGTCTTCATTAAAACATGAAGTTCATTCGACCGTTCAATCAACACAAATAAAAGGGAAAAATGAAAATCTTGATGTAGTTTATCCAGGATATGCTAAACTGTCTGCTATGAAAATAAAATATAAGCGATCCGTCTCTAACCAAAATAAAATAATTCTACCTGCCTTAAAAGAAGATATTAGGCCAGATCCGTCGTTATTGGCCAACTTACGAAACACCGGGGTAACTCCTGATGTTCAGGATAAAAATGGATTTACCGCTATTATGCTGTCGGTTATTGAAAAAAAACCTTTGGACTTCACTGGAAATATTTTAAATAAATATCAACCCAATCTTAATTTAATGAATTGCCGTGGTGATACGGCATTGCATATTGCTGTTAGGACAAAGGAATATGGTATGGCGTTTTTATTAATTGATTATGGTGCTAATGGTCATATTAAAAATCATAACTGCCAAACACCGTTGATGTTGGCTATGATGGACAACAATGAAGTCTTGATAAAAAAATTGCAGAAGACCCCAGCCTTTAATCATACTAATAATGAATATTGTAAGCTCTCGGCGACCTCACCGGAGAAAATCAACACCGATGAGAATAATAAAATAGACGTACCCAAGGAACACCTCTACCGCCCCGATCAGGGGATCAATAACGCGTTTAGCCACCAAATAGTAGACACCCGGTCTGGTATTGATCGATCGGTCGTGGCTAATGAGCCAAAAATTGAGACTCAACGCCAGAGGTCCGCACTTATAATGAACGCTGTTCAGTCAGTTGTCGTCATAAAACCTCGACCCGAAGATGCTTATGTGGTTTCCCGGGCTTGCGGTTCGTCACCCATAAGTATGGCTACCATGACATTGTTGATGAGAATTTTTTACATGATTCGACAAGTCATACTGCGTTAAAAACCAATGCGGACCTGTGCTTGGCGCGGACGCGTCGCGAGAGGGGCTACTCCCGACAAAAAAACCCGCACAAGGCGGGAATCAGGGTAGTGTCATAGCAGGTTTATACCTGCTTAATCAGAGAGTAGCATGAACACTAAGCGATTCCGGACCTTCGTCACGAATGCCAATTTAGGAAACGTGCGTTGACTTCAAACCAAGATAGGGTTGTCCGCCATACGCGGATTAATGCCCACATCACACCGCGTGGTGGAGAGGGGTAAATCGCGGGTCGATGGTCACCGCCGGCGCAATCGTGATACTCGATAACCCGAGCCATGACGCCATTAGGCGTAGCTCCGCGATAAGCCGTTCCACCGTGTACTGCGGCGCATCGGGTTCGACATGCGCTTGCTGAACGACCAGGCGGCCGGCTTTGCGATCGGCCTTTAGGTCCACGCGGGCAACGAGCATGCCATCCAGCAGGAAGGGCAATACGTAATAACCGTGCTCGCGCTTATGGGCGGGCGTGTAAATTTCGAGACGATAACGAAACCCGAAAAGCCTCTCGGTGCGTGGACGGTTCCAGATAAGTGGGTCAAAAGGCGACAGGAGTGCTGACCCTTCGAGCCGACGTCCGGCGCGCGCCTCTTTATGCAAATAGGCCGGTTGTCGCCAACCCTGCACCCGCACCGGGATGAGGGTGCCGTCTTCCACCAGTTGTTCGATCGGCAGCCGCGCGTCCGCTGGCGAAAGCCGATAATAATCGCGTAGGTCGTCCGCCGTCGCAATGCCGAGTGAACGCGCCGAGCGCGCCAGCAGCGCCCGCCGGGCATCAACGCTGCTCGGGGTGGGAAGTTGCAGCGTCGCGCGGGGCAACACCCGCGCGGGCAGGTCGTAGACGCGCTCAAAGCTGCTGCGCCGATGCGTCGCGGCGACCAGACCCGCCCAGAACAGCCATTCCAGCGCATGTTTGGCGTCGCTCCATACCCACATACCTTTTGCGGCTTTGCTACCCGCCACATCGGAAGCGGCCAACGGACCTTCCGCCGCAATGCGGGCGAGCATGGCATCGGCCTCGGCCCGTTTCTCCTGCGCAAAGGGAGCCAGTTGCCGCCATACGCCCAGGCCGCGCAGTGCGCGATCCATCCGCCAGCGCAGCAGCGGTTGGCAGTCGATGGGCAGCATTGACGCCTCATGCCCCCAATATTCAAAAAAGCGCTTGGGTTTGACCGCCGCCAGCGCGTCGAGCAGCGCGGGATCGTATGACCCCAGGCGTGAGAACAGCGGCATATACTGCGCACGCACCAGAATGTTGACGCTATCGATTTGCAGGAGGCCGAGCTTTGCCACGCCTTTGCGTAGCTGTGCCGAGCCAACCGTCCCAGGGGGACGCATGGCGTTAAAACCTTGTGCCGTCAGCGCGATACGGCGGGCTTCGGAAATGGAGAGTTCTGTCCTCAGGATTGCGCTCCCGCTATGGTGAAGATGAGCGTGCGGGTCGACCAGCCGGTCAGCGGATAGATCGATTTGGTAAGTTAAGGCCATCTTCTTCTCCGAATTGCTCCACTGCGTTAAGCATGGCGTTGCAGCGTTGGGTCGATGTCTCCCCGTTGAGCGCGGCGGCCGGTAGCGCCGCGTTTTATATAACAATAATCTGCATGACGTGCAAAGGGAATATTCAATCAGAGTATGAGGAGCCGTCCATGTTACTTTGGGTCGTGCCCATTGTTGCTGGGCAGGATCAATTTATCACCCCAAATGCTCACTCAGCCCAATACTTTTCTCACGCAACCTTTAAAAATTCTGACGCCGATTTCCAATGCTTCGAGATCAAAGCGCATTTCCGGATGATGCAGTCCTGGCGTGAGATTAGCGCCAAGCCCCCAGAATCCGGTTTTAACGCCGGGACGCTCTCGTGAATAGTGAAAGAAATCTTCGCTACCGGGCGTGAATTTAGGTTCTGCTAGGCCTTGCGCACCCAGCACTTCTGAAATGGACGCAGCGATAATCGCGGTGACGCCGCTATCGACTTCTGCCGCCGGCATCTCCTTCATCACATGGATTTCCGCCGTCGCGCCAATCGCCGCCACGCTGTGCTCAATGGCGGTGATGACTTTCTCCTTAAGCTCATCCATCGGTATGTTGTGCTGCGAACGTAGATCCCAACATACGCGGGCTTGCGCCGGCACCGAGTTAGTGACGCCGGCATCACACAGGAAACGGGTCGCTTTCACGCTGTAGGTCAGATCAGGAGCCAGATGAATAGTGTTCACCGCCTGAATGGCAATCACCGCAGCATCCAGAGCGTTAATGCCCAAGTGCGGACGCGCCGCGTGAGAAGGCACACCGTTGATAATCGCTTCTACCGTTGCGCAGGCCGAGTAATACATGGCAGGCACCGCTTTGCCCATGGGGCATTCTTCCAGCGGGCGCACATGAAAGCCGAGTAACATATCAACATCATCAATGGCTCCGCCCTCAACCATCGCCAGCGCCCCGGTTCCCAACTCCTCTGCTGGTTGGAAGAGGATTTTTAACCGGCCCTTTTTGACGATGCCTTCTTGCATCACTTCCTGCGCAGTCGCCAGAACCACGGAGGAATGACCGTCGTGACCGCAGGTGTGGCGCGCCACCCGTTCGCCGTCAATCATGTGGCCGAGCGCATCCATATCGGCGCGTAACGCCATGACCGGCCCAGGTTTTCCACTGTCGATTTCAGCAATAATGCCGGTTGTCCCGTTCACGTTGCGTGTTACCTTAAATCCCGCCTCCGTCAGCGCCTGTGCAATGTAGGCCGAGGTTTTAAATTCTGCAAAACCCAGCTCAGGAATTACATGTAAATGTTGATAATGTTCAATGGCTTTAGACACGGGCAAACTCTCCGGCAAGGGTGATCAATTCAAAATCAGGCAAAAATTCGCATCAGGATCATCGAAATAATGGCGTTCAGTACGCTGGTCAGCATCAGCAGTGGCCAGTACTTTTTAGGGACATCGGCCACGCCCAACAGGCGTCCCATATATTGCAGCTGCGAGCCCATCAGGAAAATCGCCGGGGCCAGAATGGTGATTTGGGTGACGTTAAGTGTCCCTTTAGCCAGCAGGCTGATGGCCACGCCGGTGCCCGCGGAGGATGAGAGCCATGAGGTCAGCAACACGGTTACCGCTTCACCCGGTAGCCCCAGCAAACCCATTAATGGCGCAAAAATATGCCCCACCAGCGTCATGACGCCCAGCAGGTTGAGCATTTCAGAAATAACGTAAGCCATCACCACATTAGGCATTAGGTTGTTAATGGCAATATTGAAACCTTTTCGGGCGCCAACAACGAAAATATCGAACGGATTTGAGGAAACTCGGGTGGCATTACTCATTTTCGAAGTCTCTTTTATAAACGGTGTTCAACACAAAGCGGACAAATACGGCACCGACAAACTTCATCACAAACATCACGACCAGCGGAATGATCACCGGCATAGTCAACGAGGCAAACATTGCGGAACCGATGGAGAAATAGTTATTGATCAAGCCGGCGCCGGAATATTGCCAGGCACCCATAATCACAACGTCTTTTTTAGTAACCTGCTTATTGTCGTAAAGCTCTTTACTTAATGCCGCACCGGCATCCGTGCTTTGCAGGTCGGTGATTAATGCCAGGCCGGTATGGCCGGGAATACCTAATATAGGTGTTAGTAACGGAGTCAATAGCTTATGAGCGGCGCGGATCGCGCCGTAATACGTGAATATTTCCAGTAGTCCCAGCGCCAGCATTACCGTCGGCACTAATGACAATGCAAAGAGAAAACCGGCTTTGGCACTCACGCCACCGGCACCCACAAAAGTACTGGTTTCGCCTTTCATGGTACCGAAAGAGCCGCCGAGCGTAGTGAAGTCAAACGCCCCCAGCCACGCCATGCCGTCAACCTTCAAAAACGCGCCAGAGAACAGCAGGATAACCACAATCAACGACAGGTATGCGCCTTTGCCAACTTTCCACTCATCCACCTCCGCAGTGGCTGCCTCTTCTGGTATTCGTGTATCACTCATTTTACTTACCTTCTCTGGTATACATTCTAATAAGAACTGTCGTCAGTTAAAACAAATGCGTTTTGAGCCAAAAAATTAATTATTTAACATATGACAATGGCTCGTTATTTATTTTCCAACCACATATGACATAGCAGGAATCGTGCCAGTTTCTTTTATGTTAATAAGGCAAAAATGAGGGGAAAAATAATTATAAAAAAATCGCCTTTATCGTAATAAAGGTTTTAATGACCAAAAATGACTTAAAATAAAATATGCCAAATACTGTTGCACTCTGTTGGGGGGTAATGCACCAATCAAGTGCCTGCATATTTCATTTTATGCGTCGCTCACAGGCAAGTCATAGGCTAACGTCCTTGCCGGTGTTGATAATTTCAGCTAATAGTGCGGCCCGCAGCGGTATATCCCTGATAATAATATGTTCATCTCTAGCATGAATTCCCGATCCGGTGGCCCCCAGTCCATCCAGCGTGGCAATACCCAGCGCGGAGGTAAAGTTGCCGTCGCTGCCGCCGCCGACGGCTTTGCCTTTTAGCTCAATACCCAGCCGTTTGGCAGCATGCTGTGCCTGAATAAACAACGCCAGGTTTTGCGGCGTTTGCACCATCGGCGGACGAGACATCCCCCCAGTCACCGTCACCTGCGCACCAGGGCGCTGCGGCCGGCAATTTTTGATCGCCGCCTCGACCCGCTCTGCTTCCGCCAGCGTGGTGACGCGTAAATCGACACCCAGAACAGCCCGATCGGCAACGACATTGATTTTGCCACCGCCGCAAGCCACTCCGACATTCACCGTCGTTCCGGCCTGTGGCGCATTCAGGCCGTGGAGATATAAGATCTGATGCGCCATCTCCTGAATTGCGCTAATGCCATCCTCAGGATTGTTACCCGCATGTGCCGAACGACCCGTGATATTCACTTCAAACCGCCCGGAACCTTTACGCGCGATTTTTGCTTCGCCGGAGTGCGCCACGGCAGGTTCGGCCACCAGAACCCGTTCGGAGCGGGCAGCACAATGCTCAATCCATTTACGCGATGAAGGGCTTCCCAGTTCTTCGTCTGAGGAGCAAATAAACTGAATTCGATGCTGCGCCAGCCCGCAGGTTTGCGCCAGCGCCCGCACGGCCCAGATCGCCTGAACCAGGCCGCCTTTCATATCCAGAACCCCTGGGCCGAATAGCTTACCGTCTTGTTCTACCATCGCCAGTTCGCCGCAGTCCCACACCGTATCAAAATGGCCGAGGATACTGGTCACCCGAGATCCGCCCCCAACGCTAAACAGCAGATGGTTGCCTAACTTTTCCTGCGGGCAAATCTGCGCCTGTATATCCAGCCGCTCGGCCATAATGCTCTGCAGCACGTCGCCACAGCCATCCACGGCCACTTTGTTCAGCGACGGTGATTCCGCCTGAACCAGACGTTTAATGTCGCTGAGGATCAATGCGGCATGCTGCTGCAGATAGTCGTAGGCGGTTTGCATGGTGTTTCCCGGTAGCGAATGTCTTTTTTGTTGTCAATTTTGATTATCTACAACTCATCACTTAATATAAATGTTATTTCACTGACATTATTGTTGCCTTTTGGTCAACGGTTAATGGATTCCCTTATGAGTCAAATGTTCCACGAAAAACAAATAAGCTATCTCTACGAAGTCGGGATACAGGGCGGGATCCGCCGCGCGGCGGATATTCTGGGGATCAATGCGTCGGTGATCAGCCGCCAGATTGCGCTGCTTGAACGTACGCTGCAACTGCCTTTGCTCGAACGCCGCGGGCGGACTGTTGTACTGACTGAGGCAGGAAAATTGCTGGCGGATGATTTCTTTGAAAGTCGGATTCGCCGCGAGAAGCTGGAGCGGCATTTAAAAGATTTACGCTATATGAAAGGGGGGGCGGTCACTATTCGCGTCGGTGCGGGACTGGTCGATACCTTTGTCGAGAACGTACTGAAAGTTTTTGCGACGTCTTATCCCAATGTTTTTGTGGAAATTGTCGCGGGGAATATGCAAGATACGCTGGCGTCTATTGTGCAGGGTGAAGCCGACATGGCTCTGGCGTTCGGCCCGATTGGCAATCCCGAACTAAAACGGCACAGTTTTCCATGGGGGCCGATCTGCGCGGTAGTCAATCCCCAGCATCCGATTGCACATCTAAAGAAAGTGTCGATTGAGGAGCTTAACAAGCATCCGCTGATTTCGCTCAGTGAGTCATTCGGCTTACAGCGTCACATGAATGCGATGTTCCAAAGCGAAGGGTTTCTTTTCACCCCCGCCTACCGCTGTAATTTGTTCTCGACGGCCATGAGCCTGAGCATTTCAGGCATGGGCATTTCCTTTATGAGCGCACAGGCCGCCGGTGAGCGCATCGAACACAATATACTGGTCGCGGTGCCGGTGGATCATCCGATCGCTACCGAAGCCATGTGCCATTTACTGCGCAACTCCGACCGTCGCTTTACGCCGGCCGCCCACCATTTATGGCAACTGTTGCTGAATTTTTTCCAGAGTAAGCGTTAGGTTTTGGTTTTTCCGCAGTCGTCGGTCAGCCGCATTCAGTTACCATAAGCAAAACCCGCGGTTGCATCGTAATACCAGCCAAGTCCATCGGTGGCGAAGGCGGCATCGACTTTTTGGCCGAAGCCCGAATAGTATGCGTCTCTTACGGATCTGTCCCGGGTCCGGGGGTGGATCAGTATCGGCGCGTTAAATGCTTACGCACTGTGAAAAATAGGCAGCAAATAGGGATTGCCCAGATGGCGAGCGCCCACCTTTCCACACAACATCGTTTCTTTGAAACCAAGCGTCCTGACGTACCGCTCA
>Ga0105858_1000957_pt1 | contig 10329 bp, 7 predicted proteins | sample OrgsoiDNA_201062_FD_89683 | JGI IMG/M metagenome (GOLD analysis project Ga0105858, IMG submission 89683) | Permafrost soil microbial communities from the Arctic, to analyse light accelerated degradation of dissolved organic matter (DOM) -... | ecosystem: Environmental > Terrestrial > Soil >...
CTTGCCCTGGTCGCGAAAATATTCGGCGATGGTGGTAGCCACCAGCGCGGCGTTGCAGCGGTCCAGGGATGAATAATCCGACGTGGCGTAAACCAGGATGCAATTGCCGCGCCGCGGCGACGAGCGCAGCTGCTCGGTAAACTCGGTCACCTCGCGGCCGCGCTCGCCGATTAAGCCGATAACAAACACATCCGCCTCGGCTTGGTCGATCAGCATATGCATCAGCACGGTTTTACCACAGCCGGCGGAGGCAAAGATGCCGACGCGTTGGCCCACGCCGCAGGTTAATACGCTGTCGATGGCCCTGATCCCGGTCATCAGCGGATCATGAATGCCGCTGCGCTGCGAATAAGCCGGCGCGTCGGTATCGATAGGCCGCGTCTGGGGTTGAAAACTTGCGGCCGGCGTTACCAGACGCTCGACTACCTGGCCGGCGGGATCGATTACCGTTCCCAGCAGATCCTCGCTGACCTGGATCGACAGCTGCGCGCCGGTAGGATGCAGCACCACCTCCCGCGATAGGCCGCGGCCGGGACCTATCAGGCTCAGCAGGGTATTATCGCCGTTAAACCCCAGCACCTGGGCGCGGGCCACGACGTCGCGCGAGGTCCAACTGCGGCGGATTTCACATATTTCGCCGATCTGAACCCCCGGCAGCACCGCTTCGATAATGGGTCCGCTTAAACGCAGGGGCAGCGCCTGGTGTCGCAACAGCCGCAGGTGATGGCTCATTTACTGCATGACCTCGACAAAGCGTTCCAGGCGTTCAAAAAACCCGCTCAGCGCTACCGCAAATTTGGGCCCGCTGGTCAGGCACTCTGGATTCAGCAGTGCTTTTAGCTCCAGATAACCGTCATTTTGTGATAAGTGAAACTGCTCGCCGCGAATAAATTCCACACCCTGCATCAATTCATTCAGCAGGACCGGAGCGCGTTGCGCCAAAGTGTTCTCATTAAATTCCGCAATCCGCGACCAAAGCCAAATATCCTCTTCCTGGCTGCTGATATAAATGCTAGGCAGATCATTAAAATCAAGCGCAATCGTTGAATGACTATCAAAATTACTCAGCAGACTGGGATCACAACCACTGTCTAATAAAGCTTCACGCACTAAAGCGGCGATATCAACATACATGTATTATACTCCAGGTTAATTAAATGGTTTTTATAACATTAACATTGATAGTTTCTGTTAATTCACCAAACGACATCACTTCAAGATCGCGAAAGCGCGTCTCGATAAGTTTTTTAACAAAACGGCGCACATCCACCGAGGTTAATAACACCATATCTTTTTGTGCTATCAATATGTTTTCTAAACCAACAGTAAACAGATCCATTAATTGGTCGGACATCGCGGGTTCAAGGTTAAGAAATGCGCCGGAAGACGTATTTCTAATACCCGCACGAATCATCTCCTCGACTTCGCCGGAAATAACAACAACCCGCAGCTCATTATTCACTGCAAATTTATGACAAATGTAACGCGCCATGGCTCCGCGTACATGCTCCACCAGGGTAATAACATCTTTTTCCCTTGGCGCCCAGAGGGCTAAGGACTCCATAATCAACTTTAAATTGCGCATTGAGATCCGCTCGGTTAACAACCGCTGCAGTACCTCGGCGATACGTTGCACCGTAGCGTGGCGCAGCACTTCCTTTAACAGGTCGGGATATTTATCCTCCATCAGATCCAGCATGTGCTTGGTTTCCTGGACCCCAAAAAACTCGTTTACATGGTGGGTTAACAATACCGAGAAGCTCCGATACAGTTCATCGATGGCCGGTCGAAGCTGGTAACCCAGCTTCAACAGCGTGTCTTTGGCCGCGGGATCAACCCAAATGGCGTCTTTTTCCAACCGCGTCTCAATGCCCAGTTGGAATAATTCATCCGATCCATTCACCACGCGCAGCAAATTAAAATGAATGGTGAAGGAGTCGGCGCGAATTTCGTTGATCAGCAGCATGACGGTGTGTTCATCAACTCGTTCTGACGGGCGTACGACCAATTCCGGCAGCTTAACGCCATAATCCAGGAAATATTGGCTGCGCAGACGCTCGTTAAGCTGCTCCTTTTCTAACAGGGTATAGTTGCTTTTTGACACGAGCACAATCAGCGCCACCGTTTCCGCCGCGGTATGATCGAGATCGTTAATGATACCCAATTGGCTGCTGGCGCCCAGCCCTTCGGCCGACACCGGCTCATGGTAATCCTTGCCGGTGGCGCCGGCCTGGTCTTTGTCGACCCGTTTGGTTTTACGCCAGCGAAAGAAGAACAGACCGCTTAACGCTAACGCCAGCAGCACAAACACCGGCAGAGGAAAGCCTGGCAGCATGCCGATGGAAAGAGCCAAACACGCCGTGATCATCAATACAAACGGGTTGCCCAACATCTGCTGCATAATGGTGCGGCCCATATTATCGCCATCGCCGTTGACCCGCGTGACGATAAGCCCGGCGCTGATGGAAATCAGCAGCGCGGGTATCTGGCCGACCAGGCCGTCGCCGATGGTCAACATGGTGTAGGTGCTCAGCGCGCTGGACATATCCATGCCAAGCTGGCTCATCCCCACCGCGATACCACCAATCAGGTTGACGAAGATCACCAGGATACTGGCGATGGCGTCCCCTTTGATAAACTTCATCGCGCCATCAAACGATCCATACAGCTGGCTTTCGCGCTCCAGCACGCTGCGCCGCTCGCGTGCTTCATCCGCATCGATAACGCCGCCCTTCATATCGGCGTCGATGCTCATCTGCTTACCCGGCATTCCATCGAGCGAGAAACGCGCGGCCACTTCCGCCACCCGCTCCGACCCCTTGGTGATGACGATAAACTGCACCACGGTGACAATGGCGAAAATAACAAACCCCACCACCAGGTTATCGCCGATAATAAACTGGCCGAATGTGGCAATGATTTCACCAGCGTCGGCATCGGACAGGATCAGGCGGCTTGTACTGATAGTCAGCGCCAACCTGAACAGGGTGGTGATCAGTAATACCCCCGGAAAGGTTGAAAAGCTTAAAATCCTGTCTATATAAAAGGCGCCCATAAACACCAGTAAGGCAATGACGATATTGAGGCCGATTAGGAAATCCACTAAATACGTTGGCAATGGAATAATCAGCATTGCAATGATCATGATGACCAAACACAATATTAACAGTTCTGGGCGCGAATGAACATTACCTAAAAATTTATTAAACACGTAATTATCCCATTACTTTATCTAGTTGATGATAACTTTTATTGGTTGCGTCTTTTTTCAATCAGTTCACGCCGATGAGCAATCGACATCAAATGTTTCAACTCGCTTAACAGAACATTTACGGATTCATCATGCTCAAACAGGGCATGCGGCAAAGATTTGCAGGAATTAAATATCACCTGGATGATCATTGCACGCTCTCGCGGGTTGAACAACCGGAACGTTCCTCCCAGTAAAATATTAAGATGTTCGCCAATAGCCTCAGGCTGTATCAATAGGGAAAAATATAGCAGCAGCCAATCGGCTTCCGATAACTTTATCCTGTTTATTAATTCATTGGATATTATTTTTTTGGTAAAAATCTCATCTCCAGATCGTAATAATTTTAATTGACCCAATTTACCCATTATGGGGCCAAATTCGATACAGGAGCAGTTATTTGCACCGGAGCTCATATCGGCCACCAGCGCGGCTTCGATAAAATCCAGCACGTCGCTTCTCAGATTGTGGCCATAACAGGCGATCCAGTCTTGATAATCCTCCACGCAATGCTGTTCGTTATCCAGAAACTGACGATAGCTGGCCCGAAGCAGCATTGGCTTAAGTTCCAATTTGCTTTCGCCGAAAAGCCGGGCCGCTAATCCGCTGTTGATACCCGCCTTCAGGTCGCGAGGGTTGGCTTTATCCTTAACGTCTTTCAATGCCTTCTCGACCAGCATTTTTTGCTTCCCTTTCAAGGTTTTCTGACGCAGCAGTTCATTCAGCACCATCACCAGATCGCTGTCGTCGGGAAACAGCGAGCGCGCTTGACGCAGCAGTAGCTCAAGGGAAAGATTGTCGTATGTGGCAATCTTGAGCAGTAAATGCGCCTTGGCCGCGCTGTTATCTTCGAGTATGTGCTCGAAATCCGAGGACCATTCATTGCCGGCGCTTTTATCCGATTGGCGCCGGTTGGCGAATTGGGATGCCGCGGCTGAAAGTTTAGCGCTGTTGCTGGCTTGCTTACTGACCTTGGCGTTAACGGATTTACCGGCCGTGAGCTTCTGTGTAAACGCCATTTTAGACTTATTGCCGCTGTTCTCTGTCGGCCGCTGGACCGGAAAACTGGGAAACGAGCCAAGGGAGTTTATCGCCATTTTTGCCCCTCGAGAAAATTGCGCGACCAGTCGGACATCATGCTGGGTTGGCGGTTATTGATGAACTGCTGCACAAACTGCCCAGTGTCGGTATCGATCGGCTCGGTGATTTCACGCGGCTGGATCAGGAAGATGCGCACGGTATTCGACTGGCTATCCTGCTTATAGCTAAATAATCCGCCTACCAGGGGCAGGCTGCCCAATACCGGGATCTTGGTTGATTTGGCCGACGTCTCATCACGGGTGTAACCGCCCACCAGCAGGCTTTTGCCCTTGGGCACCCGCGCCACGGTGCTGATTTTGGTGCGTCCGACCTTCGGCAGAATGGTGGGGGTCGATTGATCGGCGGGCACTTCGTTGCCGTCCTCGATATTGAGCACCATCTCGATTTGGCCGCCGGCGGCGAACCGCGGCAATACGCTGACCATGGTGCCGTAGGTCACATGCTGCAGGTCGACGGTGCGTTCGCCGATCAACTGGGTATAAAAGGTCCGGTTGTTATCAAAGATGGCCGGCACATTTTCCTGGGTGAGCACCACCGGGCGGGAAACGATATTAGCCCGGTTTTTTTGCGCCAGCGCATTCACCGACGCCACAAACCGCGTACCGTCGAGGGTGGAATAAGAACCGCCGTTGAAGTTGACCCCCACCTGGCTGCCGATATTTACCCCGCCCTGCCAGCTCACGCCCAGGCTATCCAAATCCTCTTTCTGGATATCCACAATCCACAGCGACAGCTCCACGTGCCGTTTCGCTATGTCCAGCGCCGAAACTAAATTGGTTACCAATTGAACCTGTTTTGGCGTGCCTTTGACCAGCAGGCTGTTGGTATCCGGGTTGGCAATCACGCTGATGGGTCCGGCCACCGCTTCGGCGCGCAGCGCTTCGGCCAGGCTCGATCTCGGCTCGAAAGGCAGTCCGGCGGCAGAAATGTTCTCAATGTTGAATTCCGGCATTGGCGGTGCCTTTATGGCATCCGGCGTCAGACGCTGGACAACGGTGTTTCCCGCCAGTCCGCTTTTTTTTTCCGAACCGCTCAGCAGTCGATCGATAACCGTGGCGATGCCGGGAATGGTGACGGTCTCTCCGCGCAGTTCAAAGGTGCGATCGCCGACAAAGGTGTTGCTCAACTGGATCACTGCGGCCTTTTCGCCGCTGTTGACGGCGGTGGGCTGTTCATCCATAAATTTAGCGGTGCTGGTGACCAACTCCACATATACCGGCGGCCCGGAGATATAAAAGGTACCGGTGCCGCTGTCGCCTTTTAAAGGAAAGCGCGCATCGTACAATCCCGAATTACGCAGGAAATTTTCCAACGTGCCCAGGGTAATGTTATTTAAGGATATGACCGCGTTGCGCAATTCACTGGCGTCGTATACATAGATCGCCTGACCATCGAAATACCAAATCAATCCTAATTGCTGAACAACTTTTTCCAATAAGGCCTGGGGATTTGAAAAATCGAATTCACCACTGATATGTTTGCGCGCCACCAGTTTGCTTGCGATGACCGGCTTGCCCAAACGTGAGGACAGGGCGTCGAAAAATATTTTCAGACCATCTTTGTTGGCGACGTAACCTTGGTTTTCCTCCGCGGTATTGATATTCATGGGATTGGCGGTGATCTGGGCCGGCAGGACGAGACTCAACATACTGGCGCAGAGTAAATTAACTTTGATAAAATTATTCAGTTTCATGTTTGCGATTTCTTTTCAATTATGTTCCATATCCCACGCGGGGAAATACCAAAAACATCTCTGATATCGTTAGAGAGATGCGAGGAGGAGGCATAACCATGGCGCATGGCGACCTCTGTCAGGCTTTGACGTTCTTCCACTACGTCCAGCAAAGCCCTTGCGATACGCCAACCCCGCATTTCGTTCTTGGCGGAGTTCCCCAATGCGTTGCGACATAACCGGCGAAAGTGCGAATAGGACAAACCATAACGTGCGCCTAAATCGTACAATTTCTCACTATTCGTCGACTCATTTAGCAAGAATCTAATTAACCAATAATATTCGGTGCGCCTTAAAAAATCGGCCAACACGGACATTTCATCGGGCAGTGAATGATGCTGCGATAGCAGCCAGCGTTCAACGTCACCGCAGGTTTCAATATTGGGATAGTTGCTCAATTGAATAGCCTGCCAATGTTGTTGCTGTTCATACTTCAACGCCAATCCACGTGATTCGTCGATAAACACCTGCAGTTTGACTAAGGCAAATAGCGGTAATTCCTGGTGATGCGCTTCACCGGCGATGATGTCCATACTGACCCGGTTCATCACGATAATGCCACGCCAATCTTGTGGGATAGTTGTTACCGTAGATTCCTCTGCCGATTGAAACCGGATCTGGCACTCGCTCATCCCGGTATTCAGCAACCAGCACTTGGGTTCGCCTATCGTGCGGTTCTCTTTTTCCATGAGCAGCGATCTGGGTAATATAATATTATCTTTTTTCATCATTAACCCTGCCCGTTTTTGATTTGAACTTACATTCATAATAGTGCCTTTCTATTTTTGATAAATCATGATGGGAATCTGATTTTACGCCTCATTTTTATCCGTTTAAAAATTCAGATATAAAATAAGTAGACCAACATTTAGTAAACAAGCACATAATTGAATCTACTCGCCAATTGTCTTATCGTCCTACCTTTATAACCAGCAAAATAATTAGTTCACATTTCATGTGTACTATAATTTTAATTATGAAACATATAATCTGGCTCAATGAGTAATAAGGTCGCTCATTATCCGGTTATCATGGGTTCTGGTGCCGACAATGTCGCCGGTGTATTTCGCGTTCCCAAGCTTTGGTAATTATCCCAAACCTTTTGCGCATAACGCATTCGCAACGGCTGCCGTCCCTTGGCCGGGCCGGCGTTATAGGCGCCTACCGCCTCCCATGAATAGCCAAACTGTTTCATCATGTCCGCCAGTACGGAGGCGCCGACCATCACTGAAACACAGGTGTCCTCGTACAGGCGCCGTTCGTCGATGCCAAGCTTATGCAGTCGGGGCAAATGAATGCTGTTGATTTGCATCAAACCGATATCCCGGCTGCCGTTGGTGTTTCTTCCCGTGGCGGCGGGATTCATATTCGACTCGGTGATCGCAATAGCCTTTAATAAACGGGCTTCAATGCCAAAATGATGTTCAGCTTCCGTCCAGCAGTTGGCCATGGCCGGCATACTGGCAAACAACATAAACACCGTCAGGGTAAATAAGCGTATCTTCATGAACGATTAACGGCCTCTCCAGCGGCATTGAGCAATTTGACCCTGGGGTCATGGCGCCAAAAACGTAAGCACGGCGAAGATGAATTTGAAAGACGGTCATACCATTTTTTTGCCTCATTCATCCCCTGGCATTGTAAAATAACCGGTAGCAAGGCGGAGGGCATCGTATGCTCGGGCTGATTGACGATTTGCGCCACACTCTCGGCATCCTCTCGCGCCGAATTGGCGAACAACCGGGTATACAGCGTGTTGAGATAAACGATACCTTCGGGTTTATCGCCCTGCTGCAGGCGATCGACCAGCTTTAGTGCGCAGCTCGGCCGCCCCTCGCCGCACAGGATAACGGCCTTCATGCTGAGCAATACCGGATGCTCGATTTGCGCGCCGGCCTGCCGATCGACAACCTTAAGCGCGGCCGCGGCATTGCCCAGGCAATACTCCAGCCACATAATGAGTGCTTGCGAGGCGACCCGATCCGGACACAGTTGGTCGCCGAGCCGGGCAAAATGCCGCGCCCGGTCAATCTCGCCCACGATAAACAGGTGCACGGCGTAATAATAATTAACCCAAGGGTGATCCTTGGCCAACGCCAACGCCTGACGAAACATTTCCGCCGCCTGGCTAAACTCGGCGTTCAGGCCATGCAACACCCCGCCCATGGCCAGGGCCAAGGCGTGTTGAGGCTGGCGGGCAAGTACCTGGTCGACCATTTCACCGCAGTTCTTCATCGCGGTTTCTAGCCCCATGATGCCCATTTTTCCTAAAGCGAAATAGCATTCCGCCAGGTGGCAATATAGCGTCGCGTCATCGGCCTGGTCAGCCAGACAGCGTTGAAATAGGGTCAGCGCCCGGGTTAAGCTTTCAGGGGTATATTCCAAGAACGCGTTGCATCCCTCTTGCCGGCAGGCGGCGGCGTCAGGTTGGCGTACCGGCGTCGCCGTTGGGTCACGTTCGGTATTCAGTCCAGGTATATTGCGCAGAATCAGCGGCTTAAGCTGTTTTTTTATGCAATTATGGGTCAGCTGAGCGGTCAGGGCGATACCCTCGCGGTGCAAAATAGCGTGATCGTGCGCACGGATAAATTCGATTCGCAAGAAAGGCTGGTTCGCCAGGGTCAATTCATGGCCGGCTAAATAAAAATCCGGCCGTATTTTTTCCAGCAGCTCCAGCGTCGTTTGCACGTTGCGGCAATTCATCGTGAGCGATGAGGGTAAAATATGCAGCCCTGATGTTGAACAGCCGCTCATGTCCTGCACCAGCGCGTCGTGCAAACTTAAGGCATCGAAATGTCCATGCATGTTAAAGGGAAATATGGCGACGGTACGGCCCGCCGCCGCCGTAGCCCGGCGTTCAGTCGGCGTGATGCGGGTCACCGGCAAAGAAAAACGGTATCCTTTACCGTAGACGGTATCGATATAGCGGTTGTGCTTCCCCTCCTGCAGAATACGGCGCAGTACATAGATACAGCGGGTGAGCGACTCTTCCGCCACGTTTGCTCCAGACCAGACTTCGTCAATGATCCGATCTTTGGTCACCAGCTCACCCGCCGACTCCAGCAGCAGGATCAGCACGCCCAGTTCTTTAGGTGAAATGCTAATTGGCTGCTCTTTATGAAACAGAACGCGGGTGGCGTTGAGAATAAAATCCCCGAACGTGTAATGAACTTTAATATGGCTCACCCCCTCTTTTCGAATACCTTTAAGTGGCAAGGGTGATGAAAAGGATTTCATCATGCGTGGTTCATTTGATGGTGTAATCATGTTAAGAACCCTACCGTTAAATTAGAATTTGAATGAATCACTTCAATAAATTAAGCCTACGACATGTCCACTGTCAGTTTCATCAATATACCTCGGCTTTAGCGGAAACACGCATTTCGCTAATGGAAACCGCGCACCAGGTGATTTGATTAATCACATTTACTACCGTTATTTCTCAACCTATTGTTTTAATAACAAATAATATATTTTTTATGTTAATTTTGCTTATCAATATTTGTCTATCATTTTGTCGTCCCGGCGGTTCGCCTGGTGCCGGATGACCTTTTTCTCGATTCCCTGATTAAACTACTTAAGCAATATTAAACATTAAATGACAATCTGATAATTAATTAATTCTAATATATTATTTATAGTATTATATTATAATTACCTCTCATTTTCAGGGCATAGCTTGGCTATAAATATCGGAGTTAATCTGGTAGTCGGTGTGATTATATAGTTAGCAGCCTTACTGTCAAACCAGCGGGAAATCTGAAAGGTAAAGATATTCATATTCATACTTCCTGGAGCGAATTATGGCGTTATATTACCGCCAAAAAGCCATAGAAATAAACAAAAAACTTTATTCTTATAGGTAATTTTTAACAAAATTAACTTTTAATATACATTATGAGTTATCTTAATTTTCTTTACAAAAAAAGTAACTACCCAGTCGGAGGTAAAAAAGCATTTATAATCGAGGTGTTATAGATAAATGGCTATTTCTATAAAAACAACTGACATGACGTGAAGGAAACTTACAAAATATCGACAGCAACGCGTCGTTATGTATTTGTACTAGGTATATTGGTAATCTAGCATTTTATTAGTCGGGATAGGCCGCCGGCCATACCGGTTAACGGATATTCTCGTGTTAATGCCGCTAATTTACGGGAAACGATACGGTTTTTGTCGAAACTTTTACAATAACCCGCGGCAAACTACTCTATCCTAGTAGCATGATCAACCTAGACCACCC
>Ga0105858_1000959_pt1 | contig 10321 bp, 8 predicted proteins | sample OrgsoiDNA_201062_FD_89683 | JGI IMG/M metagenome (GOLD analysis project Ga0105858, IMG submission 89683) | Permafrost soil microbial communities from the Arctic, to analyse light accelerated degradation of dissolved organic matter (DOM) -... | ecosystem: Environmental > Terrestrial > Soil >...
AGCGGTTGTTGCCGTTGCTGGTCGAGCGATTGAGCCAGTAACACCGCCACAAACCAACGATGAACAGGGCTGTATGTGGGAGCGGGCTTGCTCGCGAAGGCGGTGCGTCAGTCAAAAGCGCTCCGGCTGACCCACTGCCTTCGCGAGCAAGCCCGCTCCCACAGGTTTCCATACTGAATTGATGAACTCGCCCCCTTCGACCAACCGCACAAAAAATGACGCCCAAGTCACGTTTTTCCGCATTCCCTCGCCCCCACAACGATTTATGTAGTGCTCAAAAAAAATCACTACATAATCGTTGACGTAACCTTTTTACCCTTGCATTATCGAGACGTCTCCCGGATCGGGAGCGTTGGTAACACGTGTTTTGAACAAGCTCGTCTGACCGCCGAGCTGTTTTTCCGGATGTGCACTGCCCACAAGGCAGATTGATGAAACTGACCGGCCCGCAAGGATCGGTACAAGAAGCTAAAACGCTGCTTGTCTTCGCGATGAAACCATTGCGTAGCCGTTCATCAGCAAGACTACATGCATCAGGTTCAAGACCCTGCCCGTATTCGGCAGACAGTCACTGACGCCCGGCTTTCAAGCCGGAGACAACTAAGCAGTTTTAACGGAATCAACTGATAGATCGCCAACTGGTCAAGGGGCTTACATTATGAATCTGAACAACCAACCAACTATCGATGAATTGGCTGAGATGTTCGCAGCGCAGAAAGACACACTCGACGACCATATCCTGTGGGTCGAAAAATCGGGTCAAGTCCATATCGACTGCGTGGCGCCCCATACCCTTGAGGAAGAGTTCGATAAAAACAACCGCAACCTGGCGGCGCGCCTGAAAATGTATCGCCGCGGCCAGGGTTATGTTGGCAAGAAAGCGGCTGCCGATCAAAACTTTATCGAGCAGGTATTCGACACACTTAACAATGCCTGGGCATCTTTCAAAGACAGCTCGAACGTTAAAGTAATCGACCGCTATTACTAAGTAATATTCGACAACTAGTGGGCGCTGGCTCGTCGGCGATGGCGGTTTAATATTCAACACTGATGTTGAGTTTTAAATAGCCATCGTCGACGAGCCAGCGCCCACATTTGTTTTGCGTCGTGATCAAAACGATGGGAATCGGCCTTTGGCGGCTTCATCGCGAAAAATATCGAACAAGACCTGCGCAGCTGCCGATAATTCATGGCCCGGCTTGGTCAACACACCAATCGGTCGCTCGATCACCGGATCGCTCAACGTGATGCAATGGGCGCCCGCCTCTTCCATCTGTTTCGCGCACAACGCGGGTACGGCGCTGACGCCAAGGCCATTGGCAACCATCTTGCCCACCGTCGCCAATTGATGGCTCTCCAGCGCCACCGGCAATTTCATCTGCAACGCGCCCAGGTGCTCCTCAAGCATCACCCGTACCGTGGAAGGCCGCTGCAGGGTAATGAACGGCTGCTCCAGCAAGGTTGGCCAGTCGATTTCGCTTCGCTGGGCCAACGGGGAATCTCCCGGCACTACCGCAATAAACCGGTCCAGATACAACGGGGTGAACGCCAGAGACGAACCCTCGGACGGCTCGAACGCCACGCCCAGTTCCACCTGACGGTCACGCACCATCTCCAGCACCTGCTCGTTGATCAGGTCGTGCACCGTCACGTTCACTTGCGGGTAACGGGCGCGGAATATCTTCAGGATCGGTGGCAGCAAGTTGCCCGCAAACGACGGCATCGCCGCCACAGTGACCCGGCCACGCTGGAGGGTGAAACGCTGGCGCAGCTCGTCCTCGGCGTTGTCCCAGTCGGCGATCAAGCGACGCGCCAGAGGCAACAACGACTCACCTTCAGGCGTCAGCGCGACATTGCGCGTATTGCGGCTGAACAAGCGCCCGCCTAACCCCTCCTCCAGCCCTTTGATGGTCAGGCTCAGCGCCGATTGAGAGAGGTGCAGGCGTTCGCAAGCAGCGGCGAAACTCAGGCTCTGGGCCACGGCGAGAAAGGCACGCATCTGTTTAACGGTCATAGGAAGCTCCACGCTGCCAGTCGGATGCTGCAAGTAAGGTTGCCGCATGTCTATGCTTGAAGCTTGCGGCTCAAAACCGATTATGCTGTTTTTCAAACCAATCAACCTTAAAAAACAACTTAACAAATCAATCCGTCGGCGCAACACTCGTGTCATTGGCTGGCCCACACACAATAAAAGAGGTGCATATGGCAGGTTTCGATAAACGCGTGGCGTCCTATGAAGAAGCACTGGCAGGCCTGGAAGACGGGATGACCGTGCTCTCCGGTGGTTTTGGCCTGTGCGGCATTCCGGAAAACCTCATTGCCGAGATCAAGCGCAAAGGCACCCGCGACTTGACGGTGGTTTCCAACAACTGCGGCGTCGATGGGTTTGGCCTCGGCGTGCTGCTGGAAGAAAAACAGATCAGCAAAGTGATCGCGTCCTACGTCGGTGAAAACGCCCTGTTCGAGAAGCAACTGCTCAGCGGCGAAATCGAAGTGGTATTGACGCCCCAAGGCACCCTGGCAGAAAAAATGCGCGCAGGCGGTGCTGGCATCCCGGCCTTCTTCACGGCCACCGGCGTCGGCACCCCAGTCGCCGAAGGCAAGGAAACCCGCGAATTCAATGGCCGCCCCTACCTGATGGAAGAGTCCATCACCGGTGACTTCGCCATCGTCAAGGGCTGGAAAGCCGACCATTTCGGCAACGTCATCTATCGCCACACCGCCCAGAACTTCAACCCGCTGGCTGCCACCGCCGGCAAGATCACCGTGGTCGAAGTTGAAGAAATTGTCGAACCGGGCGAGCTGGACCCGGCGCAGATCCACACTCCAGGCATCTACGTCGACCGGATCATCTGCGGCACCTTCGAGAAGCGCATCGAACAGCGCACTGTCCGCAAATAATCCGCCAGCCCAAATAATAAGGAGACAAACAATGGCCCTTACCCGCGAACAAATGGCTCAACGCGTCGCACGTGAAATGCAGGACGGTTTCTACGTCAACCTCGGCATCGGCATTCCGACCCTGGTGGCCAACTACATTCCCGAAGGCATGGAGGTGATGCTGCAGTCGGAAAACGGCCTGCTCGGCATGGGCCCGTTTCCTACCGAAGAAACCATCGATGCCGACATGATCAACGCCGGCAAGCAGACCGTGACTGCGCGCATTGGCGCCTCGATCTTCTCCTCCGCCGAGTCCTTCGCGATGATTCGCGGGGGCCACGTCGACCTCACCGTGCTCGGCGCGTTTGAAGTGGACGTACAAGGCAACATCGCCTCGTGGATGATTCCCGGCAAACTGGTCAAGGGCATGGGCGGCGCCATGGACCTGGTGGCCGGTGCAGAAAACATCATCGTGATCATGACCCATGCGTCCAAGGACGGTGAGTCCAAGTTGCTCAGCCAGTGCAGCCTGCCGCTGACCGGCGCCAAGTGCATCAAGCGTGTATTGACGGACCTGGCTTACCTCGAGATCGAAAATGGCGCTTTTGTCCTCAAGGAACGCGCACCTGGCGTCAGCGTTGAAGAGATTGTGAGCAAGACCGCCGGTAAACTGATCGTCCCGGACCACGTTCCAGAAATGCACTTCCAGTGAGGACAGATTCCATGCAAGACGTCGTGATTGTTGCTGCCACCCGCACCGCCGTGGGCAGCTTTCAAGGTTCGCTGGCCAGTATCCCGGCACCGGAACTGGGCGCGGCCGTGATCCGTCGCCTGCTGGAGCAGACCGGCCTGGACCCGGCTCTAGTGGATGAAGTCATCCTCGGCCAGGTACTCACCGCAGGCAGCGGCCAGAACCCTGCGCGCCAGGCCTCGATACTCGCCGGTCTGCCCCACGCCGTGCCGGCCCTGACCCTGAACAAAGTCTGCGGCTCGGGCCTCAAAGCCCTCCACTTGGGCGCCCAGGCCATCCGTTGCGGCGATGCCGACGTGATCATCGCCGGCGGCATGGAGAACATGAGCCTGGCGCCGTACGTATTGCCCGCTGCACGCACCGGTCTGCGCATGGGCCATGCCAAAATGCTCGACAGCATGATCACCGACGGCCTGTGGGATGCGTTCAACGACTACCACATGGGCATCACCGCCGAGAACCTGGTAGACAAGTACGGCATCAGCCGTGAAGCCCAGGATGCTTTCGCCGCTGCCTCCCAGCAAAAAGCCGCTGCGGCTATTGAAACCGGTCGGTTTGTTGATGAGATCACCCCGGTCCTGATCCCCCAGCGCAAAGGCGACCCAGTGGCCTTCGCGGTCGATGAACAACCACGCGCCGGCACCACCGCCGAATCCCTGGCCAAGCTCAAACCCGCATTCAAGAAAGACGGCAGTGTCACCGCCGGCAACGCTTCCAGCCTCAACGACGGCGCCGCTGCAGTGTTATTGATGAGCGCCGATAAGGCCAAAGCCCTCGGCCTACCTGCACTGGCGCGTATCGCCAGCTACGCCAACGCCGGCGTCGACCCCGCGCTCATGGGCATCGGCCCGGTGTCGGCCACTCGCCGCTGCCTGGACAAGGCCGGCTGGAGCCTGGGCGACCTGGACCTGATCGAAGCCAACGAAGCCTTTGCCGCGCAATCTTTGGCGGTGGGCAAAGAGCTGGAGTGGGACGCCGAGAAGGTCAATGTCAATGGCGGTGCCATCGCCATCGGCCACCCGATCGGTGCCTCGGGTTGCCGCGTGCTGGTGACATTGCTGCATGAAATGATCAAGCGCGACGCCAAGAAAGGCCTGGCGACGCTGTGCATCGGTGGCGGTCAAGGTGTAGCCCTCGCCCTCGAACGCAGCTGATCCAAAGAGCAACAGGAGCAAAGGCTCGGTTCCACGAAAACCGGGCCTTTTCTTTTTTAAGCCGTCCCCATGAAAAACCACCGTCCAACTGTGGGACCTGGCTTGCCTGCGATAGCGGGTCGACCGTTGGCAAATGTGCTGGCTGACCCTGCGCTTTCGCAGGCAAGCCAGCGCCCACAATGATCTCTATTGTTAGTCCGTGCGTGGCACCGCAAACACGGCAGTCGCTCGCGCCACGACATTCTCCCCCACCTGCAAGCTCACCGTGGCAAACGCCATCTGCCGCCCGCGTTTGTGATGCTCCAACCGCACCACAATCCAGTCGCCCACCTGCACCGGCCCCAGGTAATCCAACGTCATGCTCGCGGTAATCAACGGCAACGGCGGCTCACTGGAAAACGCCATCGCATAACCCATGCCGACATCCGCCAGGGTCGCCAACACCCCGCCATGCACCGTGCCGCGCCCATTCGCGTGGCGGTTATCGGAGCGCAGGCCTATTTCCAGATCCAGGCCTTCGCCCCGGCAATAAGCTGGGCCCAGCAAGTCGAGCAGCGGGCTACTGCGCGGCAGCGAAACAAACCCTTCGGGCACAGCGTAGGCAGTCATGGCAAATTCATCCTTGGCGTAAGGTCTGAGGTGTACGCCCCGCCCTCTGCGGAGGCCATCATCGTCAGTCACGCAAATCCTGCGCGATGCTTTGCGTAAATCCGCCAGACCCGCTTTAATCGCGGGCAATTTCCCCTGCATATCCAAGGAACAGCAATGCGCCACCTGGACGGCACAACACAACCGCTTCTTTTGATCTTGCTGGCCGCACTGGCCTTGGCCGGCTGTTCGCCCAAGGAGCACTCCCGTGCCACTGTCATCAACGGCGAACAAGGCCGAGCCGGCGCGCAATTGGCTTATGAGCACGAGCTGACCCTGGCGCTGCCCGGCGCCCTGCTTGCACCTCGCATGCAGGCCACCCGCGAGGCCTGTGAGTCGGCACGCTTTGGCGCCTGCAATATTCTGGGCATCACCGAAGATGGCAACGGTGGCGAGATCATCTTGCGCATTGCACCCACCGGCGTGGAGCCGATGGTCGCGCTGGCCGCAGAAGGTGGAACACTCGGCCAGCGCATCACCACCGCCGAAGACCTGGCTGACGCGGTCGCCGATGTGCGCCGTCGCCAGGATCGCCTGCAAGCCCAGCAACAGCGCCTCGATGAGCTGGCCAGGCGCAAGGAGATCAGCGTCAGCGACCTGATCGCTTTAACCAAGGAGCAGGCGGGCGTTGAAAACGAACTGCAGGCACTCGCCCAGGTCGCCGCCGGCCAACAACGCCGCCTTGATACTAACCGCGTGACCCTGAATTTCCGTTCCTCCGACGGCGCGAACCAGCAGTCACGCTTCAGCCGGATCTTCAGCAACCTGGGCGACAACCTGGTGGACGGCACGGCAGATGCACTGGAACGCGCCAGCTATGTACTGCCGTTCGTGATCCTGGCGTTTCCGGTGATGTGGTTGTGGGTCTGGTTATGGCGCCGGTTTGTGGTGGCTGGCAGGCGTACTGCTGCAAACGAGCTTTCTGTGGCGAGCGGGCTTGCCCCGCATTCGGCTGCCAAGCAGCCCCAGAACCAGGCACCGAGTGATGACTGACACACTGCGTTCGGCTTGACAGGGGGCTGCTTCGCAGCCCAACGCGGGGCAAGCCCGCTCGCCACAATAAGCCGCTCGCCACGACACGCCCGCCAGCGATAATCAGCGCTTCATGCAGCGCTGATACCGATCATCCACGCGCTTGGCGAACCACGCGGTGGTCAGGTTGCGAGTGATCTTCGGGCTCTTCAACACGATGCCCGGCAGTATCGCCCGTGGCATTGGCTTGCCGGCCGCTTTATCAGCCAGCGCGTACACGCGTTTGTAGAGGGTGGTCTCCTCAAAGTCCAATTGCTCACCCTTCTCCAACTGGCTGCGGATGGTCGGATTGCGCATGTCCAACTTGGGCCCCAGGGAGCGCACCGCCAACTCAGTGGTGCCCGGCAACAATGAGCCATAGCGAATCAAGTCGCCATCCAACGCCAGCTCGGTGCCAGTAATGCGGCTGACGGCAGCCTGGAACGCAGCGTTGCGGCTGGCATACCAACCGGCGTTGAAGTCAGCAAAGCGGTACAGCGGCTGGTCATAACTGACCGGGTAGCCCAGCAAGTGGGCGATGCCGAAATACATGCCGCCGCGCCGCGTGAAGACTTCACGGCGAATCGTGCCGTCCACCGTGTAGGGATAACCCCGCGCCTGTTTCTGTGCAAAGTCGATGCTGACTTGCATCGGGCCTGCGGTATGCACCGGGTTGAAACCGCCAAATAAGGTATTACCCAGAGGCACCACGCTGATGAAATCGTCGAAGATTGCGCTCAGGTCCTTCTCCGTGCGTGCAGCACTCAAACGCTCGGCGTAGGACTTACCGGTAGGCGAGCGCAATTGCAGTGCGCTGCGCACCACAAAGGCCGGCACATGGACCTTGCCGGCACGGCGCAGGATTTCATCCTGGGCGATCTTGCCCATGTTTGGCACCGGCGGGTCGACCTGGTAGGTGGACTCTTGCTCGGTGACTGCCAGCACAGCACAGATATTTTCGGTGCTGGGGTAGATTTTCTGAGTGTCGAAGGCGGTGTAGATGTCTTGTGCCCAGCCACCACGGTCCGGCACCGTCGCCGGCAGCAGGCGCACGATCTGCGCTTTCACCTCGGCCTCGCTACGCTCCGGCTGTTGCGGACTGCGTGAAGTGGAGCAACCGGCCAGCACCAGCAACGTGGTGAGGCACAGGATCAGGCGGCTTGAATACATGGGGCTTCCTTGGATAACGACGGGCCGGGCATTGCGGATATCGACAGGTAAGTCTAACCGGGGTTCGCCGACCTGCCGCACTCGCCAATCGCAAACTAACGTGACAGGATCTGTCATCGACCATTCCTACAAGGAGTTTGAATGCCATGCTCAGTGTAAACTTCCTCGTCACCTGCCTGATCGTCGTGCTGATCCCCGGCACCGGTGTGATCTTTACCGTCTCCACCGGCCTCACCGCCGGCAAGCGCGCCAGCGTATTTGCTGCGCTGGGTTGTACCGCAGGCATCCTGCCCCACTTGCTGGCATCGGTGCTCGGCCTCTCTGCCCTGCTGCACACCAGCGCGTTGGCGTTTGAAGTGCTCAGGTACGCGGGCGTTGCCTACTTGCTCTACCTGGCCTATGCCACCTGGCGTGATCGCTCGGCCTTCGCGATGAATGACGCACCGACTGCAACCACAGCGCGCGGCCTGATGATCCGTGGTTTCCTGTTGAACATCCTCAACCCCAAGCTGACGATTTTCTTCCTCGCCTTTCTGCCCCAGTTTGTTACCCCAGGCAGCATCTCGCCCGCCGTGCAAATGCTGGTACTGAGCGCAGTATTCATGGCGATGACGTTTGCGGTTTTCGTCATCTATGGCTTGTTGGCCAATGGCTTTCGCCGCGCCGTGATCGAATCGCCGCGCGTGCAGAACTGGTTGCGCCGCAGTTTTGCGGCAGCCTTTGCAGGGTTGGGTTTGAACCTGGCATTTGCGCAGCGCTGACAAGGACTACCGAAACGTCCCACGCAACACCCGGATAACCTCTACAGATACCACCTGAAAACCTCGGCAAAGTCCTTCGCCTGATCACACAGTGCGAGGGATTGCAGATGGTTTTTTCCGTTAAAGCCCCAGTTATTGGGGCTGTCTTTTGATCATCGCCACCAACCAACACATTGGCCTTCTGGTACTGGCCGTGATGGATTCAGAGACGCGAGACGTCGAATCCGTTCTCAGCGATTTCAAACGCTGCCTCAATACCTACGAGCTCTGGGCCGAAAGCTACATCAGCTTTTCGGCACTGGATGTCGATCAGGTATTCAAGGTCGGGGATGAGGTGGCACTCGTCGCGCCGATCAACCGCTCCATCCTGCCCAGCTCGGCCGTTGCGGCCTGCAAGCAGGACGGCACCCTGACCCTGGTGCACATGTTCCAGAGTTCTCAATTTGTACCCATCGGCAACACGCCAGTGGTGTTGCAAACCATCGACCCCAACGGTGGCCCCCTGGGCGACCCCATCAAAAAATTTATCGGCCCCAGTGGCATTCTGAAAATCACCGAGTGCGATCGTAACCAGAAGTACCGAGTCAATTTTTACCCCAACGTTTCTAAAGAACACTTCAAGGCCTTATATGCCTCCTATCAGTCGGTCATCACCTCGCTGGAGCACTGGCTGCGCACGGAGTGGCGCGCCACGTTCGGGCCACTGTGGAATAAATACTCCGAAGCAAACTTCCTCAAACGCTACCTCTTACTGCACCAGGCCTACGCCAAAGGGTTTGGCGATGCACTTGGCTCACTCTGGGACACGCTCAAACTGCTGTTTGAGTGGCTTACCCACCCACTGACATATGCCGAACAGCTGCTGCACTACCTGACCCAGGCCGAGTTCGGAAAGCTGCTGAATGTCAGCGCCGAAATGCTTGCGAAAGGTTTGTTGGTACTCAGTGATGAGCCTCTGCTGTTCATCTACCTGGCGGCAATGGTCAGTTGGATGCGGATGATGCCGCCGCCACTCATGAATGAGTTGCTGGGCTCGATCAGCCTTGAAGTGCTGATCAACGTGTTGCTGTGCCTTGCCACTGCCGGGATGGGCCTGGTGATACGCCTTGGCAGCAAGGTGCTGGGCAGCATCAAGTCTCATCGTGCGCGCCGGTGGCTGGAGCACATGGCCAAGCAGTTCGGAAAATCTCAGTTGGGTGAGCATGTTGAGGCGGCCAAGCCGATATTGCTCGGTAGCCCGGCAATCCAGATTCAGACGGTGCCAGTTGCGCCGTTAAAAGCTGGAGACAACCTGATTACGAACGCGGTGTCGATGGTTCGCAGCAAGACGCAGAAGACGGTGCTCGTGCGGCAAGAGTATGTCGATGATGTGCCTGTTGCTGCGAAAAATCCCCAGGGAGATGCCGCGGCACCTGCCGACAAAACCGCCACCCATGGCTGCCCGGTGTCGATGGTCACCGGGGAGGAATTGCTGACGCTTACGGATGGTGCGCTGGGCGGGATTTTGCCGTTTGAGTGGACGCGGTTGTACCGCACCAGTGCGGTGGACGTGGATTGCGGGTTGGGGTTTGGTTGGAGTCACGCGCTGGCGCAGCGGTTGGTGGTTTCGGGTGATTCGGTGGTTTGGACGGATCATGAGAATCGCAGCACTGAGTTTCCGTTGCCTTCCGTTTCTCGGCCTGCGATCACCAACAGCTTGGCTGAAGCGGCGATCTATTTGGGTGCCCTGCCCGATGAGTTGGTGCTGGCCCAGGGATCGCGGTTTTATCACTTTCACGACGGTCAGCTGACGGCAATCAGCGATGCGTATGACAACCGGTTGCGCATTTCTCGTGATCGTTTGGGGCGGATTGAGCGGCTGGATAACGGTGTCGGCCGTTGTTTGTTTTTGCGTTACGAACTGGGCCGCATTGTGGCGGTGGACTATCAGGTTCATCGCGCCAAAG
>Ga0105858_1000961_pt1 | contig 10317 bp, 9 predicted proteins | sample OrgsoiDNA_201062_FD_89683 | JGI IMG/M metagenome (GOLD analysis project Ga0105858, IMG submission 89683) | Permafrost soil microbial communities from the Arctic, to analyse light accelerated degradation of dissolved organic matter (DOM) -... | ecosystem: Environmental > Terrestrial > Soil >...
CACGCTGTGCTCCTGGCCCGGATGCAGATTGCACGGGTCGATGAAGAAGAAATTCAGTTCGGCCTCGTGATCGCGGACGATCACCGGCACGCTGCCCGCCGACGGATGGGCGAGGGCGTCGGCCAGGTCCCAGGCGCTGATACGCGCCTCGCGGGAATCGATGGACAGCTTCAGGCGATCGAGCGGATTGCCGGTCGGATCGGCGTCTATCTCCGCGCGCACACCCGGGCGGAGGTTCAACGCTTCACGCCACAACTCAAGATAAGTGCGCTCACGGGCACGCACCGCTTCATGGTCGCGCTGCCGCCATTGCTCGAGCGCGGCGATGGCGCCGGCAATGCCTTCCTTGCCCACTTTCATGCCACGGCCAATGCCACCATTCTGGAAATAGGCGGCACGTACCAGCGTTTTCTTGCCGGCGACAATACCTGCGGTCGGACCACCGAGAAACTTGTGCGCCGAATACAGCACGAGATCGGCGCCCGCGGCAATGAAACGCGTGAGGTCATATTCGGACGCCGCATCCACGATTACCGGTACACCCTTCGCATGCGCGATGGCGATGAATTCTTCCACATGGATCAGTCCGAACTGCACCGTGTGATGCGAGACTACATAGAGCGCCGCGGTCGTGCGCTCGCTAATCGCAGCGGATAGCTGGTAACCATGCGACTCCGTGGCCGCTCCCACCGGCACGACGCGAGCGCCGGCGAGGCGGATGGCTTGGTCGATGGGTGCGCCATAATTGACGAGGTGGCCCGTTTGCACGACGACTTCGTTGCGCAGTCCGCTTGTATCGGGCAAACGCTCGATCAGCCCAGGATCGTCGCCGGTCATGGTTGCAGCAATGCCGAGCGTGATCGCCGCCGAACAGGACGCTGTGATATAGCCGCTTTCGCTGCCGCAAGCCTGCGCGATCACGGCCGATGCCTTGCGTTGCAAGTCGTCGATCTCGACGAACTGAGGAAGGATGGCCGCCATTGCTTCAATGACGGGCGCTGCCACGATGGACGCACCCAGGCTCGTCATCGTGCCCGACACATTGACGACCGGGCGTAGAGCAAATCGGGAATAAATATCCATCGTGCGGCTCCTGGTATTCCTTTATTATGGAATGTATGTTGTAATTGTGTATTAGATTATCATACGATGCGCTTGCGTCAAACTGTACAAAAACAATCAGTCTCCAGGAGCGCGATGACCGCCAAGCCCCGTCAAACCATGCAGGAACCGCAGACCAGAGAGCAGCCGGTGCCAGACAGGTCCGATCTTCCCGCGACCCCGCCAGCCCCGCGCACGCGTACGAGTGCGATCGACCGGGCAGTGCAGATCCTCGATGCATTGCAGGACACGAACCGTCCGATCACCGCGTATGAAATCGCGCGTCTGGTAGGTGCGCCGTTATCGACGGTCTATTCGATCATCAATGACCTGGTGGAGAAGAACTTGCTGGCCCGCACGCCCGAGGGCGCGATCTGGCTCGGCTCGCGGCTCTACGGCTATGGGCTGACGTATGCCAGTTCGCTCGACTATCTTGCGGTCGCGCACGAGGAGATGAACCGCTTGTCGGCCCAGGTCGGCGAGACGGTGCAGGTGTGCGGACTCGAAGAAGGGATGATGGTCGTGTTGCAAATGGCAGAGGGGCCCGGCCATTTTCGCGTGACATCGCGCGTGGGAAGCCGGGTGCCGCTCAACTGGACTGCGTCGGGGCGATTGCTGGTGGGACATCTGCCGGATGCCGAGCGAATCGCCTATTTCGAGCGGTACGCGAAGTCGTCTCCCACTGCGCGCGCCGAAACGCGTCCTGACGTGCTAGCGCGAATGGCGCGTGAAGCGCTCGACGCGCGCCTGTCAATCCAGATCGGGGAGTCGGATGCATCCGTGGCGTGTCTCGCCGCACCGGTGCTCGATCAGACAGGAGACTGCGTTTTCACCATTTCAATCGTGATGCCGGAAGCCAAGGCGCTTCAGAGTACTGAACGTTTTGGCGATGAACTGAAAGTCGTTGCCGCGCGCATTGAAGCCCGGCTTGGCTGGCAGCGCCGCACGCCTGACTCTATCGGCTAAATGCGGCGCTGGTTAGCGGGTCTTTGAACCTTGTCCTCAATACTTGAAAGAGAACCAACGCAACATGGGATTTTCGACTGAGATGAACTGCTATGAACGGCTGCAGGCCCGCGGCTTAAAACTTCAGGACGTGCCCGCACCCATAGGCAACTTCACTCACTGCACACGCGAAGGCAACCTGCTGTTTTTGTCGGGGCAAGGGCCGCTAGATGAAACCGGGCAACTGATGACGGGCAAGGTGGGTGACACCGTCACCGCCGATGAAGCGTATGCGCACGCGTTACTCGTGGGTCTTAACCTGTTGTCGGTCCTGCATGTGGAACTAGGCGATTTAAGCCGGGTAAAACGCATCGTGAAGCTGCTCGGCATGGTCAATGCAACGCCGGATTTCGCCGATCACCCACGCGTGATCAACGGCTGCTCCGACCTTTTCGTCGATGTGTTCGGCGACGCGGGCCGGCACTCGCGTTCCGCTGTCGGCGTGGGGTCGCTGCCCGGCAATATCACGGTGGAGATCGAAGCTATTGTTGCAATTCACGATTGAGATTCAGCGGTAGTTCGGTTCAGATGCTCTCGGCAGCCGCGGGCGGCGGATTCGTCATGCCGCTGTTCGCACGCGCGAGCGCTTCGGGCTGCAGAAAATGCTGACCGGACAATCGAAGGTGCGCCGTGAGATCTGGTTAAGCAGCAGCCAGTATCTGCAGCGCGTTCCGAATCCGCGCAGTCATGACGTTCTGGAGCGAGACCATCACCCGACTATCGGTCTTCAAGCTAGTCGGCAGTCCGGGTTTTCACTTTCGCTCGATCACGATTTCGAGGTACTCGCTCGGCAGCACCAGCGTGCTGTCGCCCGAACGGTTGCGGCTCTCCATGAGCGCCAGCAAGTCCTGGGTGAATGCAGCCTGCTTCTCGGCGTCGAGAGCGCCGAAGGCCTTGTTCATCGGACCGTAGTAGGTGCGGAACACGTCGAGCCAGTGCGCCGGCGAGTGGTAACGGAAGACGAACTCGCGGCTGGTCACGCGGATCTCGCGCGCGGCGTGTTCGAACAACTCGTCGAGCCTTGCCTTGGTGCCCCACAGCGCTGGCGATCTCACGCCAGGCGCGGGCGGAATGGTTTTGCCGATCGTCTTGAACACCTGGCCGATGAAGCTGTCGGGCGTCCAGTTCGCCATGCCGATCCTGCCGCCCGGTTTGCAGACGCGCGCGAGTTCGTGCGCCGCGTTGTCCTGGTTCGGGGTGAACATCACCCCGAAGGTAGACAGCACCACGTCGAATGAGGCATCGGGGAACGGCAGGTTTTCGGCATCGGCTTCCTGGAACTGGATCGTGTGGCCCTCGGCCTTCGCGCGTGCCCGCCCGGACTCGAGCAGCGACGCGACGTAGTCGGTGGAGGTCACGTCGCACCAGCGGCGCGCGGCCGCCAGCGTGGCGTTGCCGTTGCCGGCGGCGACATCGAGAACGCGACTGCCTGAGCGCAGATCGAGCGCCTCGCACAGGTTCTCGCCGACGATCTGCAGTGTGGTGCCAACAACGGCATAATCCCCCGCTGACCATGCGGCGTGCTGGCGGGTCTTGACGGCGGCGAGGTCAATAGCCGGGGTAATGGTGGACGTATCTGCTGGCATGCCTGTACTCCTGACTAAATAAAGTTTCGATGCAGCCACGCGGTGCTGCATGGTGTGGTTACGGTGTGACTGACACGCGTTATTCCGCCAACGTGACTCCCGATCCGCCCATTTCCTCCGGCATATCTCTCATCTTCGGCAAGCCGTCCTTCATCCGCAGCCTCGTTTCCTGATAGTTCACATGAACGCCGGCCTCGTACGGAAAGTCTGGAATAACTGCTGCATACACGTCGGTGACTCCCATGCCGGGGTGCTCGGTGAAGAGGTGGCCGCCGCATGTCTTGCACCATTTTCGATAGCTGTGCGGTGTCTTGTTGTAAGTGCCTATGTTGTCGGCGCCTTGTGTGATGTGCACTGCCTCGGGCTTCCATAGCGTGAATGCGTTAACGGGTCCAGCCGACCAGCTTCGACACGAGTCGCAGTGGCAATAACCCATTCCCGCCGGCTCGCCGCTGACCGTGAGTTGAACCGCGCCGCAAAAGCAGGCTCCCTTGTAAGTCTTTTCGTCGCTCATGATGCATCTCCCTCATTGATTTTTACCCGGGCGTGCATGGGTCTGCCGATGCAGCCTCGCCCAGCGGACTGATGCGCGCCGCAGCACGCACTCGATAGCACCCTATGCGCTCGCCTGAACGTTACGGTTCAGCACTGGAAGCTGCGGTACGTGGGTGCTAGTATTTACGAATTGCTTATCCTGATGAATGATCAGGCGTCCAGATTTCTTGTGCAGGACGCCGTATTCAACAGATGCTATTCACCGGACATCATTCATGGACGCCGTTTCCGATGTCCTTCGCGCGGTTCGCCTGAGCGGAGCGGTGTATCTCAATGGAGAGTTCACTGAGCCCTGGTGCGTGATGGGCCAGGGAAATGCGGCCCTCTACGGGGCTTTCCTGCCACTATCGGAACGTGTGGTGTCCTATCATCTGATCATCGAAGGGCACTGTTGCGCGCAACTCGCTGGCAATCAAGGCTCCGCGATTCACCTCAATGCCGGCGAGCTGCTGGTGGTGCCGCAAGGCGAAGCGCACATTATTGGCAGCGACCTGGCACTTTCTCCCGCGTCGGCGGCGCCCTTGCTCGCCAGTCAGTTGCAGACAACACCGGGCCAGGTGATGAAATTGTCTTATGGAGGCGGCGGAACCGGCACACGTCTTATCTGCGGTTTCCTGGCCTGCGACAACACCTTGAGCAACCCGTTGCTTTCCTCACTGCCGCCCATCTTCAAAGTCGACATGCGCAATGATCCGCGCTCGGCATGGCTTACGTCGTCACTGCAATTCGCTGCAGCGGAAGCGAGCGAGTGGCGGGCCGGCAGCGCCATCGTTCTCGCCAGGCTGTCTGAGCTGCTGTTCGTCGAAGCGGTGCGCCGTTGTATCGATACCCTGCCTGCGGACCGGAAAGGGTGGCTGGCGGGTGTGCGCGACCGGTTCGTCGGTCGCGCGTTATCGATGCTCCACGCGCAACCTGCGCACGCCTGGACCGTCGATGAACTCGCGCGAAAAGTGGGCTTGTCGCGTTCCGCGTTGGCGCAACGATTCACAGACCTGCTGGGACAGCCGCCCATGCAGTATCTGGCGCGCTGGCGCCTGCAGGTCGCGGCGCAGGAACTCCTGACCGGCAGCAAGTCGCTCGCCGCGGTGGCGGAGCAGGTCGGCTACGAATCGGAGGCGGCATTCAATAGGGCGTTCAAGCGGGAATTCGGAACGCCGCCGGCGTACTGGCGAAAGAACCAGGGGACGGTAGATGCTGCCGGCGCACCCGTTAATCCGATCGAACCCGTTGGCGAGCCAAGGGCAGCCGCTTAAGGCCTGGCTTGCACGACCCGGTATTGGTTTGCTATTGAGCGATGCCCGTCGCTCACGCTTCATGCGTCAGCACTTGGTCGCATCGGTCCCGTCAACACCTGAAACACACTGGCAAAAATTACGACTGCCCGCGCGGCGTGCATCGGCAATAAGGAAAAAAAGTATTAGAAAGTTATACGGTACTAATTGTCTATTGAATTGACCATTAAACTTTCCTTTACCAACTAATTAATTTGGTAGACCGTATCAACCGAACATTGTCATCACCCGCCAATACTCCCGACTGCAAGGTATTTATCGGATGAATGAAATAAGCCCTTTTCGCGGCCGCCATTATCCTCAGCTGGATGCATTGCGTGGCATAGCTGCCCTGATGGTCGTGGTTAATCATTTCATATTGGTCGGTCCGCTCTGGTGGATACCCAGGTCGCCGTTGCGCGTGCTGGCGCTCGGCCATGAAGCGGTGATCTTATTCTTCATACTTAGCGGATTTGTCCTGACCCTTCAATTGATATCGGACCGACGTATTTCATATCGCGACTATGCGATCAGGCGGATTTGCCGGATTTATCTGCCTTATCTCGCCGTTTTGTTTACCGCTTTTTCGATCGTTAATCTGATTAATATAGAACCGGTTAAATGGGCTGGCTCATGGTTCAACGATATCTGGACAGGATCATTCTCCGGAAGGGAAATGCTGGATCATTTGCTATTCATCGGAGAATACAAAGCTAATCGCGTGCTTCCCGTTATCTGGTCGCTGATCTACGAGATGCGCATTTCATTGATGATGCCGCTGGTCGTGTATTGCGTCAGCCGCTTTTCCGCGCGCACCTGTCTGGCAGCGGCGCTGTGTATTTCCCTGGTTTCCTTCGCGTTCGCGATGGGGAGAAATACGGACCAGACCAGCAGCCCAAGTTTCAGCGGCGACTGGGCGATGACGGCGCATTTCCTGGGCATGTTCATCGTCGGCGCGACGCTGGCTTTCCACCGCGTGCGCTGGCAACAATGGCTGGATAAGCGCGGTCGGACGATGCTTGTCCTCGCCGCTTCGCTCACGCTCTATTTCCTGTCGCGCTTGGTGCTGTCGATTACGTCGGGTGCTATCGGTCAGTACATCTTCGACTGGTGCGTCGTGGCGGGCGCCGCGGGCATGGTCTGCACGGCAATCGTATCCAGGCGTTTCACACTGGTGCTGGCCAAGCGCCCGATTGTGTTCCTGGGCACGATTTCCTACAGCCTTTACCTGACCCATACTGTCGTTCTCCTTACGGTAATTCACCTGATGCCTGCTTCTGGCTCGCCGTGGCATTCGATCGTGACAGCGGCAGTGCTTGTCATTCCCGTTGCCGCCGTCACTCATTTTGTGGTTGAGCGTCCGTCGATTCTTCTAGGGAAATTCCTGACGGGAAGAAGCGTTACCGCGTCGTCGCGCGCAAACCAGACGTCCTGAAACTGAAGTCTGGAAGATGGCTTGTGATTCGCGGCGCCGTGGAGCGCCGCTTTTGTGCGCGCACGTTACTCGACGGTGCATCGCGCACCAGCAGATAAAGCGTCAGGCACCCACCAAGCCATCGCACGGAGCCCGTGTGATCGGCGGAGAGCCTTGTGCCGCGAGGCTTGGCTGCCTTAAACACAAGCGCACCTTTCTCCTGGCATAGCTCCTGCATGATGAATTCCATCTTGTATGCAAGACGGAATTCATGTCCATACCCCCTGATCCATTCGACCCGTCCACGCATCGCGGCTCTTTTAGCCGCTCTTGCGACGCGAACGGCATACCGCTTTCGGCGGCTGGATCGCTTACGTCCAAAGTCTTCAGAAAACCGCTCAATCACCGCTAACCAGGAGTCGAATGACATGACTAGCCGCCGCACTTTTATCAAAGACGCGAGCCTGTTGGCACTCGCGACCATGGCCCCGTTCCGGTCGGTGTTCGCTGCGGGCAACACAACGGTCGGCGTGATCTATGTCGGTGCGCGTGGTGATTACGGCTACAACCAGGCGCAGGCGTCGGCGGCGGCAATTATCAAGAAACTGCCCAACGTCAAGGTCGTGGAAGAAGAGAACGTGCCCGAGACCATCGCGGTGCAGAAGACCATGGAAGCGATGATCGAACAGGACGGTGCGACGCTCGTTTTCGCGACCTCGTTCGGTTACTTCGATCCGCATGTGCTCAAGATGGCTACCAAGTATCCGAACGTCCGGTTCGCGCATTGCGGTGGTTTGTGGAAGCAGGGCAACCCGCCGAACATTGCGAGCTATTTTGGCTATATCGATGAATGCCAGTATTTGAATGGCGTGGTGGCCGGCCACATGAGCAAGAGCAAGAAGCTCGGCTTCGTTGCGGCCAAGCCGATCCCGCAGGTGCTGCGCAATATCAACTCGTTCACGCTCGGCGCGCAGTCCGTCGATCCCGCCATCACCACGCAGGTTATTTTCACCGGCGACTGGTCGATGCCGGTGAAGGAAGCGGAAGCGACCAACAGTCTCGTCGACCAGGGTTGCGACGTCATCACCTGCCACGTCGATGGTCCGAAGGTCGTGGTGGAAACGGCGGAGAAGCGCGGCGTGATGAGTTGCGGTTATCACGCGAGCCAGGCTGCTCTCGCGCCCAAGGGCTATCTCACCGGCGCCGAGTGGGACTGGGCGACGCCGTACAAGGCACTCGTCGCCGATGCACAGGCCGGCAAGCCTCAGCCGAACGTGCTGCGCGGTGGTCTCAAGGAAGGTTTCGTCAAGATGTCGCCGTACGGCGCGAAGGTCACACCCGACGCGAAGAAGGCTGCGGACACGATCAAGGGCAGCATGATGGCGGGCGACTTTGTGATCTTCAAAGGGCCGGTGAAGGACAACAAGGGTGGCGTCGCGATCGCCTCCGGAACGAGCCACGTGCAGACCGACTACACGCTGGAGAGCATGAATTATCTCGTGGCGGGTGTGGCCGGCCAGATCTGATGAAGAGGTCCTCCTGACCTCCTGAAGGAGTCGTGATGCGTCCCCATGCCCAGACTGCCCGCATTTTGCTCGCCTTGTTGCCGGCGATCCCGACGGTGCTCGCGCTCGTCGGAACCTTGGTGCTGTTTTCATTATTCCTGCTGGTGCAGGGCCAGCCGGTCCTGGATGCTGTCGGCCTGATTTTCCAGGGCGCATTCGGCTCGTCGTTCGCTTGGCAAAGCACCTTGCTGCGCGCTTCGCCGCTGATGCTGACTGCGCTGTGCGTCGCGTTGCCCGCACAGGTTGGGTTGGTCGTAATTGGCGGCGAGGGAGCGCTGGCGCTCGGAGGCATGTGTGCCGCTATCGTCCCGGAGATGCTCCCGGCTGGCACGCCATGGCTGATTGCCACGCCGCTGATGGCGCTTGCGGGCATGCTGGCGGGCGCGATCTGGATCGGCGCGGTCGGCGCGCTGCGGCAATGGCGTGGTGTCAACGAGACCATTAGCAGCTTGTTGATGGCGTATATCGCCATAGCGCTGTTCAAGCATCTGGTCGAAGGGCCGTTGCGCGATCCGGCAAGTCTCAACAAGCCCTCTACGCTGCCCGTTCCCCCATCGATGATGATCGGGTCGCTCCCGGGGCTCGAAGTCCACTGGGGGCTCTTCTGGGGCGTCCTGGCGTGCATCGGCGCGTGGGTCTTCGTCAAGTACAGCACCAAGGGCTTTGCGATGCGCGTGGTCGGCGGCAGCAATCGCGCGGAGCGTCTCGTTGGCTTGCCGGTGAACCTCCTTGCACTGGCCGCCTGCGCGCTTGGCGGCGCGGCGGCGGGCCTAGCCGGGATGTTCGAAGTCGCGGCGGTGCAGGGGAGCGCGAACGCGTCGCTGCTCGCCGGTTACGGATACGCGGGCATTCTGGTCGCCTTCGCCGCTCGCCAGAATCCGCTCGCGATCATTGTGTGCGCGTTGATGATCGGCGGGATCGAGGCGAGCGGCAGTCTGCTGCAACGCCGGCTCGATCTTCCCGATGCCACGACGCTCGTGCTGCAAGGCCTGCTGTTCGCGAATCTGCTGGCATGGGAAGCGCTGGGCGGGAGGATCGCCGCGTGGCGCGTGCAACTGCAAGCCGCAGCACTCGCCGACATCAACTTGCCGATGGAGCAGACCCATGCCTGACGCACACTCGCCCTTCGTGATCCTGCTGCTGTCCCTCTTTGCCGGCGCGATCCGCGTCAGCACGCCTTATCTGTTCGTGAGCCTGGGCGAATGCCTGACCGAGAAGGGCGGCCGGGTCAATCTCGGGCTCGAGGGCATTCTCGTGTCGGGCGCGATGAGCGGTTATGCCGCTTCATTCCTGACCGGCTCGGCGTGGGCCGGGGTGCTCGCGGCCGGGCTGGTCGGCTTGCTGCTCGGATGCCTGCATGGGCTCGTGTGTTCCTTGCCCCGGGTGTCGGATATCGCGTTCGGCATCGCGCTCATGTTGCTCGGAACGGGGCTCGCGTTTTATCTGGGTAAGCCGTTCATCGAACCGCAGGCGCCGGGTCTTCAATCCTTCGATCTCGGCACATGGACAAGTTGCCCGCAATTGCACAATGCGCTGCATATCAACCCGCTGTTCGTGATCGGCGTAGTGCTGGCGTTCGTATTGCAGTGGGGGCTGCGCACCACGCGCTGGGGCATGACCTTGCGTCTGGTCGGAGATCATGCCGAGACCGCGCGCGCGATGGGGTGTTCGGAGGGCAGCGTCAAAACCCATTGCTCGCGCGCGGCGCACACTTTGGCGACTGCACTCAAGCGCAAAGGGATTGCACTATGATGAACGAACGCGATTTCGGCTACAAAATCAAGCAACAACTCGACCGCACGCTCGATCTCGATCCGGCC
>Ga0105858_1000964_pt1 | contig 10310 bp, 8 predicted proteins | sample OrgsoiDNA_201062_FD_89683 | JGI IMG/M metagenome (GOLD analysis project Ga0105858, IMG submission 89683) | Permafrost soil microbial communities from the Arctic, to analyse light accelerated degradation of dissolved organic matter (DOM) -... | ecosystem: Environmental > Terrestrial > Soil >...
GCATCACGTCGATCAGCGGCGTGGTGTTGATATCGACCATCACATCCGGTTCTCCGCTGCCGCCCGAAGATACGTTCATTCCCATAATCGTCTCCTGTCGGTCGGAGTTAGCGCTTTAGCGCCTACTCCAAGCCCATGCGAAGCTGTCGATCGGACCGGGTGCAAAGCACCTGTTCCCAATCGCATGCACACCTAGCCGCCGCGTGCAGGCGGCTCGGTAATAAACGAAACCTTCGCGATACCGGCGCGCTCGCACTCGGTAATGACCCGGCCGATGAATTCATAACGCGCGCTCTGGTCACCACGAACGTGCACTTCCGGTTGCGGTGTCATGACCGACACGGTTTTCAGGCGTGCCAGCAGTGTCGGGCCGTCCACCAGCTTCTCGTTCCAGAAGAAATCGCCGTCGCGGTTGACCGCAATGACAATACTTTTTGGTGTGGTCTGCAGCGGCTGGATCGTCTCCTTCGGCAGTTGCACCGGCACCGTATGCGTCACTACCGGAATCGTGATCAGAAAGATGATCAGCAGGACCAGCATCACATCGACGAGCGGTGTGGTGTTGATACTGGAGATGACCTCGTCGTCATCATCTTGCCCAACGCTCATAGCCATGACGAACTCCGCTTATTGGGCCATCGCTGCTTCGCGGGCCGTAGCGCGCGCCGAGCGGCGGCTGCCGGCGAGAAGGACCGTGTGCAGTTGTGCGCCGAACGCACGAACACGCTCCATCACCGATTTGTTGCGGCGAACCAGGAAGTTGTAGCCGAGTACTGCCGGCACCGCCACGGCGAGACCGATCGCGGTCATGATCAGCGCTTCACCCACCGGGCCCGCGACCTTGTCGATCGAAGCCTGGCCGGCAATACCGATTGCTGTCAGCGCGTGATAAATCCCCCACACCGTACCGAACAGGCCAACGAACGGCGCTGTGGAGCCGACCGTGCCGAGGAAAGCCAGGCCGTCCTGCAGACGATTCGATACGTTGGTGATGGCACGATCAACCGAGGCGTCGATCCACGTGTTGCGGTCGACGGCTTCAAGCAGTGCTTCGTCGTGATGCTCACCGGCCTCGATGGCTGTTTCCGCGATGAAGCGGAACGGCGACGCTTCGTCGAGCAACTTCGCGCCTGCAACCAGCGACGGTGCGGTCCACAACTGCTCGTCGGCGCTCTTCGCACGGCGGTTGGCACGGAACTGCTCGAAGAACTTGGTGATCATGATGTACCAGCTGCCCATCGACATGAGCACCAGCAGAATCAGCACGAAGCGTGCAACAAAGTCACCGTTCTTCCAGAGCGCGCCGAGGCCGTATGGGTTGTTGACCGTTTCGGACGTAGCCGGCTGGGGCGGCGGCACGGCTTCGTCAGTGGCCGAGCCGGCCGTTTGCGGTGCGGCGGTGGCGGGCGCTGTAGCCGACGCGGTCGCGTCGCTAGCCTGCGCGTGGGCCATGTGCGGTGCCACAAAGGTATCCACCGTGGTTACGGCGAACAACAGGGTTGCCGCCAATGCGGCGAGAGTACGCTTTTTCATGCCTGCTCCAAGTTCATTAGTACAACTTCTAAACTAAGTCTGATAAATCGCTACCCGTACCGAACAGCCAGTGGGTTTCAGTTCAGGTTAAACGAGAACGGAACTTGCACACGGACAGGTTGGCCTTGGGAAACGCACGTGAACTGCTTGACCGCGTTGAAGGCTGCGCGATCGAGTGAGGAATCGTCCGCCGACTTGGCAACACGTTCATTCGTAATATGGCCCTGCGCGTCGACTACGAATTCAATCAGCACATCACCCGTCACGTTGTTCTCCTGCGCTTCCTTCGGGTAGCGAATCGACGAACGGATCTGATCTGAATTCGGGCATACAACCCCGACTTCGACGCTCACAGGCTTGCTCGGCGCGGGAGGTGCCGGCGGTGCAGGCGGCGCCACAGCGGGTGCCGAGACGACCGGCGCGGCCTGGTGCGTAATGGTCGGCTGGGGCGGCGTTTGCACTTGCACTTCCGGCGGCGGCACGAACGGCGGCGGCGGCGGTGCGAACTTCGGCGGCGGCAATTGCACGGTGGGCAACGGCGGCGGAGGCGGCGGCTTCACCGGCTCGATGATTTTCGTTTCGATAGGATGCTGGATGACCTGTACGACCTTGGTGGCAAGGCCGTTGATGAGTGCATAGATCAACACGATGTGCAGAAGCAGAACAACTGCGATTCCGCCGAAGCGGCGTACTGGGTTTTGCTGCTTGCGCCCAAACTCACGTGGGCGTCCTGGCCTCTCCATACGGGCCGTTGCTGCCGGAAATTGCCCTTCGACTTTCGTACCCACCTTGACTCCTCCGGCGTGAACCGTCCATTTCTGTAACTGCCGTGCGCTTGCATACGGCCACCAACGCTCACTTCGGACAACCGCTTCCTTAGCTCCGGCCCTTGATTTGCACTCCGAATTTATGTTGCAGCGCGCAAATCTGACGCGATAACACGGATACGGCTGTGAGACGCCCCAGCGGTATTTCACACCCGCCGAACGATCTTCTAAGTAGATTCACGGCAAATTAAATTCGACTTGCTCGACCGGTCTGACATTAACTCCCGGGGCATTTGAACGAAGCACTCTTTTGGTTCCTAAACTCTGCGGACCCTAAACTCTTTGCGCGATTGTCACCGGCGTTTCATGGGATGCGAAGATAACAGGACAAAAAATGCACGGTCAAACTTTATTTGATGGCGGCATACCAAGTTTAGAGAAAACACTCTAACCAATGCCGTACTGGGGTCGCTTTAAAGAGAATAAGCGGATGCTCGAACGGATACGCGCGCACCTTTGGAAGCTCGCTAATTGGGATTCGGCCGCTATTGCGGCTTTCCATGGCACCCCATGATCTGTTGACCTGCAGCGGGTAGTAGATAGCGCAAAGCCATACTGGGTGGGCCTTTGTGACGCGCGCGGCGAAGCGGGATCAGCACGTTTTACATGATGATCGAGCGCCGGCTGGAGGCCAGTGGCGAAAGCGAGAAAATAAAAGGAGGAAGACCGCGTTTAAAAATTTGTTTAGCGGTATTTACGACACTCTAAATGCATGTTTTCACAAAATTACAAAAATATTCTAAATAATTACATATAGCCGACAGCAATGATAATGACCTGCTTTAGTTTGCAGGGTGGTCGGTAATTAGTGCTCACATGACTCAAACAGGCTGTTATATAAGATTATGTTATTGGGTATTCTAAATCCTGATTTCACGGTAATTTAAAGTCAACCCTCAAACGACTCGGTAATTAGTGCTCACGGGACCCATTTGGGGAATCGCATAATATTATGTTATTGGGTATTCTAAATCCTTATTCCATGGACATTTAAAAGTTAGAACCCTGCTGAATGGAAAAATTCACTTATATAAAGGCAGTCTCGTGGGACTACCGGTTGTCGACTGGCCGGTCTGCGGAGTCGTCTGCTATGGCCATAGGTTTATCGGCGCGGGGACCGAGAACCTGAAGGGACTCATTTGACCGGTTGCGTTGCAACAGGTCGCCGGCGAACGGAAATATGGCGGCGGTCTACCACCAGCTCCACACATCTATCATCCGCAACCAGACGTTCAGTCCTCCAATCGTTAAGATCACTAATCTATTTCGGGGGCCCGTTCTCGCCGCGCCTCGCGATCAAGTTCAAGACATAATGCGATTGGCACAGGTCTCATGCAGGACAAGGTGAAGGTGAATGCGAACGACCCGGCCACCGTCATTAGCAACCCGGACGGGACGATCGCCTATGTGAACACGCCTATGCAAACTTGGACACGTATTCGAATTTGCAGCAGGCCCATCGGCTTGACCGGTTGCGACCCGAGCATCGCGTCGTATAGCCAGTTCAACCTGACCGTGGCCTAGACGTTCCTCTAGGTGCCATTTCAGAGTGCGACCTTGATCTCCGCCGTTATCCGCCAAACCTAAGTCAAATTCGGACACGCACAACGAGCGAACCCCATGTAGCGTGATGCGGACGCGGAGAAGCGTCGCCGATGTGCATCAATGCGGTCTACAAAACATACTGGGGTACTAACTTCTGACTTAATTGCACTATTCCTATACGAACGATCCGGCCACAGCCACATCATGAGCCGACGTCGACACCTGCCCCGAGGGGTTCGGCATGAACCTGTTATCTTTTCGCACGCCTGTGCTGTATGCGGCTTGTCATCGCTGTGGCAACGCATTGACGCACGGCGAAGAAGAATGCCCGCATTGCGGCACGAATCAGTCCCGGGCATTGCGCGCACCGAACTCCGGCGACTTCAATAACAGCAACGTCTTGATGATGCCGAGCCGCATGTTCGTGCCGTATCCGAGCGTGCCCGAGGAAGTCGACACGGCAATGAATATCGCCCGAGAACGTGCCCGCGTAGTCCGGCGCGTGGCGTTCGGCGTGGCGAGCGGCGGACTGCTCGCTGTCGCGCTGGCGCTGACTTACGCGCCCGGCCTGAGATCGCCCGTGGTTCAACGGCTTGCTGCACTGCCAGAGCCCGCGAGAACACCCGCGTTCGTTCCGGTAGCGACCGACAACGCACCGAGAGCCGCTGCACCGGCAAGCACAACGACGGTCGTTGCGTCAGCCAGGCCAGTGCCCCCCGTCCCAGTGACCGCTGCCAAGACGCCTGCGGTACACCTTGCTACGCCCCCTGCGGCGACCTATGCGGCGGCCCCTGCACCGACGCAAACTCCGACGCAAATACCAACACCAGCACCAACGCTCGCGCCGGCATTGAATCCAGCGACCGAGATGATCGCGTCGATCATGACCAGGCTGACAACCGCCGTTTCGGTCCTGCGGGCGCAGATTTCAACGCTCGTGATGAGCCCGGCGACGGGTCCCGTTACGAGGGCGACACCAAACGCACCGGCCCCGATCACGGTGACGACAGCAACGACCACGGCGAACGAGACGAACGAGACGAACGGGTCGAGCTCGGTGGCTGGACCCGTATTAAAGAGCCCGACTAACGCAGCAATTGTCACGCACACGGCGAATAATTCACTGCCCCCGGCACCTGTCACGCTCACGCAGAACACGGCTACACCCGCATTGACTGGCTCGACAAACACGTCGAACCCAGCGCCCGTCCTCAACACCCCGGCCCCGCTCGCCGCCTTACCTCCGCCCCCGGCACCTGTCACGCTCGCGCAGAACACGGCTACACCCGCATTGACTGGCCCAACAAACACGTCGAACCCGGCGCCTGTCATCAACACCCCGGCCCCGCTCGCCGCCTTGCCTCCGGCGCCCAGCCCCAGCGCCGTCGCCGATGTCCCAATCGCCAGCCATGCGCCTCAGCCGTCCAAGACAGTTGAACAGGAACTGCCGAAGCTGTCGTTGCCGCCGGTGGCCCCGGTCATCGCCACGGAGCGTCCGCCGTTGGGCAGTCCGGAGGAAAGCCTCTACTTCGCCCGCCTCGCACTGGTCACCAACGACCTGCGCGCGGCTCAAAAGAACCTCGCCAACGTGCCCGCGAATCAGATCAACAGCCCCGACGTCCAGCAGGTCCGCGATGACCTCGCGCAACGTGAAGCCGCACGCGACACCGCCATGCAACACGCCCGCGCCTGCGACCAATCGGCTTCATGGCGATGCGCACGGCGTTATGCAAAAGACGCGCTTGCTATCGACTCGAGCTACACCGACTCGCGCGTCTTCCTCAAGCATGTGGCCATCAAAATTGCTGAAGCGAAGAAAGCGGCGGAAAGCGCGGAGATTCAGACAGCCGCCATCCCGCAACGCGGTCCGATGCATCCAGCGCCGATCCGCGAGGCCGTCGTGAGCCCGCGCACGGCTCCGATTACGACCACGGGTGCCGCACCAACCACCACCGACGGTAGCGCTGCGCACCTGTTCGCGAACCCGGTCGTGCGTGCACCGCGCGAAACCCACGTAATACACGAGGCGCAGGTACGCGAGACACATGCACAGCAGGAAGTGCGTGCGCCTGTCGTGACATTCCAGCCCGTTTGGAATGCCGGCGCGGAGTCGTCAGAGTCGAAGGCTCCAGACAACGGCGCGCCCATTCGCCCTGCGGGTCGCGGGGAAGCGCATTGAGATGGACCGCGAGGCTTGACCGGAGACGGTACTCTGCGTCAACGCCTCGCAGCTATCACCTACCCATTCAATCGCGCCGTTGCGCGTTCAACGATTGCAGTGCGCTGAGCACGCGCTGCTTCGCTGCGACTCCACACCAGATCCACCACCGCCTTCGGCGCTGTGTCGGGCGTACCTGAATTAAAGGGCGGAGCGGGCGCATATTCCAGTTGAAGCTGAATGGCCTGCGCGTCGGTCTCGCCGATCAAGCCGATAAGAAGCGTCAGCGCGAAATCGATACCCGCCGTCACGCCGCCGCCCGTCATCAAATTGCCATCCTGAACAACGCGTTCTTTCACGGGAATGGCGCCAAAGCTTTCCAGGAAATGATGGGCCGCCCAGTGCGTGGTCGCGCGCCGTCCGCGCAGCAGACCAGCCGCTCCCAGCACCAGCGCACCCGTACACACCGACGTGATGAAGCGGGCCTGCGCAGCCTGCCGCCTGATGAAATCAAGCGTGATGTCGTCCTCCATCAACTCGCCGACACCCACTCCACCCGGCACGCACAAGACATCGAGTCGAGGGCAGTCGGCGTACGTAATGGTGGGCGTCAGCACGAGACCGCTGCTCGCGTTGATCGGATCAAGCGTTTTTCCAATCAGGTGGACAGTCGCGCCCGGCACCGACGCGAACACGTCATGCGGACCGGTCAGGTCGAGTTGCTGAACGCGTGGAAAGACGAGGAAACCGATATGCAACGTCATGGCGATGAACCTTTAAAAGGAGGTAGACGCACTCAGAATACCTCGCTACGATTTGGCGACATTGTCAATCAACCCTCGTTTCACGCCAACCCGGTTTCAAACCATGAGCAGCGCTGCGCGCCGTATCGACATTCTTGCGTTCGCAGACGTCCAGCTGCTCGACGTCGCCGGACCGCTCCAGGCATTCGCCTCCGCCAACGAAATCTCGCTGGCGCGCGGCGCCGACGCACCTTACATAGCACGTGTTGTAGCGACAGCCGCGGGGGAGATTCAAAGCACCGCGGGTCTCGGCCTGTTCGCCCAGCCCTTGCCCACCGCTCAACAGACGACAGACACGCTGATCGTCGCGGGTGGACGCGGCGTGCATGCGGCATCGAAAGATCTTGCGCAGGTGGCCTGGGTCAGGGAGCGCGCGGCACAGTGCCGGCGGGTTGCATCGGTATGCACGGGCGCGTTTTTGCTGGCGGCTGCCGGCTTGCTCGATGAGCGTCGCGCGGTCACGCACTGGGCGCATTGCGAACACTTCGGGCAGCGTTATCCGGCGGTTCGCGTGGACCCCGCGCCCATTTTTATTCGTGACGGCGCGGTCTGGACATCGGCGGGCGTGACAGCCGGCATCGATCTCGCGCTCGCGTTGATCGAGGACGATCTCGGCAGCGCGCTCGCGCTCGATGTAGCACGCGAACTGGTGGTGTTCCTCAAGCGACCGGGCGGCCAGGCGCAGTTCAGCGCAACGCTGTCGTTGCAAAAAACCGGCGACCGCTTCGGCGACCTGCACGCGTGGATAGCCGAAAACATGGCAGCCGACCTGTCGATCGCGACGCTGGCCGAGCGCGCGGGCATGAGCGAACGCAGCTTCGTGCGCCACTATCGGGCGCAAACGGGGATCACGCCGGCGCGCGCCATCGATCAATTACGCCTGGAAGCTGCACGTCGCCTGCTTGGCGATACCTCATTTCCGGTCAAGCGCGTGGCCGCGCGCTGCGGGTTTGGATCGGAGGAAACCATGCGGCGCAGCTTCCTGCGTTCCATGGGTGTCACCCCGCAGGCTTACCGTGAACGCTTCTCCGCAGGCGGCGACGGCGAGGTCGATGACACACACGACCCACGCCGCACGATGGTCACGCAGGACTAGCGCCTACGGCACCGCAGCAACGCTATTCAGCACGGCCGTTCGAGCCTTTGCGGATGCGGAAGATTAATTCTTTGGCGATAATGCTGCATTGCGCTTCGCTCACACTCACAACTTTTCCTCAATGTCCATTATCGATGTCCCCAACGACCCGCTTACGCGCGTGATCGCGCCCTATGGCGCGGGTCCCGCCGAACTCGCCCTCGCCATTGGGGGCCTGGCTATCGGCACGGGTGAGTTCGCGTCCATGACCATCCTCCCGGTCATCGCGAACGGCCTCGGTACTTCGCTGCCCACCACGGGCCATATCATCAGCGCGTATGCGTTGGGCGTGGTGATCGGCGCGCCGCTCATCACTATTTTCTTCGCGAAGGTCCCGCGCCGCGCGATGTTGATCGGCCTGATGCTGATGTTCGCGTTGGGCAATCTGCTCAGCGCGCTCGCGCCGAATTACCCGCTGCTGCTGATCGCGCGCTTTATTTCCGGCGTGCCGCATGGCGCCTATTTTGGTGTGGCGGCGTTGACGGCAGCCTCGCTCGTGCCGCCCGACCGGCGCGCGCGGGCCGTCGGACGCGTGATGCTCGGCCTGACGATCGCCAATATTTTCGGCGTGCCGCTGGCGACCTGGCTCGGTCAATGGCTCGGCTGGCGCGCGGATTTTTTGCTCGTCGGCACGCTAGGCATTCTTACGATGATTGGCGTGCGCATCTTCCTGCCGCCCATTCACGCGGGCGGCGCGACTCCACGTCGCGAGCTTGGCGTATTCAGGCGCCTGCAAGTCTGGTTGACGCTTTCGGTGATCGCGGTCGGCTTCGGCGGACTGTTTGCGGTGTACACCTACATTACGCCAACGTTGCTGAACGTGACTCACGTGGCGCCCTGGAGGGTGCCGCTGTTGCTCGGCGCACTGGGAGTCGGCATGACGGCGGGCAGCCTGATTGGCGGCGTACTGGCCGACAAGTCGCGGCTCTGGACCATCTTCGGCATGCTGATCTGGAATGCCGCCGCGCTAGCCGCTTTCGCGTATTCTTCGGCCAACGAATGGACGGCCACGCTCAACCTCTTCGCGATGGGGCTCGGCATAGCCGTGGTCCCAGCCGTGCAGACGCGCCTGATGGACGTGGCGGGCGACGCCCAGACCGTCGCGGCCGCGCTCAATCATTCGGCCTTCAACATTGCGAATGCGCTGGGTGCGTGGGCGGGCGGCATAGTGGTCGCGATGGGTTTCGGACTCGAGGCCACGGGCTGGACCGGTGCGTTGCTCGCCTGCGGCGGGATCGTGCTGCTGGGCGTTTCCGTAGCGGTGGAGCGGCGCTCATTGACGTCCGGTCCTGCAACGGTGTGCAGTTCGTCGGGTGCGTGATGAATACGCCGACCCTTACGAAAACCCTCAAGCCCTAAGCGGCACTGCCGTTATAGTAATCAGGTGCGTGCGCGCACAATTGAAGGAGCGGGCTTGTTCACTTGTTCAATCCCTCCAGTGTCCGAATGAAGAGTAGAAACATCGACATCAAACGAGATTGAATCAGGAGCCGGGGCAGCCTTCGGCTCGGAGCGCCGATGAACGTCTTTCCCGCGAACCCTGCCACGCCGATGGCCGACAACAGCAGCGGCAACTCCGCTGCGGACGTCGCTCGCTCGAACATTGAGCCGGCGCGGTGGACCCAGGCGGACAGTTCCGCCGACGTCCTGTTGCGCAGTGCCCACGCGAAGGTCGATACCACGGCGTGGGCGTGGTATCAGGTGGGCGAAGACCTGCACCTCGCGGGTCAGGGCGATGCCGCGCAAGAGTGGCCCAGCCTTCTCACCGCCGACACCTTCCACGCCTTTTGCACGGCCCAGCGTCTGTGTCTCTGGCCAACGGGCAGCGGCGAAAGCATCCTCGGCTGGCTGCTCGCGCCCGCCAGCCACGCGGGAAACCTGACGCTTTCCAACCTTGCCCGCAGCCTGGGCGAAGCCCTGCAGACCGACGCGCTGGCGCGCGCGCAAAACACCCAGCGCGTACTCTACGAAATCGCTTATCTTGCGAGTTCCGTGCGCGAACGATCGGCGTTCCTGCGCGGTGTGCACCAGCAACTCGCCACGCTGATCGACGCAGAAAATTTCTATCTCGCGCTTTACGACTCGCCGAGCGGCGAGATCATCTACCCGTATTACGTCGATGTGATCGATACCTACGCGCGCGAATGCGCGACCTACGACACGCTCGACCCATCACGCTTGTCGCTCACGGGCCAAGTGCTGACCTCGGGCCAGCCGCTGCTGATCGACTCCGCCGGGATCCTCACCGCCGAGCATGAAGGCCGCTTCTTTTGCGTGGGAGATCGCCCCGAATTCTGGATGGGCGCGCC
>Ga0105858_1000967_pt1 | contig 10307 bp, 10 predicted proteins | sample OrgsoiDNA_201062_FD_89683 | JGI IMG/M metagenome (GOLD analysis project Ga0105858, IMG submission 89683) | Permafrost soil microbial communities from the Arctic, to analyse light accelerated degradation of dissolved organic matter (DOM) -... | ecosystem: Environmental > Terrestrial > Soil >...
CGCAATTCAATGGCCGGGTGATGCATCCCTTGCTCAATGACCCGCAGTTGATGACGCTCTCCGGACAGACATTAATCACCGCCGAAATCGCCCCCGGTTATGGCATCAGCGAAGACGGCGGCCGCCAGCCACCGTCCCATCGGGCCATGTTGGGTGACCCGCGCCAACAGCATCCAGCGCGGGTGGTCTAGCCCCCGTTATCGTGTCGAACACAAACCCTGTGGGAGCGGGCTTGCTCGCGAATGCGCAGTGTCAGTCGATGTATGTATCAACTGACAGACTTCATTCGCGAGCAAGCCCGCTCCCACATTGGTGTGTGGTGTTTACCAGACGCCTATCTGCACCACTTTTTCCGCCTCCGGCTCACCATACCGAAACCGTTGGCCACGCTGATCAATCTCCGCGTGGCTGATCGTGGTGCGCCGCTTCAACCCACGCAGCCACTCGAACAGATAGCCCAGGTGCGTTTCGCGCACCGCCGAATAGGCCGGATCGGCACCCAGGTCGTGTAATTCCTGCGGGTCATTGTGAACATCAAACAGCTGTGGGCGAAAGCCGTCATACGCCAGGTACTTCCAGCGCTCGCTGCGCACCATGGTCATGCGGCAACGGTCGATGGGCTGTTCCAGACGCTCGCGGGCCGGGGCCTGGAACGCATAGTCGTATTCGGCGATGGCGTAGTTGCGCCAAGTGATGTCTTTGCCGTGCAGCAGCGGGATCAGCGAACGACCCTCCAGGCGGTGGTCAGCCGCCGGCAAACCCAGGGCGTCGAGGAAGGTCGGTAGGGCGTCGATGGTTTCCACCAGGCGTGCGTCCACTGAACCACGGCTGATGTCGGCGCTGGCGCGCGGGTCGCGCACGATCAACGGGACGCCCACCGCAGGCTCCAGCAAGAACTCCTTTTCACCGAGGAAGTGGTCGCCGAGAAAGTCGCCGTGATCGCTGGTGAACACGATCAGCGTGTCGTCCCAACGGCCGTTGCTTTGCAGAAAATCGAACAGCCGCCCGAGTTGATCGTCGACCTGTTTGATCAGCCCCATGTAGGTCGGAATCACCGTCAACCGCACCTCATCACGGGAGAAATTCAGGCTCTCCTGGTGCTGGCGGAAGGCGTGGTAAACCGGGTGATCGCTGGTGTGTTCAGGTTGAATGGGCGCCTGGACATGCTCGGCGCCATACAGCGCGTGGTATGGCGCCGCAGCGATATAGGGCCAGTGCGGCTTGATGTAGGACAGGTGCAGGCACCACGGCTGCTCGCCTTGTTCGGCGATAAAGTCGATGGCGCGGTCGGTGGTGTAGACCGTTTCCGAATGCTCCTGCGCCACGCGCGCAGGCTTGCCTGAGTGACGCATGTGCCAGCCGCTGAGGATTTCACCGTTTTCACCGGCGGCGGCATTGGCCCATTCATGCCACGGGTTGCTGCCGTCGTAGCCTTGTTCACGCAGGTAATGGGTGTACGGAGCGGACTCGCGTTTGTCCTCGAACAGTGGGCTGTCAGGGTAAATGCCGTCGTGGCGCATGTACGCGTCAAACCCGACCTCATTCAGCGGCTCGGCCTGCGCGCTGTCGGGGTCGATATTCAGACGTTGCAGGGCGTCCAGATTCGGCGTGGCGTGGGTCTTGCCGACCAGGGCGGTGCGGATGCCATGGGGGCGCAGGTAATCGCCAATCGTCAGCTCTTCCAGCGGCAGCGGCACCGCGTTCCACGCCACCTGATGGCTGCTGACATAGCGCCCGGTGTAGGCCGACATTCGCGACGGCCCACAAATGGTGCCCTGGGTGTAGGCCCGGCTGAAGCGTACGCCGGCAGTGGCGAGGCGGTCGATATTCGGCGTGTGCAAATGCGCATGGCCGTAGCACGACAGGTAATCGCGGCGCAGTTGGTCGCACATGATGTAGAGCACGTTGCGCACGGGGTTGGGTTGGGACATGGGGCTTCACCGAACAGAACAAAGGTGACGGTTTTCGCTGTTCGCAGGGGCACTGGCAAGTGCATTTGAGGACTGGGTTTTATGCAGCGAATGCATGGGTGCTACTGCTGACGCCTTCGCGAGCAAGCCCGCTCCCACATTTGGAATGCGTTCAACTGTGGGAGCGGGCTCGCTCGCGAAGGCGTCTACTCAAACAGCGACATTCTCCAATGCACACACATCCTCATCCAACTCATCAATCTGCTTGATCTGCTCGATCATCGCTTCGGCCAGCGGCGACAATCGATACCCCGCGCGGCTGACAATGCCATAGCGGGTGTAACGCTCCTCCAGGTCTTCTGCCAGCCCATCAATCGTCAAACACACCAACTCGCCCCGCGCCATGTGCAGCACGTCGCTGTTGGCGCTGACGATGCCGATAGCGTCCGAACGCAGCACCACGCCCATCAGGCTGTAGCCGTTTTCGCATTCCACATTGGGCAGGTAATCCGGCCGGCCGCTGAGGTCGACAATGACCTTGCGCAGGTTCGGCGGGCGGAGGGTCACGGCCAATGGATAGCTCATCAGCTCGGCGGCGCTCACGCTGCTGCGCGTGGCCAACGGGTGCCCGGCGCGGCAGCAGAAATACCAGCGCCGCGCGCGCAGGCGGTGGGTGTGATAGTCCGGGTTGGCTTCGAAGTGGCGGGTATCGGCGACGAAAAATTCGAACTCTTCGCTGAGCAGGCGCTTGCTCAGGCTTTGCCAGTCATCCACCTGGAACTGCACGCGCGCCTTGGGGTAACGCCCGATAAAACTGCCGATGGCGCGCGGGATCAACCCGGCCGCCGGTGCCGGGCCGCAGCCGAAGCGCAATTCACCGGCCTCAAGGCCATTGAACTGGCTGATCTCGTTGGCCAGTTGCTGCGCGCCGCTGACCAGCCGACGCGCATGTTCGAGCAGCACCTGGCCTTGCTTGGTGGGCGCCAGGTCCTTGCGGTCACGGTCCACGAGTTGGCACCCGGCGCTGTGTTCCAGCGCCTGGATACTGCGGCTGAAGGCCGACTGCGAGAGGTTCACGGCCAACGCTGCCGCGACAAAACTGCGCTGTTCAGCGAGGGCGATGAAGTGGCGAAGTTGGCGCAGATCGATATGCATTTTTCACATCAAAAATATCCGGGAAATGCATTGGCTATGCATTAGGTCGACTCCTTATAAAGGCTATCTCTTATGCAGTAAATGTTCGTAAAAACATAAATAAATAACCTAATGGAATATTCGATAAGGGATATTTCCGGGGTCCGGAGCCGCTTATGAGTCTGTTGAAGTCCTTGCCGATGGCCATGTTACTGGCCGGCAGCACCAGTTGGTCGCCGACCCAGGCCGCCGAAACGCCCGCGCCGGAAAGCAAGGGCGAAAACGCCAGCGGCCAGCTTGAGACGGTCACGGTGACCGCGCGTCGGCGCACCGAAAGCGCCCAGGAAGTGCCCACGCCCATGAGCGTGATTGGCGGCCAGGCGCTGGAGAGTCAGCGGGTCTATCGGATTCAGGATTTGCAGCAACTGGTGCCCAGCGTCAACGTTGCCTACATGCATGCGCGCCAGTCCAGCGTGTCGATTCGCGGCTTGGGCAACAACCCGGCCAGCGACGGCCTGGAAGGCAGCGTGGGGCTGTACATCGACAACGTGTACCTCGGCCGACCGGGCATGGCGGTGTTCGATTTGATGGACATCGAACAGCTTGAAGTGTTGCGTGGCCCGCAAGGCACGCTGTTCGGCAAAAACACCACCGCAGGTGTGATCAACATCAGTACCCGCGCGCCAAGTTTTACCCCGGAACGCAGCATTGAAACCTCGTTGGGCGAGGACGGTTATTTCCAGACCAAGGGCACTATTTCCGGCCCGCTCACCGATGACCTCGCCGGGCGTTTTTCGGCTTATCGCACGCGCAGCGACGGCGATATCAAAAACGAATACAACGGCCACGACCTCAACGGCGGCTCACGCCAGGGCTTTCGCGGGCAGTTGCTGTACAAGCCCAGCGAGACATTCAACCTGCGCTGGATCGGCGACTACAACGAGGAAGATTCCAGCGCCGGCACCCGCGTGCTGTACAGCACCGGGCCGACCATCAATGGCACCAACCTGTATCAATCGCGGGCAACGGCGGCGGGAGCGACACTGGTGGATGGCACTCACCGCAAGGTCAATCTGGACAACGACCAGCACGTCACCGTGTTCCAGGGCGGCACGTCTGTGGAGGCCAACTGGACCCTGCCCAGCGACTTCACCCTGACCTCGGTCAGCTCGTATCGCTGGTGGAATTTCACCCCGCGCAACGATGACGGCCTCAATGTCCCGGCGGCGTATAACGCCGGGGTGTCGGTGGAAGATAAACAGTGGTCCCAGGAATTCCGCCTGGCCTCGCCTACCGGTGATTTCTTCGACTACGTGCTGGGCGCTTATTACTTCGGCAATTCGCTGGATAACAAATCCTTTGCCTACTACGGGCCCAAGGCGGATATCTGGAACGGCACGCCAACCGGCGCGTTGAACAATGTGAGCAGCGTCGGCAACGGGCATATCCGCACCGACAGTTTTGCCCTGTTCGCCCAAGGCACCTGGCACCTCACCGAGCGCCTGGATTTCACGGCCGGCCTGCGCGGCACCTATGAATAGAAAAGTGCCTGGGTCACGCGCAATGCGCCAGTGGGGGGCGCGGCGGTGACCGGCGCGGCAGCCACGGCGCGGCGCGGGCGTGCCGGGGTGTACGACTCGGGCGACCTCAGCCAGTACAGCGCAACGCCGTCCGGGCTGCTGAACCTCAGCTATCACTTCAATGAGAACCTGCTGGGCTACGCGACCTTGTCTCATGGCGAGAAGTCCGGTGGGGTCAACCTGGCCGTGGGCTCCGCGCCGACCGCCGGGGCCGACTCACTGTTGATCGGCACCGAGCGCGCCAACAACGCCGAGTTGGGCTTCAAGAGCACGCTGTGGGACCGCCGCCTGCAGCTCAATGCCAACCTGTTCTGGACCCAGGTCAACGGCTACCAGACCAACGCCTACGACCAGGACAACCGCGTGCAGTACCTCACCAACGCTGGCTCCGTGCGCTCGCGCGGGGTTGAAGTGGAAAGCACGCTGGTGCCGCTCAAGGGCCTGACGCTGAACCTCAACGGCTCGTTCAACGATGTGAGTTACCTGTCTTACAAGGATGCGCCGTGCCCACCGGAAGTCAGCCTGCGCCCCGGTGCGCCGGCGTCCTGCGACCTGACGGGCCACCAGGTGGTCGGCGCGTCCAAGTGGATCGCCAACGCCAACGGTGAGTACAAGTGGAACCTGGATAACGGCTTCGAACCCTACGTGACTGCCAGCTACGCGTTCCGCTCCAAAGCAGTGGGCACCGTCGAGGATTCCGACTACGGGCAAATCCCCGCCTATGCCGTGGTGAACCTCTCCACCGGCCTGCGCGGCAACTATCAGCAAGGGCAGTGGGACGTGTCGTTGTGGCTGAAAAACGCCTTCGACAAAACCTACTACACCACCCTGTGGACCGGCGGCAACGGCGGCTACGAAGGCCTGCTGGGCACACCGCGCACGTTAGGCGTGACTGGGCGCTACGACTTCTGATGCGCTGCGATAGGTGACCGGGCTGAACACCCGTGTCACCAGCAGCATCGCCACCGCGGTCACCGTCAGCACCACCCAGGCGCTGACAAAGCCGCCGGTGAGTTGGCGCAGCCAGCCGGTCAGCCACGGTGAAATCGCGTTGATCAGAAAGCCCACGCCTTGCACAAAGGCGGCCAGTTGCCCGGCTTGGCGTGGGTCGCGGTGATGGTCGAGGGTCAGCAGCAGGCTCAGGGCGAAACACGCGCCCAGACCGAAGCCGCACAGCGCCACCCACAGGTGCGGATAGTCCAGCGGCGCGATGATCAGGCCGAGGTAGCCGATGGTTTGCGCCAACAGGCTGATGCCCAGCAGCGGACGACGGTCGACTCCGCGTTGCGCCAGCACCGGCATCAACAGCGCGGCGATCACCTGGAAGATGGTCATGAAGGCCAGCAGCGAACCGCTCGGCAACACGCCCCAGCCCAGTTGCTGATAGTACGCAGGCAGCCACGCCACCATGCTCATGTAGCCGCAGTTCACCAAACCGAAATACAGCGCCAGCAGCCACGCGCGACGATTGCGCAGGCCTTTGAACGTGGGGGCCATGTGAGCATTGCGCGGCGCACCCAACGGCAAACACGCCCACAGCAGCAACGCCCCCAGCGCCGGCAGCAGCCACACGCCCAACCCCGCCTGCCATTGCTGGAAGTGCGTGGCCACCACTGGGCTGAGCAGCGCGGCCAGCCCGCCACCGGCCATCAACGACGCTGAATACACGCCCATCGCCACCGGCACACGGTGCTGAAATTCCCGCTTGATCATCGCCGGTACCAACGCCTGGATCAGCGCCACACCGGCGCCGCCGAGCAAGGCTGTGACCAGTAGCGCCGACGCCTGGCCCATCAACCAGCGCGCCAGGCACGCCAGCAGAATCATCATCAAGCCCAGGGCAATGCCGCGCCGCTCGCCCAGTCGCGCCTCGACGCGCACGCCGACCAGCGCCACCAGGCCCATGCACACCACCGGCAGGCTGGTGAGCAGGGCGCTGCTCTGGAAACTCAGGCCCGTGGCCTGGCGAATCTCGCCAAGCAACGGGCTGATGGAACTGAGGATCGGCCGTAGGTTCAGGCCAAGCACTACCAGCAGGCCCCAACCGGCGAGTCTGCTCATGAATGAAGGGTTGAGCGGCATGCAGGACCTTTTCGGTGTGCAAAAGAGGCAGGAAGTATGGGCAGCTCGCGAGGTATTCTGAAATTAAATATAACCATGCCAATCAGTGGCAAACGCAATGGTGAAGCGCCATGTTCGACCCCGTGTTGTTACGCAGTTTTGTCGCCGTGGTGGATTGCGGCAATTTCACCCGCGCCGCCGAGCGCCTGCACGTGACCCAGTCCACCGTGAGCCAGCAGATCCGCCGCCTGGAAGAGGCCGTGGCGTGCCAGTTGCTCGACCGCGATCAACGCCGCGTGGTGGCCACCGCCGAGGGTGAGCGCTTGCTGGCGTACGCGCGGCGCATCCTCGCGCTGCATGAAGAGGCTGCCGACGTGCTGATCACTCAGCAAAGCGACGGCGTGCTGCGCCTGGGGGTGCCAGAGGACTTTGCCGCTGAACGGCTGATGCCGTTGCTGTCGTCGTTTGTGGTGGCCTACCCGCGCGTGCGCCTGGAAGTCACCAGCGGCCTCGGCCCGGAGCTGCAGCGTCAATACCGTGCAGGTGAGTTCGACGTGTTGCTGGTCAAGCAAATGGGTGCCAGCGACGACTGCCTGGCGTCGTGGCCGGAGCCCCTGTGCTGGGTCGACAGCCGCAGCATGCCGTCGCTGGGCCGCGACCCGTTGCCCTTGGTGGCGTTTCCGGTGGGTGGGTTGTACCGCAATGAAATGCTGCATCACCTGGAAGTGGGCGGCTGGCGCTGGCGCATCGGCTATTCCAGCGCCGGCCTGGCCAGTGTGTGTTCGGCAGTGGCGGCGGGGCTCGGTATCAGCCTGTTACCACGCCGGGTAGTGCAACCGGGGCACGTGGTGCTCGGCGAGGACAGTGGTTTGCCCGCGGTGCAAGGCGTGCGCCTGGCGTTATATGGCCGCAGCGGGTTGGGCGCAGCCGGGCAGACGTTGCAACGTCAATTGCTCGCGTTATGCGCCAACAGCCCAGCGTGAAGCAGTCGCCGAGCGCCATGTTCCTGGCGAGCGGCCTTGCCCCGCGTTGGGCTGTGTAGCTGCCTCAAAACCTGCCCAACCGGTCTACCTGACACCGCGTTGTTTCCCGGCGGGTCTGCTGCGCAACCCCGCGCGGGGCAAGCCCACCCGCCGCGTTCGATGCCTTTACTGAATATTTTTTATGCCTGAAATGCATCGAAAAACCGCGCCTTCGCCACAGGCCGCGCAGGCCGTGGCTTTGGCGTTTCAGGATGTTTCTCATATTCAATTTAGATCTATGTATAACTTTAAAGATTACTTTAAGAGATAAGCGTCTGGCCCCGATGATTCAGCCCTCGACGGCCGCCAAGGCAGGCCTGTCGGTTTTTTTGTGTGAAAACCGTAGGGAGTGAATCAATGGGCAATGTCCAGACCGCCGCCAGTGCACCCGAGGCGCAATGGCGCCAGGCACCGGGTGGTGAGTTGGTCGACCTTGGCCGGCCGCATCGCGCGCCGTTGGGGCAATTGCGTTTGCAGAAAACCCCGAAGCGCTTCTCGAGCCGTCGCGAAGGGCTTCTGCTCGGCTTACTGGTGTTGGCGCTGCACGGCGCGGTGATCTATTGGGTGAGCCAGAAGCCGACGCCGGTGTTGCCGATTGTGCCGCCGGAAATCCCGCCGATGACGATCGAATTTTCCCAGCCGGCGCCGCCGGTGGTTGAACCACCACCGCCCGTGCCGCCACCGCCACCGCCGCCTGTGGTCGAGCCACCGCCGCCGGTGGTGGATGAATTGGCCGCCAAGCCGGCGCCGCCAAAACCGATTCCCAAGCCTAAACCCAAGCCGGTGCCCAAGCCCGAGCCCAAGCCTGCACCGAAACCGGTCGAGCAGCCGCCCGCGCCACCGACGCCGGCGCCACCTGCACCGCCCGCGCCAGCCGCGCCACCGTCGCCGGCGCCGGTGACACCCGCTTCGGCAAACGCCGCGTACCTGAAGAACCCGGCGCCGGAGTACCCGTCACTGGCCCAGCGTCGCGGTTGGAAGGCACGGTGTTGCTCAGGGTGCATGTGTTGGCCAGCGGCAAGCCGGGCGAGATCCAGATCCAGAAAAGCAGCGGCCGTCAGCAACTCGATGACGCCGCACTGACCGCGGTGAAGCGTTGGAGCTTCGTGCCGGCCAAGCAGGGCGATGTGGCCCAGGACGGCTGGGTCAGCGTACCGATCGATTTCAAGATTCACTAACTATTCGGCAGCGGTGTGTTGGACACGTCGCGACCTGCACAGAGGGAAAACATCATGGCATTAGCATCTCCACTTGAATCCATCGAAAGCGCGGTGATCTGGCTGCTGGTGGCCTTTTCAGTCGCCACCTGGGGTTTCGCCTTGCTCAAGGGCGTGCAGTTCGGTCGCCTCAAGGCCCAGGATCGCAAATTCCACAAACAGTTCTGGGCGGCGTCGAGTCTCGACTCGGCCGCCGAACTGGCCGACACCCAGCCCGGCGCCGCAGCGCGTGTGGCCCAGGCCGGTTATGCCGCGATCCAGGTGGGTGACGCGCCGCACGCTGCGGACCTGAGCCAGGCCATCAACCACCAGGACCGCCTCGAACGCGCCCTGCGTCAGCAGATCGTGCGTGAGCGTCGCTCGCTGGAAACCGGCCTGGCCGTGGTCGCCAGTATCGGCAGCACCTCGCCGTTTATCGGCCTGTTCGGCACCGTGTGGGGGATCATGGAAGCGTTGAAAGGCATCAGCGCCGCCGGCTCCGCCAGCCTGGAAACCGTGGCCGGCCCGATTGGTGCGGCGCTGGTGGCCACCGGTGTCGGTATCGCCGTCGCGGTGCCGGCGGTGCTGGTCTACAACTATTTCCTGCGTCGTTTGAAGCTGACGGCTGCTGACCTTGACGACTTTGCCCATGACTTCTACAGCCTGGCGCAGAAAAACTCTTTCCGCGTGCTGTTGCACCCTGCGCTGACCAAGAACGCAGCCGGCAACCCGCAGAAAGTGAAGGAGGCGTCCTGAGATGGCCTTTTCCACGCAAGACAGTGACGAGGTGCTGAGCGAGATCAACGTGACGCCGCTGGTTGACGTGATGCTGGTGCTGCTGGTGGTGTTTATCGTCACTGCGCCGCTGTTGACCAACGCGATCCCGATCAACCTGCCCAAGACCGAAGCCGTGGCGCCGGTTGAGCAGAAAGACCCGCTGGTGGTGAGTATCGACGGCGCCGGCAAACTGTTTATCAACAAGGACGAAATCCAGCCGGACCTGCTGGAGTTCAACCTGCAGGCGGCCAAGGCCAAGGACCCCGATGTGCGGGTGCAACTGCAGGCTGACAATGGCGTGAACTACGGCGAAGTGGCGCGAGCCATGGCGTCTATCGAACGCGCGGGGATTACCAAGTTGTCGGTGATTACTGCACGTTAGTTTCAAATGCCTCGACAATTTTTTGGCCGTCTCCTTGGCAGGGTGCGGCCTTTTTTTTGCCTGAAATTCCGCTGAAGCTCGATGCGAAATGAGGTCTATGTGGGAGCGGGCTTGCTCGCGAATACGGTGGGTCAGCAGCAGATGCGCTGACTGATATACCGCCTTCGCGAGCAAGCCCGCTCCCACCTTTTGATCTTCTGCGTCTTTGAGTTTTTGGTTATTAATAAATAGCTTCTTATTCCTTA
>Ga0105858_1000969_pt1 | contig 10300 bp, 8 predicted proteins | sample OrgsoiDNA_201062_FD_89683 | JGI IMG/M metagenome (GOLD analysis project Ga0105858, IMG submission 89683) | Permafrost soil microbial communities from the Arctic, to analyse light accelerated degradation of dissolved organic matter (DOM) -... | ecosystem: Environmental > Terrestrial > Soil >...
ACGACACCGTTTCAAGCAGCCCCGAGTTTCTCCAAAAAGGCATAACAGATGATACCCGATGGGTTGTGCGGAACGAAATGGCCATGACCGGCTTGGCCACCCCCGGCAATGAAAATAGGAGCGGCTTGGGCGTATGATTTGCGATGGGTGGAGCAGATGGCCGGCTTGGCTAATGGTGCGTATTGCCCGAGAACGAAATTGGCCATGTTGACGTGAAGTACCCCCGAATGGCGCAGTTGAGCCGAGGAAGAAGATAATCCATATACGTCGACTGTGCTCCGCCCGGAAAAGGAGCATATATGATTTGCGCAGCAATCGAACGGTGCGCTGGCATCGACGTGGGCAAGACGTTTCTGGCGGTATGCCTCATGACAGGCCCACTGGAGGGGGAACCGCGAGTAGAGCGGCGGCGTTTCGGCACGGTTACGGCGGAGTTGGAAAAGTTGCGGGATTGGCTGCAGCAGGAAGTGATCACGCATGTCGTGATGGAGAGCACGGGTTCGTACTGGAAACCGGTGTTCAATGTGCTGGAGACGGCAGTAAAGGTTTACCTGGCCAATCCGCAGGAAGTTAAGAATCGCAAGGGGCACAAAACAGACGACAACGATGGCTGGTGGCTGGCGCATTTGCTGCGTCATGCCATGATCCACCCGAGTTTCATTCCGCCGCGGGCGATCCGGCAATTGCGCGACCTGACGCGACGGCGCAAACGCATGATTGGAAATGCCACGGCTGAGAAGAACCGGATTCAAAAGGTGCTGGAGGACGCCAACGTCAAGCTGGGCAACGTGTTGTCGGACGTGTTTGGGGTTTCCGGCCAGTTGATGTTGGAGGCACTGCTGGAGGGGAAGGCCAAACCGGAGGAGATCGCCGAGTTTGCGCAACGCCGTGCACGGCAGAAGATCCCGCAGATTATCGAGTCGCTGAACGACCACAGGATGAGTGCGCATCACCGCCGAATGATCCGGTACAGCTTGGAGCACATGCGCTTTTTGGAAGAGCAAATTGGAAAGTTGGATGAGGACATTGTGGCGGAAATTCGAGAGGCGGGCCTGGTCGAACAGTGGCAACTGGTGCAGACGGTGCCGGGAATGCAGGAGGCCAGCGCGGCCAATGTCGTGGCGGAGACCGGCGGGGACATGAAGCAGTTTCCGTCGTCCAAACATCTCAGTTCGTGGGCGGGGGTATGCCCGGGAAACAATCGCAGCGCAGACAAGAACAAGGGCAGTCACACCACCGGCGGTAATCCCTGGCTCCGCAGCACGCTGACGGAGTGTGCGTGGGCGGCGGCGGCCAAGAAGAACTGCTTTCTGAAAGACCGATTTTGGCGCATCGCCACCAAGTCGGGGGGCAAGAAGGCGCCAGCGGTGATTGCCACGGCTCACACGATTCTGTCGCTGATTTATCAAGTCTTGGCCACCGGGAAACCGTATACCGAGCGAAACGAACCCATTCTGGACGAGCCACGGAGGCAACGCCTTATTCGTCACCACGTGCGAAGGCTGGGCAAGCTGGGTGTCCCCGTCCGATCTTGCAACCGCCGCTCCTGACATCGATCGGAGTATATTTTCGGAAGAAGCCAATTCCCCTTTCCCCTATCCACAGTGTAGCTCGCGGGAGACGGGCTCTGAATGGAAGTGACTGATTTGGTTGATGCAAAGCCCGGTGACCGGGAAGTGTGCTAAAATGAACTATTCGGTAAAGGAAACTAATGATCGATTCCGATTTAGCCATTCTCGCCCTTCTGCTGACGGTTGTGTTGATCGCCTTTCTGGCACCTCCGGGGCCGGGCACGCCGTTGCCCTCACGCTGCCCTGTGGAAAGAGGCTGAATTCGTACGTAAGAACGGTGGGATGCTGAATGGGAATGCGCGTCGTGATCGATGCCGCGCCTCTGCTCATCCGCAGCGCCGGCGTTAAGAACTACCTCTATTACTGGATCGGCTACCTGCGCCGTGCCGCGGCGCCAGGCGCGATCCGCACCTTCCCCGCACTTAAGGTATTCCGCCCGCTGAATCACGACGCTTCGGTGGCGGGCTTCTGGCGCACCGGCACGGGCCTGGCCGAACTGGCGCTGGCCAACTACACCCCGCTGCCGGTGATGGACCTGCTCAGCCGCGGTGCCGACATCTTTCACGCCAGCGCCCTGAGCCGGCGCCCTCCGCGCCGCCCGCGCCTCACCGCCACCATCTACGACATGACGTGCTTTCTGATGCCGGAACTGCACGCGGCTTCGAACCTGAGGGCGGACCAGAGCTTTGCCGAACTGCTGCGCCGCGCGCACCGGCTGATCGCCATCTCCGAGTGCACGAAAAACGATGCGGTTCGCGTGCTTGGCATTGCCGCGGAAAAAATCACCGTCATCCACCCTGGAATCGGCGAGGCTTTTTTCGATCCCCCGAAGGCGAAGGTCACCGAAGTCCGCAATCGTTACGGTCTACGCCGCCCTTTCGTGCTTTGCATCGGGACCATCGAGCCGCGCAAGAATCTGGGCACACTCCTTGATGCCTTCCAGGCTCTGCCGGCTTCGATTCAAGACCAGTTCGAACTGGTGGTCGCGGGGCCCGCAGGATGGGCCGGGGCCGAAACCATGGCGCGGATGAATACGATCCGGTATCTGGGTTATGTGCCGGAACCCGACATTGCCGCGCTGACGGCCGCCGCCAGTGTCTTTGCTTATCCGTCTTTGTACGAGGGCTTTGGATTCCCGGTGGCGCAGGCCATGGCGGCCGGCGTCCCGGTGATTACGTCGAACGTGTCGTCTTTGCCGGAGATCGCGGGCGACGCCGCACTGCTTATCGACCCCCGCAGCCAAGGCGAGTTGCGCGACGCGCTTGCCCGGCTCCTGTTGTCGCCCGACCTATGCGCGGAGCTGGCGGCACGCGGCCGATTGAGAGCCCAGGAATTCAGATGGGAAACTTGCGCGGCGCGGTCGCTTGAGTTCTTCCAAGAGGCGGTAATTTGAATTAGAAGGCAGGCCAGGAGGCCTACCCTACTTTGAATCCTGTTAACATACAGGCGAGGTTCGTACGTATGGCAAACGATTTTTCCAGACGACATTTCTTCTTTGGCTCCCTGCTGGCGGGCGCTATTCCGCGGGCAGGATTCGGCAGCACTCCCTCACTGAAGGCGCTGGGTTACAAGTCTCCCAATGAGAAGCTGAACATCGCCTCCATCGGGGCCGGCGGCAAGGCGTCCAGCGACATTCGGGGATGCGCGGCGTCTGAAAACATCGTGGCGCTGTGCGACGTGGACGACAAGAGCGCGGCGAACATCTACAAGCAGTTCGAGAAGCCGCCGAAGTATAGAGATTTTCGCAAGATGCTGGACAAGGAAGGCGCCGGCATCGACGCGGTGATCGTGACCATTCCCGACCACATGCACGCTACGGCCGCCATGCACTGCATGGAGCGCGGCAAGCACGTGTACGTGCAGAAGCCGCTGGCGCACACGATCTGGGAGTGCCGCCAGTTGACCGAGGCCGCCGCCAAATACAAAGTGGCCTCACAGATGGGCAACCAGGGCTACTCGAATGAAGGCACGCGGCAGTGCGCGGAGATGATCTGGGCGGGCGAGATTGGCAATGTTACCGAGGTCCACGCCTGGACGGACCGCCCCATCTGGCCGCAGGGCGTGACGGAAATTCCGGCCGAGACGCCGGTTCCGGAAACGCTGGATTGGGATCTTTGGCTGGGCATCGCCAACATGCGGCCCTACACTGCCGGAGGGACGGGCTACCCGGCCGGCTACGCCAATGGCGGCTTCTATCAGCCGTCCAACTGGCGCGGATTTTACGATTTCGGCTGCGGCGCTCTGGGCGATATGGCGTGCCACATTTTCGGCGCTCCCAACATGGCGCTTAAACTGGGGGCGCCCACCAGTGTGGAGTGCATCAAGAAGGAAGGCACGAGCCCCTTCCAGTTCCCCAAGAAATCGGTCATCCGGTTCGATTTCCCGGCCCGCGGTTCCATGCCGGCGGTGAAACTGTTCTGGCACGACGGATTGAAGGAGACGCCCAAAATCGAAGGCGTTCCCGAGGGCGAGTATCTGGGCGACCTGCCTTCGCCCGCCCGTCCTCAAGGCGAAGCCGGCCAAGGCGGGCGCGGCGGCCGTCGGGGCCAGAGCGGCCCCCAGATGGCTCGAAACGAGGGCACGGGACGAACCTTCGAATGGTCGATGATGGAAGCGCTGCAACAGAACCCTCCAACCCGCGCGGCCACGCCGGATGGAAGCCTGTTCGTGGGCGATAAGGGCATGATCACCACCGGTACCTACGGCGAAAGCACGCGCCTGCTGCCGGTGGAAAAGATGAAGGACTACACCTTCCCGCAACCGATTTTGACGCGGTCGCCGGGTCACTATCACGATTGGATCCGCGCCTGCAAAGGCGGCGAGGCGGCCTGCTCCAACTTCAACGTGGCCGGCCCCTTCACGGAATGGATCGCCCTGGGTGTGATCTCGCTGCACTTCGACGGCAAGCTGGAGTGGGACCCGGCGAAGATGCGGATCACCAATAACGCCGAAGCCAATAAGTACATCCGGCCGACGTTCCGTAAGGGCTGGTCGTTCGTCTAAGTTAAGAATTGAACCGCGGATGAACCGTCATGGGCCGCGGGGACGCGGCCCATGACGGTTCATCGGCGGCCTATCCTTTTCCACCCTCCACTCTTTCCGAAGCATTCTGTAACTAATGTAACGTATCTTCTGTGTTATTATAGACAAATCGATGAAGTGCGCAGGCACGCACACTCGATGTAAGCACAGAGCGGATATCGCCTGGACTGACGCTTTCCTGTGCTTGAAGGTGAGGTCGATTTGAGTTATATCCAGCCTGAACAACAGACCATCCTATACGCCGAAGACGAGGCGGCCGTACGCAATCTTGTCCTGTCGATTCTCAAGAAGCACGGATATAACGTCTTAGCAGCGGCGAACGGCAAGGTGGCGATGGAGATTGCCAAAGCGTACGACGGACCGATTCACCTTCTGCTTTCGGACGTCATGATGCCTGAACTGGATGGTCCAAACCTTGCCGAACAGCTACGGGCCGTTCGCCCCAATGTACGGGTGATATTCATGTCCGGTTACAGTGCCGAATTGCTGTTGTCGTTTAGCGAGTGCGGGTTTATTCAGAAGCCCTGCCTGCCCAGCGCGATCGTCAGGACGGTTCGTGACGCTTTGGCGCAACCGCCGAAACCGCTTCACAAGATTGTGATGGTGATTCTGATTCTCGAAGACGATCCTTCGGTCAGTTTCCTGATGCGGCTGATCCTTCAGCCGTCGGGACACACCCTGGTGGAAGCGGCGACCGCGGAAGAAGCGTTGCAGCGATTCGAGGAGCATGAAGGGCGGGTGGACTTGCTGATCGCCGCTGTCGACCTGCCGGTAAGTTCCGGCATCCGAGTAGGATTGGGACTGCGGGCGCTTCACTCGCGTTTGCGGATCATCATCACGTCAGAGCACGCGACTGAAATGTGGAACGATCAAGACGCCGCCGAACTCAACGAGTTACCTTCGGATTCGGTCGCGGTCCTGCAAAAGCCGTTCCTTCCGGCGACTCTGTTGGACAAGGTCGACCGGTTCATGCTCTTTCGCCAGTACGAACAAGCGCGGCGTAACGTGGCGGCAGAGGTTGCGGGAAACCTTCGGCTCAAAAAGGAATGGGAATGTGAGATGTATGGCCGATTTGCGGACCAGGCATCCGGGTGAGGCACGGACAAGTCGCCCGCCCCTACAAGCACATGCAGGGGCAGGGTTACAATCGGGACTATGCTTACCCGCTTGGGCCTTCTGGGCGCTGCGCTTTACAGTCTCCATGCGGCGGCGCCACTTGATGTCTCCGGGGTTCGGCCGGGCCCGGTGACTGTCACTTCGACGGCCGATTCGGTGACGGCGCACTGGAGCGATGAAGCCAACCGGGAGTGGACGGCTGAGTTTTCGCTCGACCCTAAGGCGGCGCTGATCACCGCCATCCGAGTGAATGGCGCGGTGAATGGCGCGGCGGTGGTAGATCATGCCCGGCCGTTCTTCCAGTGCACCACCGGGAAGCGCCGCGGGGGATGGGACCAGTTCTTCGACCTTCCGCCTAGCCATCCGGAGGGCATTCGTTCGTTCGCCGGCGAGTTCACTCTGAAGGGGGCGCGCGCCTCCACCATCGGCGACCGCGTGGAGATCGCCTTCGACGGGCTGCGCATGGGGATCTTCGAAGGGAGTATCCGGTACGTCATTTTTCCAGGCAGCCGGATGATCGAGCAGGTAGCCGTGATGTCCACCCGGGAGCCGGATACGGCCTACTTCTACGATGCCGGGCTGCGCATGACGGTGAATGCCGACCGGCGCGTGGGCGGCAACATGGAATCGCCGGTCTCGTATTACGACACCGCGGGCGTTTGGAAAACCGTGCTCTCGGATGGGCCGGAGCGCCATCCGGCAGCAGTTCGATACCGCAGCATCGCAGCGCGCACCGGGGCGGGCAGCGTGGCCGTCTTCCCCGCCCCACATCAGTATTTCTTCCCGCGCGATTTCACCACCAACATGGGCTACCTGTGGCACTCGTCGTGGAAGGGCCTGGTGTCCCTGGGGATCCGCCAACTGCCGGACGACGCGACCCCGTATTATCCGTGGTCCAACGCGCCGCCCGGAACCGAACAGCGGATGAGCATGTTTCTGATGCTGGGAACGGGCGAACCGCACGCTGCGGTTGACGATGTGCTGCGGCTGACGAACGCCGACCGCTACCAGGCGCTCGATGGCTATGTCACTTTCGCTCCGCACTGGCATTACGCGTACACGGTGCAGGCCATGGAGAAGGGGTTTGAGTGGACCCCGCCGTTCAAGCCGGTGCTGGAGGCGATGGGTGTGAATGCGGCCATGATCATGGACTTTCATGGCGACGGGCATCCGGCCGATACCGGCGAGACGCGGTTGCGCGAGTTGGAGGCTTTCTACCGGGCGTGCCGCGCGCAATCGGGTCCGGGATTTCTGCTGATCCCCGGCGAGGAAGCCAACGTTCACTTCGGCGGGCACTGGGCGCTGGCGTTCCCGAAGCCGGTTTATTGGCACATGAGCCGCCAGCCTTCGCAGCCATTTCAGGAAAAGGACGCGAAGTACGGCACGGTCTACAACACGGCCGATGCCCGGGAACTGCTGGACCTGGCGCGCGCCGAAAATGCGTTTGTGTACCAGACGCACCCGCGCACCAAGGGGTCGATGGGCTATCCCGACAAGATTCGCGACAGCGCGCACTTTCAGGATGCGCATTGGTTCGGCGCGGGATGGAAAGCGCTGCCGTCGGACCTCTCGCTGCCGCGCCTGGGAGAGCGGGCTTTCCAACTGGTGGACGATATGAGCAACTGGGGCCTGCGGAAGCAACTGATGGGCGAGGTGGACGTTTTCCAGATCGACAGCACGCACGAACTATACGCCCACATGAACGTGAACTACGTGAAGCTTCCGGCCGTGCCGGCGTTCGACAACTACGGACAGTTGCTCGATGCGCTGCGGCGAAGCCAGTTCTTCGTGACCACCGGGGAGGTGCTGCTGCCGGAGGTGAGCATCACGGAAGGCGCCGGCGGACGCATCCGCGTGCGTGCGAAGATCCGGCATACGTTCCCGCTCGAGATGGCGGAGATCGTGTGGGGAGACGGCGAGCGGACTTTTCGGAAAACCGTTGCGCTGACGGAGACGCGCGCGTTCGGGGATTTTGCATTTACAGCCGAGGCGGAAGGCGGGAACTGGAAGTGGGCGCGGCTCGGGGTGTGGGATGTGGCGGCGGATGGTGCGTTCGTGAACCCGGTGTGGAGAGCGAAGTAGGAGACCGTGAAGAAATGGACGACGGTCGATGAGGCGCTCACGCCCGACGGCAAGACGATCTCGCTCCATGAGCACGACGGGAGCTACACCATTCGTGCCGACGGCGCCCAGCTTATGTCGACGCGCCAGTACGCCTCCGAGGAAAAACTGGCGGAGTTGGCTTGCGCGCATGTGAGAGGTATACGCGGGGCACGAGTTTTGATCGGAGGGCTAGGCTTCGGGTTCACCTTGAAAGCGGCCCTGCGAACGCTGGCCCCCGACGCCACCGTGGTTATGGCCGAGATCCTGGCCGCGGTCATCGCCTGGAATTCCAACCCGGCCTTTCATCTTGCGGCAGAGGCCATGGCGGATCCCAGGGTGATGGTGCTGCAGCAAGATGTCGGCGAAGCGATCGGGCGGGCGCGGGGCGATTTCGACAGCATCATCCTGGATGTCGATAACGGGCCGGCCGCGTTGAGCACGGCTGGCAACGGCCGGCTCTACGACTACGCAGGCCTGCGGCTGGCCCGCACCGCGTTGCGGCCGGGGGGTTGCGTGGCGTTCTGGTCCGCTGGTCCCGATCCGGCATTCGAAAGACGCATGGTCCAGGCCGGGTTCACCGTGGATGTGCAGCGATCGCGCTCGAATTCCGGGGCCCGGCGCACACTCTTTCTGGGCCGGGTGAAGTAAGGGACCTAAATCCCCAACTTCTTTTTCAATTCCTGCACGCGCTCGCGCGCCACCTGCAACTCCGTCCCCTTGGCATCGCGCAGCCGCACCAGCAACTTGCCGGCAAACCAGGCGTCCACTTCTTTGGTCCACGCCAGGTTCACCAGCGTACTGCGATGAATGCGGCAGAAATGTTTCGGATCGAGCCGCTGCTCCAGGTCGGAGACGGTGTGATCCACAACGTAATTCCTGGCTTCGGTGGCGGCGTATGTCAGCTTGTCGCGAGCGAAGAAGTGGGTGACTTTAGCCAGATCCAGAATCTGGATGCGCTCGCCCAGGCGGGAAGCAATCCGCTCCGGGTATTCCGCCGCCGGCGCATGGCGCATGGCCTCCGCCAGTTGGGCCAGAACGCTCTTCCACTCGGGCGACGCTTCGGGCGCCGCGTGCAGCCGTTCGACTTTATCCAAGGCCCGCGCCAGGTGGCGTTGCTCCACCGGCTTGAGCAGGTAATCGATCGAGTTCACCTCGAAGGCCTGTAGCGCATACCGATCGTACGCCGTGGTGAAGACCACCAGCGGCTGCGGGTCCAGCATCCCGAGCATTTCGAAACCCGTCATGCCGGGCATTTGGATATCCAGGAACAGCACATCCGGCGGTTTCCCGGTGAGAGACGCCAGCGCGTCCACGGGATCGGTGCTGGTTCCCACTACGGTAACGCGGCCGGTCTCTTCCAACATGCGCGCCAGGCGCTTGACGGCAAGGGGCTCGTCATCCACTACAAACGCCCTTATCATTCTTCTGCCTTCAAACCAGAACCTTCTTCTGCGGTACCGCCACCGACACTACCATGCGGCCATTGCACCGCGCCAGTTCGAGGCGCCCGGCCCCTTCGAACAGCACCGACAGGCGGTCCTGAAGACTGTCGAGGCCGTGGCCCCGCTTCAGAGCCCCGTTGTCGAAACCGGCGCCGTCGTCGCTCACTTCGAGCCACAGGTGTTCGGCTCCCAGGCGGGCCGTCACACGGATTTCACCGCCGAACCGGTTGGTCGAAACCGCATGCTTGATGCTGTTCTCGACCAGCGTTTGCACGGTCATGGGCGGGACTTCCAGTTCACCGATCTCATCCGGAACGTCCAGCGTGTAGCGCAGCCGATCGCCAAAGCGGGTCTTTTCGATCTCCAGATAGTCCTGCACTACGCGCATCTCATGGCGCAGCGGAACCAGGCGGCGCGCGGTGGAATCGAGCGAGTAGCGGAGCAGCGCCGCCAGACGCTCCACGGTGCGCTCGGCGCGGCCGGGATCTTCGCGAATCAGGGCGCTGATGGAATTCAGCGTGTTGAACAAAAAGTGCGGATGGATGCGCGATTCAAGCGAGGAGAGCTTGGCTTCGGTGGCCAGTTTGCGCGCGCGTTCCTCCTCCAGTTGCCTGGTGCGGAGTTCCAGTGTCGCGGCATGAAGCCGGAACGTCAGCATCTCAAATGCGGTCACAACGGCGCCAATCAGCAGTGTGATGGCGATCGCGATTCGCAGGCTGCCGCCGTATTCCAACCACATTTCGTCCGGCCGCACCCACCGCAGAGCGACCAGGATCAGGCTGGCGGGAACCGAACCAACCACCGCCAGGGATACAAATGCCAGAACGAAGCCCGGCAGCCGGTAGAGGCGCGGCAAACGGCCTATCCGTCTTCCCAAGTGCCCCATCACCAGGAAGGCGAGGGTACCGATGCAATGCGCGTAAACCAGACCATACTTGAAATGTTCCAGCAAATCATGAAGAGTCGCATCGCGACTGAAGAGATACGTGAACAGCGCCGTGATTGCCGCACCGGCAGTGTCGACCA
>Ga0105858_1000972_pt1 | contig 10288 bp, 9 predicted proteins | sample OrgsoiDNA_201062_FD_89683 | JGI IMG/M metagenome (GOLD analysis project Ga0105858, IMG submission 89683) | Permafrost soil microbial communities from the Arctic, to analyse light accelerated degradation of dissolved organic matter (DOM) -... | ecosystem: Environmental > Terrestrial > Soil >...
ACCGCCGGCGAGCATCAACGGCAGGCGTCCGAACTTGATCGCTTCATACGCATAACCGATGCCCTGGCTGCCGCTGGTGCAGGCGCTGGACGTCGGGATCAGCCGTCCGGTAAGGCCGAAGAAGATGCTGATATTCGCCGCCGTGGTGTGCGGCATCATGCGCACATAGGAGTTGGCATTCAGCCCCTCGGCCACCGAGTTCAGCAGCATGTTGCCGAATGCCTTGATCTCGTCGGTGCTGCCGGTGGACGAGCCACAGGCCACGCCCATGCGCCCGTCCTTGATCGACTCGTCGCCGAGCAAGCCGGCGTCCTGCAACGCCTGTTCCGCCGCCCACACCGCCAGGCGCGACACGCGGCCCATGCTGCGCAGTTGCTTGCGGGTCCAGTGGGCGGGCACCACGAAATCGTCAATCGGCCCGGCCAGGCGCGTGTTCAGTTCGGTGAAACGGTCCCACTCGTCCATGCGCCGAATGCCGCTGCGGTTGGCGCGAAAGTTGGCGGCGATGGTGTCCCAATCGCTGCCCAGGGAGGTCATGCCGGCCATGCCGGTGACGACGACGCGTTTCATCAGCACAGGCCTCCGTTCACGGCCAGCACCTGGCGCGTGATGTAGCCGGCTTCGGCCGACATCAGGAAATTCACTGCACCGGCCACTTCTTCCGGGGTGCCCATGCGCTGCGCCGGGATCATTTTCATCAGCTCTTCGACCGGCACGTTTTCGTCCAGCATGGCGGTGTCGATCAAGCCGGGCGCTACACAATTGACGGTGATCTTGCGCTTGCCCAGCTCGATGGCCAGCGCCTTGGCCGCGCCAATCAGACCGGCCTTCGACGCGCTGTAATTGACCTGCCCACGGTTGCCGATCAGCCCCGACACCGAGGTGATGCACACAATGCGGCCGGCGGCGCGACGACGAATCATCGGCATCATCACCGGGTGCAGCACGTTGTAGAAACCGTCGAGATTGGTGCGCATCACCACGTCCCAATCGTCTTCGGACAAGGCCGGGAACGCGCCGTCACGGGTCAGGCCGGCATTGAGCACCACGCCGTAGTAGGCGCCATGCTGCTCCACGTCGGCTTCAAGGATTTGCTTGCAGCTGGCGCGATCGGCCACGTCAAACTGCAGCACCCGCGCCTTGCGGCCCAGGGCTTCAATCTCGACCTGCACCGCGTCCGCTTGCGCGCGGCCGCTGCGGCAATGCAGCACGATGTCATGCCCGGCCTGCGCCAGACGCAGGGCAATGGCGCGGCCGATGCCACGGCTGGAGCCGGTGACCAGTACGGATTCAGTCATGGCGTTTCGTCCTTCGGTTCATCTAAATAGGTGGCCGCCTGGGGCGGTCGAAATACGTTCAAGCGCGCGCTGGCCTGGATACCGTCGCCGGTGAGGTGGCATTCGAACACACCCATGCCGTTGTCGTCTTCCAGCGAGCGCAGGCCGTGGATGCGCAGCTCGGCGCCTGCCGGGAAGTGTTCCACGTTGCACTCGAACTTACGCGTGCCGAGCAGGAAGCCCAGCTCCACGGCCTCGCCGTTCTGGCGCGCGCGGCACCCGGCATACGCGGCGACGCTCTGGGCCATCAGCTCGATGCCGACCCAGGCCGGCAGGCTGCCGTCCGGGCGGTTGAACAGGCCACCGGGCTTGACGGTAAGGCGCGTGTGAATCTGCTCTTCATCGAACGACAGCACCTGGTCGATCAGGATCATGTCGCCCGCGTGGGGCAGCAGTTCGGCGAGTGGCCAATCGATCATGGGGCCTCTGCGATTATCAGGCTGACGTTGTTACCGCCGAAGGCAAACGAGTTGCTCATCAGGCAGCGCTTTTTCAAGGTGTCGCCGGCCTGCGCCCACTGCAGCGCAGGCAGGGCCGGGTCGGCGTGGCCATCCCACACATGTGGCGGGACCAAACCGTGGGTCAGGCTCAGCCAGCAGAACGCCGCTTCCAATGCACCGGCCGCGCCGAGGGTGTGGCCGGTCATGGGTTTGGTCGAAGAGCAGGCCACGCCTTCGGGAAACAGGCTGGCGACGGCCAGGCTTTCCATGGCGTCGTTGTGCTGGGTCGCGGTGCCGTGCAGGTTCAAGTAACCGATCTGCTCGGGCACCAGCTTCGCGCTGGCCAAGGCCTTGCGCATCGCCTGCAATGCGCCTTTGCCGGTAGGCTCGGGCGCAGAAATATGGTGCGCGTCGCAACTGGCGCCACTGCCCAGCAGGGCAATCGGCGCAGGGTGTTGGGTCATCAGAAACAGCACGGCCGCTTCGCCGATATTGATGCCATTGCGGTTCACTGAAAACGGATTGCAGCGCTCGCTGGAGACCGCCTCCAGCGCGGTAAAACCGTTGAGCGTCAGCTTGCACAGGCTGTCGACACCGCCGCAGATCACCGCGTCGCACACACCCAGGTCCAACAGGCGTTGGGCGCTCATCAACGCGCGGGCGCTGGAGGTGCAGGCAGTAGAAATCACATAGGCCGGGCCGCTCAGTTGCAGCCAGTCGGCGAGGAAGTTGGCGGGGGCGCTGAGTTCCTGTTGCTGGTAGTCGTAGTCGCCGGGGAACTGCTTGTCGCGCAGGTAATTGGCGATGCCACGGCTGGCCTCGTCGATGCCCGAGGTGCTGGTGCCCAGCACCACGCCGACTCGCGAGGCGCCATAGGTGTGAATGGCGTGGCGGATCTCGCCCTCGATCTGCAACGCTGCTTCCAGCAACAACTGGTTGTTGCGGCTGCTTTGCTGGTTCAGTTCGGCCGCAATAGTCACCAGCTCGCCGCGCACGCCGCCAACCGGCAATACGCGTTCCGGCACCCAGCCGCTCTCGGCGCGCATGCCCGAGCAGTCGCCGGCAAACAGGCTGCGGCTGACCTCGGCCTGGCCGCGTCCCAGGGCGCAAATCACGCCCAGCGCATTCAGATAAGCCGTCATCGAGCGGCCCCCAGCGGGGTGATGCGATAGCTCAGCGGTTGGCCCGTCATGTTAACGCTGAACACCTCTGAAGACTGATAGACGATTTGCCAATGACCCGGCAGCGTGCGCGTGAGGTCCATGGCCTGGGCGCTCGGGTAAAGCGCGCGCACGTCATCCGATGAAGTCAGGGCAAACAGCAAGGCGGCAAACAGTTCGCGCGCCGCCGGGTTGGGCGGCAGCAGACCATCGGCCTGCCACTGGCCATCGAGCAGTTTTTGCCGGGCCTGGGGAATGCCCAGCGGGTCCATCATTGACCAGCGAAGGGCCGCGCCTTCGCGCTGGATCACCAACAGCCAGTCCTGGCTCTGGTCACCCGAAAGGCGCTGCACATGCAATTGCATCGGCAAGGCCAGCGCCGGGGTTTTTGCGGGCAGCGGCGGTTGGCTGGCGCAGGCGCTCAGCAGCAACAGGCAACCGATCAACAGCAGGCGGATCATGGTGCGGCGCTCGCGAAAGGTTTACGCGCCACGCAGTTGACCAGCGTCTCTTCGCGCTGGCCCACCGGTGGCGGGTTGCGCAGGCCCCAGCGCTCGAGCAGGCCAAAATCGCTGGAACGGCTCCACCACAGATACGGGTACGAGACATTCTGCGGGGCGAATTCAAAACCCTGCTCGCGCAGCATCTCCAGGTATTGGTCGGCGCTTTTCTGCACGTGCATCGGGTGGCGGAACAGCCAGCGAATCACCCAGGTATCGATATAGGCTTCGGTGGACTCGGCAAACAGCAGGTAGCCGCCCGGCTTGAGCACGCGGTAGAACTCCTTCAAGGCGCGATGCTGTTCGACCAGATGATGGAAGGTCTGGTGGCAGAACACGACATCGACGCTGGCGTCGGGCACCTCAAGGGTGGCGCAGTCGCTGCCGATCAGCTCGACGGCCAGGCCCTGGCGCGCGGCTTCGGCCTTGCTCAGCGCCAGGCTATGCGGGTCGGCATCCACACCGATCAGGCGCTGCGGCGCGAACACCTGCTGCAAATACTGGAACGACTTGCCCTGGCCGCAACCGGCGTCCAGCAGCACCGGCGCGACCGGCAATGGCTCGGTGAACAAGCCGCGCAGGTCGTTGATCGCCACGCGCAACACGTGGTGCTGCCAAGTGTGGCTGCGCAGGAACCAGAAACCGAACCTGGTTTCTTCGACGTAGTTTTTACTCAGGTAGTTTTTTTCCAGCGCTGGACTGCTCATACCGGCTCACCCGCGCAAATCTCCGACAACATCCGCAACCGCCGTTTGGGCTCGCTGACAAACGGGTTGCGCTCATCCCACGCGTAGCCGGCGAGGATCGAGCTGATCATCCGGCGAATGTCCGGCGAGCTGCCCGGATGGAAAATCACATCCTGGAAGGTGCCGGCGTACCAGCCTTCGACGTAGCAGCGGAAGGTGTCGACGCCGCGTTTCAATGGCTCGGCAAACTCGGTTTGCCAGTCCACTGTTTCGCCCTTGAGTTGGCGGTGCAGCAAGCCCGCCGCCATGCTCGCCGAGCGCATGGCGATGGTCACGCCGGAGGAAAATACCGGGTCGAGGAATTCCGCCGCGTTGCCCAGCAGCGCAAAGCCCGGACCGTGCAGGGTTTTGACGTTGGCCGAGTAGCCGCCGATGGTGCGCGCAGGCGTGTCCCATACGGCGTTTTGCAGCACGCCGGCCAGGCTCGGCGTTTCCGCGATAAAGCCGCGCAGGCACGCGTCGAGGTCGCTGTCGCGGCCGTCGAAATGCGCCTTCGCCGCGACCACGCCCACCGAGCAGCGGCCATTGCTGAACGGGATGGTCCAGAACCAGATGTCACGCTGGGTCGGGTGGGTGGTCACGAGGATTTTGGTGCGGTCGAAACCGGGGTGTTCGATGCGGTCTTCGACGTGAGTGAACACCGCCTGGCGCACCGGGAAATCCGATGGCGCCTCAAGGTCCAGCAGGCGCGGCAACACACGGCCGTAGCCGCTGGCGTCGAGGATAAATTTGGCCTTGAGGTGGTACTCGCTGCCATTCTCGCGGCGCACATGCAGGTAGCGGCTGTCGCCGGCAAAATCCACACCGACGACGCTTTCGCCGTAGCGAATGTCGACGCCTTGCAAGGCGGCCTGGTCGGCCAAAAGTTTGTCGAATTCAGCGCGCTGCACCTGGAAGGTGGTGGGTTTGCCGTGGCTGAACGTGTCGCCAAAATCAAACGCGCTGTAGCGCTCGCCCCAGGCAAACGCAGCGCCGGTTTTTACCTGGAAACCCGCTGCCTGCACGGCCTCGAGCATGCCGGCTTCTTCGATAAAATCGATGCAGTGCGACAGCAGGCTTTCGCCAATCGAGAAGCGTGGAAAATGCTGGCGCTCGATAATCAATACATCATGCCCGTTGCGCTTTAACAGCGCGGCGGCGATGGCACCGGACGGGCCGGCACCGATCACCACCACCTGGCGACGTTCCATTTCAACTGTGGGCACGAGGGCTCCTTGCCGCTATGGCGATAATCACATTCATAAGGCGTGCTTCTGATGGCCGGCCCAGGGCGCCAGCATAAAGCTGAAGGCCAGGCCCAGGCTGACCGACAGGCCGAAATTGCTCACGGCCGGTGTACTCGACACCGCCAGCAGGCCGAACGACAACCAGGTCGTCAGCGCCGCCAGCAGCGTACCTAAAAGACTCACGGCAGGGCCGCCGATCTGTTCGCGCATCAAGATCGCGTAGTCAACGCTGATCGCCGTGACCAGCAGCAGGCCGAACAGGCTGAACAAGGTCAGTGGCTGGCCCAGCCAACCCAGGCTGGCCAGGCTGCACAGCGCTGCGAGCAGCGGCAGGGCGACGATGCGCAAGGCGCCGCCGACACCGAACGGCAGGATCAGCAACAGCACTATCAGCACGCACGACATCAATTTCAATTCAGCGGCGCTGATCTGCGTGTCGGCGAACACCCGGTTCAAGTCGCCCAGGCGATCCACCAGCTGTACGCCAGGCAAGTCCAGCGCCTGCACCCGTAGCAGCGCCGGGTTGTTCAGGCCTTGCAGGCTGACCATCGCCGCGACGCCGCCGTCCACCGGCCCCAGCCACAGCGTGCGCCAAGGCTCGGCGAGCGGGCCGACCAGCGCCGCGTCGATGTCTTCGATGGGCAAGCCTTGCAGTTGCGCGATTTCGGCGTGCAGGGCGTTGGCGGGCACGCCCAGGTCCAACAGCGGCTGCCAGTGTTGCGGCAATTGGTTCAAAGCGTCGCGCAGCCGTTGCTGCTCGGCGGGCAGGTTGACCAGCTGGTTGAGCGCCAGGTAGCCCTGCAGCTTGTCCATGTTCACCAGTTGATCCAGGCGCTGGCCCAGGGCTGCCTGACGTTCGAGCAACTGCTGCTGATTGTCGGCGCGTACCAGAAAGAACTGGCTGGTGGGCTGGAACCCGGTGATGCGCGCCACGGCCTGGGCTTCCTGCAGCAATTGCGGCGGGGCGCCGATCCATTGGCGCAGATCGTTCTTGCTGTTCAGGTGCCACAGGCCGCCGGCGCAAAACAGCAGCACCAGCGCCAGGAGCAGCGGGCTCGGTAAGTGTTTGATCAAGGTGGCCCGCAGCACCCACAGGCCTTCAGCGATGCGCAGCGGCCATTGCGCCGGGCGCAGGTCCACGCCTTGGAGCAGCGCGGGCAGCAGGCACACGGCCGACAGGTAGGCGCCGACCAGACCGGCGGCAGAGAACACCGCGATCTGGGTGAGCGCCGGGAACGGCGTCCAGGCCAGCGCCAGGTAGCCGATGCAACTGGTCGCCAGGCTCAGGCTCAGCCCCGGCAGGGTCAGGCGCAACGCCGGCCAACTGCGCCACGGCTGCAGGCTCCAGCTTTTGGACAGGTAATGCAGCGGGTAATCCACCGCCACGCCGATCAGGCTGGAGCCGAGCACCAAGGTCATCACATGCATATGGCCGAACAGCGCCACACAGGTCACCGCGCCAAACAACATGCCCACCAGCACCGGCACAAAGGCCAGCAGCACACGCCAGCGGCGGAAGGCGAGCAACAGCAATAACAGGATGCCCAGCGTGGCGCCGCCGCCCACCCAGGTAATTTCACGGGTCGCCTGCTGTTGCCCATTGGCCGCGTAGAGCAAGCCACTGGCGGCGAGCAATTGCGCGCCTTGCTCGCCGGCCTGCGCGCGGCTGGCCTGGAGCAGATCCGCCACTTGCACCGGCAGTTTCATATCAAAGGCATTGCCGGTGGTGCGCGCACGCAGCAGCACCCAGCTTTTGCCGTCGGCATCGGCGATCAAGGCGCCGCTGCCGATATCCAATTGCACCGAGCCGTGTTGTGGCTGGCTGTTCTGGATACGCCCGGTCAGGCCCAGCCAGTCGTCCTGGCTCGGCACCAGGCTGAACCCGGTGAAGGGATCGAACAGGGCTTGCACGCGTTGTTGGATGAACGCGTCGGGGTGCTCGATCAGTTGTTCGCGGTCCTTGGCCGAGAGCATCGCCAGGCGCCCGCGCAGCAATTGCTCGCGCAGGGCCGGCAAGTCGGCCTGCAGGTTCCACTGCACTTTTTCGAACAGCCCGCTGGCTTGCCAGCGCTCGCCCAATTGCTGCGCCACCGCCATGGCTTTTTGCCGATCCGCATGCCCGACCAATACCAGCATTTCGCGGTTCAGCGGCTCCTGCATGCGTTGTTCGGCTTTTAGCTCAAGCGCATCCGGCGTGCTGCCCGGCACCAGCTCCATGAGGTTGGCCGACAGCGGCGCGCCATGGCGCCACTGCCAGCCGGCCAGCGCCAGCACGGCCACCAGCAGGATCAGGAACAGGCGCGGCAGCAGGCGCTCACTGGGCAAAGTCGTGTTGCTCCGCATCGCTTAATGGTTGGGCGGCGGTGCTGTCCTGCATGCGCAGTACGGTGCTGTCGCCTTGGGTTTCCAGCAGTTGGATGGTCTGCACCAATTCGCCGCCGTCGATATTGATCTGGGTGAAAACCTGCTTGAGCAGCAATGAGCGCGGGATCAGCGTCAGCTTCCACTGCTTGGCTTCGCCTTGCAGCTGCAATTCGAAATCGCGTTGCAGGCCACTGCTGTCGCCTTGGAGTACGGCGAGAAACAGGCGGTTCTGCTCGGCCCCGGCGCTCTTGTTCGGCAGCAGTTGCCAGCCATTGGCGTCACGGCGCGCAATGCCTTGGGCGCTGATGCGGTAGTCCTGCTGCAGCGGGGTTTTCAACAGCCACAACAGGCCGTGGTCCTTGGCGAGCACGAAGGTGCCTTTGCTGACCAAGGGTTGGGGCAGGGCGCGCAGGTGTTTTTCCTGGATGAAGTTGCCGTGGATCACGGACGGTTTTGCCAACTGATCGCTGAGCTGTTGCAGGTCGAAGGCGTGCGCGCTGAAGCTCAGCAACAACCCGATCAATGTGAGAGCGGGCTTGCCCGCGAAGAACCTGAGGGCGCTGCGCAGTGTCAGGCGGTTCGCGTTATCGTTAACGTCCTTCGCGGGCAAGCCCGCTCCCACAGGGGTCAGCATTTCAGGGCCCTTTCTACGGCGTCGGTGAAGATGTTGGGGGAGGCCAGCTGCATCTCGCGGCTGGCGATTTCTACCGCCACTTGCACGGTGCTGGCGCGGGTCAGGCGTTCGCCGCTGGCGAGGTCCGTGATCAGGTAATTGACCTTCAAACGGTTCTCCCACTCCACCAAGCTGGCGCGCACATTGATCCTCTGGCCGAACACCGCGCCGCGCACGTAGCGCAGCTGCATGTCGATCACTGGCCACGCGTAGCCGGACTCCAGCATCGCCGTGTAGTTATGGCCGATCTTGTCCAGCAGCGCGCAGCGCGCCACTTCAAGGTACTTCACGTAATGCCCGTGCCACACCACGTGCATGGTGTCGATGTCGAAAAACGGCACGAGGATTTCAGTGTCGCAATGCAACACGCCCTGGCTACGCATGCAGCCTCCAGTGTTGCTCGGCAATACGCTTGAGGCACAGGCGCAGCTCGCCCTCCAGCGCACGGTCTTCGATGACCGGCGGGAAGTCTTTACCCAGCGCTTCATGCATGGCTGCCAGCGCCGGTGGCAGGGGGCGCGCATCGTCCGCCCGGGCGCGCAGCCACACACCCTGGTTGGCCGCGAGCAACGTGGCGGCCGCCACTTGTTCGGTCAATTCCAGCACGCGGATAGCATCACGGGCGGCAATGGTGCCCATGCTGACTTTGTCCTGGTTATGGCACTCGGTGGAGCGCGAGAACACGCTGGCCGGCATGGTGTTTTTCAACGCTTCGGCGGTCCACGCGCTGGTGCCGATCTGCACGGCCTTGAAACCGTGGTTGATCATCGCGCGGTCGGCCGGCGCGCCGGACAGGTTGCTCGGCAGGCCGTGGTTGTAACGCACGTCCACCAGCAGCGCGAGCTGGCGGTCGAGCAGGTCGGCGACGTTGGCCACCAGGGTCTTGAGGCTGTCCATGGCAAAGGCGATGTGCCCGCCGTAGAAGTGCCCGCCGTGCAGCACGCGCTCTTCTTCGGCGTCGATGATCGGGTTGTCGTTGGCGCTGTTCAGTTCGATTTCGATAAACGAGCGCAGCCAGTTCAGGCTGTCGGCCAACACGCCAAGCACGTGCGGTGCGCAGCGCAGCGAGTAGCGGTCCTGCAGGCGGTGCAGCGGCGCGGTCGGCGCATCAATCGCAAGGTCTTTGCGCAGCCACGCAGCGACTTGCATCTGCCCCGGGTGCGGCTTGGCGGCGAACAGGCGCTCGTCGAAGTGTTCCGGGTTGCCTTGCAGCGCCACGACGTTCATTGCAGTAATGCGCGTGGCCAGTTGCAGCAGGTAGTCGGCGCGGGCGAAGGCCAGGCAGGCCAGGCCGGTCATTACGGCAGTGCCATTCATCAAGGCCAGGGCTTCTTTGGGGCGCAGTACCAGCGGTTCCCACCCGAGTTCGCGGTGCACGTCAGCCGCCTGGCGACGCTCGCCACGGAACATCACTTCACGCTCGCCGGACAAGGTCGCGGCCACGTAGGACAGCGGCGTCAAATCACCGCTGGCGCCTACCGAGCCTTCTTCCGGAATCAGCGGCAGCACATCGTGTTGCAGAAACGCATGCAGGCGCTCGAGCAATTCCACACGCACCCCGGACACGCCGTGGCACAGCGACTGCAAACGCGCCGCCAGCACCGCGCGGGTGGCTTGGGCGTCGAGCAACTTGCCCAGCCCGCAGCCGTGGAAGGTATACAGGTGACGCGGCAGCGCCTCGACGTGCTGCAACGGCACCGCCACCACGCACGAGTCGCCGTAGCCGGTGGTCACGCCGTAGATCACGCCTTCCTTGTCCAGCAGCGAGTCGAGGAACTGCGCACCTTTGGCTATGCGCTGGCGATACGCTGCGTCGCCCTGCAACTGCGTGGGCGCCTGACG
>Ga0105858_1000974_pt1 | contig 10283 bp, 5 predicted proteins | sample OrgsoiDNA_201062_FD_89683 | JGI IMG/M metagenome (GOLD analysis project Ga0105858, IMG submission 89683) | Permafrost soil microbial communities from the Arctic, to analyse light accelerated degradation of dissolved organic matter (DOM) -... | ecosystem: Environmental > Terrestrial > Soil >...
GGCACGCAGAACCGCAGTTCGTCGCTTTACAAGAAGGCCAAGGACCTGATCAAGCAGGGAATGATCGGCGAGGTTCACTATGTGCGCGCTTTCTGGTATCGCAATTCGCTGCCGGACGACCCGGCATGGCGCTACGCGATTCCGCCCGAAGCCACCCCGCAGAACACGGATTGGAACAAGTTCCTGGGCACCGCGCCCAAACACGACTGGGACCCGCAGCGCTACTTCCAGTGGAGGCTCTACTGGGATTACTCGGGCGGCATCTCTACCGATCTGCTGGTGCACCAGACCGACATCGTAAACTTCATGCTGAATAAAACCGTGCCGAAATCCTGCATCGCGTCCGGCGGAATCTACCGGTGGACCGACAAGAAGGACGACCGCGATGTGCCCGATTGCCTGAGCGCCATCTACGAGTACGACAGTAACTTCCACATCAACTACTCGTGCTATTTCGGCAACGACCATTACGGTTACGGCGAACAGTTGTGCGGCAACGAAGGCACCATCGAAGTGATGAACCGCCAGGACCTCTATTTCACGCCCGAAAGCTACCGCGGCAAGGCGCCCGACAGCATCAAGAACCGGCAGCCCATTCATCTAAACGGCAAGACCGATTTCAACGAATCCGACGGCGCCATCAACCACTTCCGCAACTTTATCCAGTCCGTGCTCGGCAAGGAGTTGCCGATCGCTCCGCCGCCCGTGGGGCAGCAGGCGGCGATCTCCGGCCACATGGCAACGATATCGTTCAAGAACCAGAAGAAAGTGATCTGGGACGACGCGGCCAACAAGTATCACTTCGCGTAAGCGCTATGGCCGCGGCCGCGCCCCATCCTTATAGCGACGCCGCGACAACGGTCGCGCGCCCCGCGTTCCGCTGGATTGTCAGCCGTAACGTCGATCTCTCGCTGATCATAGGCAGCGCCCTGGCGGGTTACGTCTACCTGCTGCTCTACACCGCCATCCACGTGAAGATTTCGTACCTGTGGTGGTTCTGGTCGGTGGGCTTCGACGGCACGCATATTTTCGCCACCGCCTCGCGTACCTTTTTCGATAGCGAAGCCCGCGCGCGCCATCGCAAACTGCTGTACGGCAGCCTGCTGTTCTTCTTTTCCCTGGGACCGCTCATGGTGTTGGCGGGCCTCAAGGGTTACCTCGCCCTGCTGGTGGGTGTGTGGGCCTACTATCACGTGATCCGCCAGCACTACGGTTTCATGGTGCTTTACAAAGTGAAGAACCGCGACCTCCGCCCGCTCGACAACTCACTCGACCGCGCCTTCATGGGGGTGATGCTGATCTTCCCGCCGTTCCACCGGTTCTTCCTCCACCACCCCGAGGAACTCGGCCTGAAGTTCTCATTCCCGCAAGCCGAACCCTTACTGTGGACTGTCGCCGCCGCCACCGCCGCCGTGTATCTGGCGCGTCAGTTCGCGCGGTACCGTGCCGGCGAATCGCTTGACGTTCCCAAGCAGTTGCTGTTCGCCGCCATCATTCCGCTGCACTGGCTGACGTTCGCATACATGAGCTGGCAGGCGGCGGTGCCTACGGTCACCATCGTTCACAATCTGCAGTACCACGCCCTCGTGTGGTTCCACAATCGCAACCGCTACGGCGGCCCGGCCGGCGTCGAATGCCACGGCCGCATCCCCGCCGCCGTGGGCCGCAGTCTGCTGGCCTATGCCGCCGCCGGACTGGTTTTCAGCCTGGCATACCGCATTCCGGGATTCCAATTAGGCCAGGTGTCGGACCTGGCATTCGGATTCTTCTGCGGCTTCGGCCTGACGCACTACTATCTCGATAGCCGCATCTGGCGCGTGCGTCACGACCCCGGCTTGCGCCAAGCCCTGCAGATGGCTTGACGTGATCATGCGTCTCCCGCCTTCAGACTGCGGGCCGCCTTGACCATGGACAGAAACCGGTGCGCCAGTTCCTGAATGCGGTGCGACTGCCGGCGCTGAATCGCCTCTAGCGGAATCAAGTCCTTGCCCACGCCGATGGCAATAGCTCCGGCCAGGATGAAGTCGGAAGCCGTTTGCTGGTTCACGCCTCCGGCGGCAATCAAGGGCACGTGCGGGAAGGGCTTTTTCAGGGCCTTGATGTAGCTGGCGCCGCCCACCTGCGAGCAGGGAAAGATTTTCACGAAATCCGGGCCGGCCTTCCACGCCATCATCACCTCGGTCGGTGTGAGCGCGCCCGGCAGCACCACTACATCTTCCTTGACCGCGAACTCCACCATCTCCAGATCGAGGCCGGTGCTGGTCAGGAAGCTGGCGCCGGCATCCCGGCAGCGGCGGGCCGTCTCCACATCGAAGACCGTGCCGGCTCCCACGATCAAGTGCGAGGTGCGCGCCAGATCGGAAATTACTTCGAGGGCCCCAGGCACCGTCATGGTGATTTCCACAATGGGAATGCCGGCGCCGGCCACCGCCTCCGCCGCGAAGCGCGCGTCCTCGGCGGAAGACAGGCGAAGGGCCGGAATGATTCCGATTGCTTCAATGCTGGCGCGAACCTTTTGCTTTTCCATCGACCAACCCGCTCCGCGGAGAACCGAACCTTTGAGAATATCTTATACCGAGGCTCAGCCAGGATTCGCTATCGTAGAGAGTGCATGAAACATTGGAGAGCCATCGCCCAAGCTTACGGCCTCCCGCTGACCGCCGGCGAACTGGACCGCATCGCGCCCTCCCTCGAAGCTCTGGAGGAAGCCTTCCGGCCCTTAATCGGCGATCTCACGCCTGGCCTCGAACCCTGCATTGAGTTCAGCGCACTAGAGGACGCCGAGTGACCATCCGCCACGCCGCCGGCCAACTCCGCGCCGGGCGCGTCTCCGCGGTGGAGCTGGCCACCGAGGCACTCGCGCGCATTGACCGCGGCAATGCCCGGCTAAACGCCTTCATCACGGTCACCGCGGAGCAGGCGATGCATCAGGCCCGGCAGGCCGATTCCGAACTGGCGGCGGGCCATGACCGCGGACCGCTGCATGGCATCCCCGTGGCCGTGAAGGACCTGTTCGCCACCCGCGGCGTGCGCACTACCGCCGGTTCCAAGGTCTATGAGAATTGGATACCCGCCACGGACGCGGCGGTTGTCGAGAAACTGCGGTCGGCCGGCGCGGTGATGCTGGGCAAACTCAACATGCATGAGCTGGCATACGGAATTACGTCCGCCAATCCGCACTTCGGCGCGGTGCGCAACCCCTGGAACGCCGAGCACATTCCGGGCGGGTCGAGCGGCGGTTCGGGCGCGGCCGTGGCGGCCCGCATGGTCTACGCCGCCATGGGCAGCGATACCGGGGGCTCCATCCGCATCCCGGCGTCTTTTTGCGGTACTGCCGGGCTGAAGCCCACTTACGGCCGCGTCAGCCGCTATGGCGCACTGCCACTCGGTTACAGCCTGGACCACATGGGGCCGCTCACCCGCACGGTCCGCGACGCCGCCCTGGTGCTGAATTCGATTGCCGGTTACGACCGCCGCGATGGAACCTCGTCCCGCCGCCCGGTGGTCGACTTCGTGCCCGAGGATGGTTGCGGGATTCGCGGCGTCCGCATCGGTGTCCCGCGGAATTTCTTTTTCGAACGGCTGGATGCCGATGTCGAATCGTCCGTCCGCGCCGCCATCGCGAGCGCCGAATCGCTGGGCGCCGTGGTTAAACCTGTAACGGTTCCGGACATGGAGGCTCTTAACGTGGTGGCGCGCATTGTCCTCCTGGCGGAAGCCTCCGCCGTTATGGAACCCTTTCGGGAGCGGCGCGGCGAATTCGGTCCCGATGTTTTGGCGCTGCTCGATCAGGGCCGCCTGCTGCCGGCAACCGACTACGTAAACGCGCAGCGGTTACGGCGCGGGATGCGGCGCGAATTCGACCGGCTCTGGAGCGAGGTGGATTGCCTGTTCACCCCTGCCACGCCGAACACCGCTCCGCGCATCGGCGATACCACGGTGCGGCTGGGCGGACGCGACGAGGACGTGCGGCTGGCCGCTACGCGCCTGGTGCGCGGTATCAATGCGCTGGGCCTGCCCGCGCTTTCACTGCCCTGCGGCCTCGGCGGCAGCCGCCTGCCCATCGGTCTTCAGATCGTCGGACCGGCATTTGAAGAGACTCTGATTCTTCGGGTCGGGGCCGCGCTCGAAGATGCCGGCATCCATATTCCGCCGTGCCCCATCGACTGAAATTCGATTGACCGACTGACCTTTCCCGTCAAGTCCCTACTTCGAAACGTATTCCCGCGCTCCTGATCCTCATAGCCGGGCTAACCGCCAGATGCGTCATTGCGTTAGGAGCTATAGCGAGCGCTCCTTCGGATTGGCGTCCTGCCGTGCAATGGAAACGGGCGCGTCGATTTACCGTAAGCCGCTTACCGTAAAGTCTTGAAAAAGTCAGTTAGAATCAATAAACTTGACACGTCCCTGCCTTGGTAAGTGAGTTGCATACACCGCCGCATCGACTGACTGACTAATTTTACGGTCGAAAGAGGAGCAACATGAAGAGTCTTGCGATTGAAGTGAGAGGCCGCTTTCTTGCTTTACTAGTGACAATGACGGTGACCGCCGCGTTTACGCTGACGGCGGTTCCTGCCTTAAACGCTCAAGCGACCGACGGCACCATCGTCGGCGTGGTGTCGGACCCTACGAGTGCGCCGATACCCAACGCTAACGTCGTCGCGACGGACAAGGCGACTGGCGTAAAGCATACCGCCACAACTAACGAAACCGGCGATTACCGGATTAACAATGTCCCCGTAGGCGCCTACGACGTGGATGTCACTTCTTCCGGCATGATGCACACGAAGCTGGCGAACGTGGCGGTGGAATTGAACCGCCTCACGACGGCCAATTTCAAACTGCAGATTGCTTCAACCGCCACAACCGTCGATGTCTCGGAATCGGCGGCTCTGATCGATACCTCAACCGCGCAGTTGCAGTCCACCTTCAAGAGCGACTTGAGCCTCAATCTGCCCTCGGCCGGTAACTACGTCAACGACACCGGGGTCTTAAACTTGAGTCTGCTGGCGCCAGGCGTTACCCAAGGCGGCGGCGTGGGATACGGCACGGGTCCGTCGGTGGGCGGCCAGCGTCCCACCAACAACGGTTTCAATATTGACGGCGTCGCCAACGACCGGCACGATGTCACGGGGCCCAATTCCCTGGTTCCGAATGACGCGGTGGCCGAGTTCTCGCTCTTGACGAATCAGTTCAGCCCCGAATTCGGCGGCTCCTCGGGAGGGATCTTCAACACGGTAGTGAAGACCGGAACCAACCAAATCCACGGCTCGGTCTACGAATACCTCAACAATCGGCACCTGAACGCGGAGGATTCGAAGAATGCGGTCCAGGGCTTCACCAGCAATCCCCGCTTCGACTATAACCGCTTTGGCGGAACGGTCGGCGGCCCGATCCGGAAGAACAAGCTGTTCTATTTTGTCGATTATGAGTATTCTCCGCTGGGGCAGGCCTCAAGCCCCGGCGCGCCGATACTGGCCCCCACGCAGGCTGGTTACACGACCCTGGCGGGGCTGCCCGGAGTGAGCAAGACCAATCTGGGAGTGTTGCAGCAGTATCTGTCGCCGGCCCCTGCAGCCTCGGCTTCCATCACCGTCGCGGGCGCGTCGATTCCGATCGGCCAGGTGCAGGTATCCGGTCCCTCCTGGGTCAACAAGCAGAACCTGGTGGGGGCGGTTGACTGGAATATCAGCGACAAGGATCAAATTCGCGGCCGGTATATCTACAACAAATTTACGGGCATCGACACGAATGCCCAATTGCCTGTCTTCTTCACGACGATTCCGGACAACAGAAACCTGATTTCCCTGTCCGAGTTTCACAATTTCTCCGCTACGATGATCAACGAACTCCGCGTCTCCTATAGCCGGAAGAACAACAACTATCCGGTAGGGGACTTCAAGTTCCCCGGTCTCGATCAGTTCCCCAATCTGACCTTCGACGACTTGAATTTGCAAATGGGCCCGGACTCCAGCACGCCGCAGGGATACGTTCAGGGGATTGCTCAGGCGACTGACAATATTACTAAGACACGCGGGCGTCACACCTTCAAGGCCGGTTACCAGATTCAGGACACCATCGCCAGCAATTCGTTCATCCAGCGTGCGCGAGGCGACTACGATTACTCGAGTTTGGATCTCTACTTGCGCGACTTGAGTCCGGACAGCCTCGGCGAGCGCAGCGTTGGCGTCGCCGGAGGGATACCGGCCGGCTACCTGTTCCACGGAGCATACTTCACCGACGATTTCCGCTTACGCCCCAACCTGACGTTGAATCTTGGCGTACGGTACGAATACGTAAGTGTGCCGGTGGTGTCGCGCTACCAGAGTTTCAGCGCGCCCGCCAACGTTCCCGGCCTGGTTAGCTTCGCCGCGCCTAAATCCGATAAGAACAACTGGGCGCCGCGCGTCGGCATCGCCTGGTCTCCGGGAACCAGCGGCAAGTGGTCGGTCCGCACGGGCTTTGGCATCAATTACGACAATACCTATAACAACCTGAACATCAACGACAAACCGGCATACTTCCAGCAAACCGAGGATGTTCCCAGTCTGATCGTTAACACGCCCAATTTCCTGGCGGGCGGGGGACTGCCGCCTTCGAATGCCATTGTCGTCAGTACCGATCCGGCTACGGCTCGCGCTGCGATTTCGGCGTATAACTATGACCAGATCCGGCCGTACTCCATCAATTACACCTTTAGTATCGAGCGCAGCCTGGGCAAGGATTATACTTTTGAGGCCCGGTACGTGGGCACCAAAGGCGTCCACCTCTTTGTGCAGGACCAGCTCAACCGGATCACCGACGTAACGCCGGGCAATAGTCTGCCGACATTTTTCTCGCAACCATCCGCTCAGCAACTGGCCGGGCAGAACTTGACCCTCGGACAGATACAAAGCACGCTGTTGGGTATGACGAATTTCCCCGCATCTCCCAGCAACGCGTGGGGTCAGTTTGGGTTCGGCAGCACCATCACCGCCTATCACCCCATCGGGAACTCGAAATACAACGGGCTGGCGCTTCAACTGAACAAGCGCTATGCGAATAACTTCTCGTATCTGACCGCTTTCACCTGGAGCCATGCTCTCGACGACTCCACGGCCACCGTCTTCAGCACCAATCTCACTCCGCGGCGCGGCCAGGACTTCCGGAACCTCGGCAACGATTGGGCGTCATCGGCCCTGGACCGGCGTTTCCGGCTCACCTTCACGCCGATGTACGACATCAAAGGCTTCAGTCAGAGGGGCTGGATGATGAAAAACATTGTGAGTAACTGGAACATCGCCGGGACCTATACCTTCCAGTCTCCGGAGTATGCCACTGTGCAAAGCGGGATCGACTCCAACCTTAATAACGATGCCGCGGGCGACCGGTCGGTCATTAATCCGGCAGGCCAGGCCTTTCTCGCAAGCGGCGTGACGCCCATCGATAGGACAGGCGCCGCCGTGGCTGCCGGCAGCCCGAACATTGTGGCTTATGTGGCCACCAATCCCAATGCCCGATATGTCCAGGCCGGCCTCGGCGCCTTCGCCAACGCCGGGCGCAACACCCTTCCGCTCCGCCGGATCGACAACGTGGATTTGCAGATCATGAAGCGCTTTAACATCACGGAGCACAAGCGACTCGAGTTTGCCGCGCAAGCCAGCAACCTGTTGAATCATCCGCAGTGGACCGGAGACCTGCTGAACGACGTCTTCCCCAACTCACTTAACAATACCCGCAGTTTCCTGCTGACCGGAAACCCGGCGTTTGGCCGCTTCGATCAGTTCTACACCAGTAACCCGCGCACGGCCACCATCGTGGCACGATTCGTCTTCTGATCGATTCCCGATCGGGTATTTCAACGCTGCCCAAGAGGCGCCCTTTACCGGGCGCCTCTTTTTTTGTGGCTGAGTAGGGTAGGCCTCCCGGCCTGCCATCGCGCCGAAGGCGCGACCAATATGTTAACCGTTTCACGTTAATTCTCTACCTGGAACCGTATTCGGGGGCTCCTGATCCTCATAGGCAGGTTAACCGCCAGATGCGTCAATGCGTTACGAGCTCGATCACCTCTCCTTCGTGTGGTTTGCTATGCATTGTGCAATGGATAACGTTGCCTCGATTAACCGTAAAAGCACTGAGAAAGCCGTTACGAATCAACAAAATTAACCCGTCTTTACGTTGGTAGTTCAGTTGCTGGTCAGTAGCACATACCGAAATTCTTTTGCGGGAGGTAGTAAAACCAAATGAGATTCAGAAACGTGCAGCTTCTCGGGCTGATAGTCCTTGCCTTGGCTGCTTGCCTCAGTAGTTTCGCTCAGTCCGTCAGCGGCGACCTTATGGGAGCCGTTTACGATGCCAGCGGAGCCACCATAGCGAACGCGACCGTTGTCGTCAAAAACGAAGACACCGGCGTCGAAGCCACCACCAAATCGTCGGCCACCGGCGAGTATCACGTCTCTAACCTGCCGTCCGGATCGTACCTGGTTGCGGTGACGGCCCCCGGTTTCACCAAAGCGCAACTCCGCGCTGTGGCTGTCACCTTGAACAAAACTGCAACGGTCAATGTCACCCTCGCCGTCGGCGGCGCTGTGGCGACGGTAGAGGTCTCGGCGGCTGCGGCCAGCATCGACACCACCACCGCCCAGGTGCAGACCACATTTCAGTCGCGGGAAATGATGGACCTTCCCATCGCGTCGGGCGGCTCCGGCGTGATCAATCTTGCGTTGTTAAACGCGGGAGTCGGCTCCAGCGGCGCAATCGGCCTGGGTTCGGGCCCGTCGGTTGGCGGGCAACGGCCACGCAACAATAATTTCACTATCGAAGGCATTGACAATAACAGCGGCAGCGTAACCGGCCCGCTAGTGACCGTCCCCAACGACGCGGTTTCCGAATTCTCCGTGCAGCAGAACCAGATTTCGCCGGAATTCGGACACTCTTCGGGTGGCCAGTTCAATCAGGTTGTGAAGAGCGGCGGCAACTCGTTGCACGGCACGGCTTATGACTACCTGCAGAACCGCAATCTCAACGCCGCCGATAACCTGAATGCCGTGAACGGCGACCAGTTGCACCCGCGCTTTGACAACAACCGCTTTGGCGGCTCGGTGGGCGGCCCCATCAAGAAAAACAAGATGTTCTTCTACGGCCTGTATGAATACAATCCGATCGGCAGCAGTTCCACGCCGGGATCGCTCTTTGCACCGACTGCGGCCGGTTGGGCAACGCTCGGCGGGATCTCTGGGATCAACGCGACGAACCTGAGCCAGTTGAAGACCTATCTGGGTGTCGCGCCTACCGCCGCGGCTGCGGGCATCACCCCCAACGGCGCATATCCGCTGGTCGGCACAGGCAATTTGAGCCTCAATCAGCAAGCCCCGGGGGCGAAAGCCATCGAGTTGGGCCAGATCAGCTTCAATGCGCCGGCGTTCACCAACACCGAATCCGGCGTGGGCTCGTTCGATTACAACATCTCCGACAAGGATAGCTTGCGCGCGCGTTTCGTCCTGAACCGCACGGGCACGATCGACACCGCGGCCGCCCTGCCGGTTTTCTTCGAGACGGTGCCTACCAACGCCTATCTGGCAACGCTCACCGAGTTCCACAGCTTCTCACCCATGTTGACCAACGAATTCCGCCTGGGTTACAACCGCTTCTCCCAGGTGATCCCCGGCGGTAACTTCAAATGGCCGGGGCTGGATCAATTCCCCAACATCAACATATTCGACTTGAATGCGCAGCTCGGTCCCGACGGCAACGCGCCCCAGGGCGGCATCCAGAACCAATACCAGTTGACCGAAAATATGAGCTGGACGAAGGGCAAGCACAGCTTGAAGTTCGGTTTTGACGGATGGAAGCAGATTTCCCCGCAGAGCTTCACGCAACGCTCGCGCGGCGACTACGAATGGAGCAACCTCTCCGACTACCTGTTCGACTACAACCCGGATTCCCTCGCCGAGCGCTCCCTGGGCGGCGCGGAGTATTATGGCGATCGCGTCTTCTCCGGTTTCTACGTGAACGATAGCTGGAAGGCGACGCCGCACCTGACGGTCAACGTCGGCATGCGTTACGAATACCAGACGGTGCCGTACAGCGAGCGCCTGCAGACCATCAACGCGATTTCCGACGTCCCCGGCCTGATCGTGTTCCAGAAACCGACCGCGCAAACCAACGCCTGGATGCCGCGCGTCGGCCTGGCGTACTCGCCGGGAAACAGCGGCAAGACCTCCATCCGCGCCGGATTCGGACGCAGCTTCGACGTTCTGGTGGATAACTTCGGTCTGCTCACCCTGCCTCCGCAGGACACCACC
>Ga0105858_1000975_pt1 | contig 10282 bp, 8 predicted proteins | sample OrgsoiDNA_201062_FD_89683 | JGI IMG/M metagenome (GOLD analysis project Ga0105858, IMG submission 89683) | Permafrost soil microbial communities from the Arctic, to analyse light accelerated degradation of dissolved organic matter (DOM) -... | ecosystem: Environmental > Terrestrial > Soil >...
CAGACGCTCTCCGGACCAATGGCGGATTTCAGTTGCTCCGCAAGCGGAGGCAATCCGTGAGCTTTCACGCCGAGGAAGATGACGTCATACGGAGCGCCCTCTTTCAGGTCAGCGATGACTTTTGGATTGGTGACAAAGTCTCCGTCTGCGGTGATGACCCGGATGCCATTTTTCTGCATGGCAGCCAAGTGAGGACCGCGCGCGTGCAGAGTTACGTCATAGCCCGCGCGCGACATTAACGCGCCAATGTATCCACCAACTGCTCCAGCACCTACGATGAGATATCTCATCTATTTGGGCCCTGAAAGTGCCTCAGCCACGGCACGCCGCTGGATTTTGCCGGTGGCCGTGCGAGGAATTTTCTCAACAATGCAGATCTTCTTCGGTACCTTGAAGTCCGCCAGGTATTTTTTGCAATGTTCGATCAACCCGGCCTCAGGATGTGGTTCCCTTAGAACCACAGCCACCGCCACTTCTTCGCCCCAGGTTGGATGCGGCATGCCGAAGGCTACGGCTTCAGCAACGCACGGGTGCGTCATCATGACCTCGTCGATTTCCATCGGGGCGATCTTTTCCCCGCCACGGACGATCAGCTCTTTGATCCGGGCCGTGAGATGGAGATAGTTTTCACCATCAAGGCGTCCCTGGTCGCCGGTACGGAACCAGCCATTGGTGAATGACTTGGCGTTGGCGTCAGGATTGTTTTCATAACCTTCAATCACGTTCGGGCCTTTGATCACGACCTCGCCGAGTTCTCCGGCCGGAAGCAGATTGCCTTCTTCATCCATGATGCCAATCTGCACGCCGGTGCCGGGCCCAACAGATCCGCCTTTGTGGGCGCGCGGAGGCAGTGGATTGGAAGCCATCTGGTGCGAGGCTTCCGTCATGCCATAAGCTTCCAGTACTGGCACGCCGATGAGATTTTCGATCTTTTCCATCAGTGTGGGTGAGAGCGCGGAACTACAGGAACGGACGAAACGCAGGCTGTCCAGACCCTCGGGTTTCTCACTGATGCGGGCCACTGAAAGCTGGTGGATGGTGGGAACACATGAATACCACGTGGGTTTGTAATCACGCACCGTGCGCCAGAAATTCATGGGATTGAATTTCTCCGGAACAATCACTGTTCCACCACTACGGAACGTTGCCAGAGTGGAGGCGATCAGTCCGTGAACGTGAAACAGAGGCATCACGCAGAGAGATCTGTCACTGGATGTGAGGCCATAGGTTTCAACAATGTTGGCGGTGGAGATAGCGAGATTGCGGTGCTTAAGTGGAACGCGCTTGGGGCGTCCAGTGCTGCCGCTGGTGTGCAGGACCAGAGCGATATCGTCAGGCGAAAGCGGATCGACTGGTGCCGGCTTGGGGCCGTTCACCATGCTGGCCTCACCTTTTTCATTGGTTGCCACCACGTAGACCGGGACCTTCATATGCTCGGCGGCGCGACGCGCATCTTCAGCGCCCTCCGGCGGGACCAGCATCAGCTTGGCGTTGGTATCTTCGAGATAAAAAACGAACTCTTCGTATTTGTAAGCCGGGTTGAGAGGAGCGGCTGTGCCGGCAACGGAAGAGGCAAGAAAAGTGACAATGGTTCCCAACCCGTTGGGTAAAACGTTGGCCACTCGGTCACCGCGATGGATGCCGGCTCCGGCCAGGCTTTCCGCCAGTGACTGAACTTGCTTGCGAAGGGACCCATAGCTAACCGATGCGCCAGTTTCAGGGATAATGATTGCGACAGCTGACTCAGGGGCCTGCTGAATTAACGACGGAAGGTCATTCATGAGAATCGGACTCTCCCAGACTTTCGGGCCGTTCGGCCCGGATGTATTTTTACGGCGCGCAAGTATATACCACAGTCGACCCCGATTTTAGATGCATCCTTTGAATCCTCTGAAGATCGACAGAAATTGAGAACGGACCAAATCAGGGAAGCATCATGTTTCAGCTGGCTGAAATCCACCAGTTGTTGTGGTCGAAAACCACCATTCCCGAGTTCCTTAAGAATTGTTGATTGAAAAAGTGATTTAGATATCGACACTTACCTTGACCTCGGACTGGCAGACAGCTTGCTTAAGTATGCAAGGGTTTGTGCAAGACATGAGGGGCTATTCTGATGAAAGCATCACCCAAACTGCTGATGGTAGTTTTTTCGGTGTCATTTCTTTTCTGCGCGTTAGCGTCCGGCCAAGCCAACCAGCAGCCCGCATCAACTGCAGGCAGTTCCAGTGCTCCGACCGCGCAGCAGAGCGGGACGGCTGAGAAGTCAGCGGCGGAGCCGAACCAAGCCTCGCAAGGGAATGCGGCCAAGCCTGCTGCCACTCAAAAATCCTCGGAATCGGCTAATTCTGCTGAACAGCCTAAAGATTCAGCCCAGTCGACAGATAAGAGCGATGAAGATGCGCCCAAACACCGCAGCCACATCCATTTGGGGACCATCAGTTTTGGCGCCGGGTACACCCGTTATTCGTCCGGCTTCTTCTTTCCTTATTATGGATATGGTTTTTATCCATACGCGGGCTACGGGCCTTTTTACTCTCCTTTTGTTTATGGATTTTATGATCCTTTTTACGGACCTTACTATTCGGGGTTTTATCCCGGCAATATGGGTTACGCGCCGGACAAAGGCGAGGTCAAGCTGGACAAAGCAGGCAAGGGAGCGCAGGTATACCTGAATGGAGCGTTTGCAGGACCAGCAGATAAATTGAAGAGCATGTGGCTGGATCCGGGTGCCTATGACCTATCTGTGTCGACGCCAAGTGGCCAGAAGTTTGAGCAAAGGATTTACGTGATCAGCGGCAAGACGCTGAAGATACGCCCACAAGTCAAGGCCGAGTAGTGTGTTCTGAAGCGAAACGACGTTGGAGGAAAGAGAATGAGAATGAAGAAGCTGCTGCCCGTGGTGTTTGTTTTCGCCGCCACGCTGCTGGCGGATGCACCACGAGGCACAGTGCCGCGCGCCAGCGCTGAGAAATATGCTGCTCACGCTGAACAAAACGGCAATAGCCTGGGAGCGAGACTGCTGAGCGTCAAGGAAGCACACAAGGAATTTGCCACCGATGTTGACCAGTGTTGCATGGTGGTAGAAGTGGCCATCTATCTGCAAAAAGATGGAATGCTGGAAATCTCACTGAGTGATTTTGTTCTACGTGTGGTGGGGCAGGACATTGGCAGCAAGCCGACCAGTGCGGCGGTTGTGGCAGGAAGGCTGCAGCGGAAAGCCGAGCCTGAATCCACTGGGAAGGACGTGAGGATTTCGCCAAGCGTAGGCATTGGGTATGAAACCGGGGGCATCGATCCGGTCACCGGCCAGCGACGCCCAGGAGGCGTTGTCACATCCACGGGCGTCGGGGTAGGAGTTGGAGGGCAGCAGCCACCGAAGCCAGGATCAACGGATGCGGACCGTCGGACAATGGAATTGGAATTGAAAGAGAAAGGACTGCCGGAAGGAAATATATCGGCGTCCATTGCGGGATACATTTATTTCTCTTCACCGCAGAAACGGAACACAAGGTACCAACTGGAATACATGTTGAATGGCAGCAAGGTTGTGCTGCCGTTGTAGTTATTTTTTCCGATCGAAGAAAAAATAGAGGCGAGTGCCCGGGCGCTCGCCTTTTCGTTTGTCGCTTAGTGGGTGGAATTGACTTTGGAAATCAGGTGATAGTTCCTGCCGGCGAGAAAGGCTTCCCAACCGGCGATCACGAACGGCGTTATTTTTTCCAGCTTATGGTGGTTCGTCTTATGGGCCAGGTACATGCCACCACCTAGAAGGGCGAAACTCCCGGCGGTGTAAAAGGCTGCGCCGGTGCGCGTTTGGACAAAAGGACGAGCCAGCGGGTTCATCTCATGAAACCTGGGATAGGCCAGGCCCTTTTGCGTCGAGAGTGCGTCGGCGGTAAGTGAGCCGGCGAGAGCGGCAAATGCCAGTGCGTTAGTGCGATCAATGAAGCGGTGGGGCTGCTCGGCTTTGGGTTTGATTACGGTTACCACGACAACCGGCTCGGACGGCGGCTCACTCAAGGTAGCTGTGTTAGCCGGAGACAAGGGCTGTACGGCGGGAAGGTTCTTGCCGGTATTTCCGGAAGCGATCATGCGCGACGCGTCCATAGTGTCGTCGGGGCCTAACGCGGCCATGACGGATTGCGCATTGGCGCGGATGGAAAATGTGGAAAGTAAAACAAGTACGGCAGCGGCAAATTTCATGCCAGGTCCCCCAGATTCAAAGTGGTGCGTCATGCCATTGACTTCGGCACTCTGTGTTTGTGCTTGCTCTCTTTTATGGCGGTGAGGGATTGTGGCTGGTTACGATAGGTTACGGAATAAGGTGCACCCTCATGGGGCAGGGTTTAAGCCCTTAATCACCCGGCAAAGTTTGCCGTAGTCACCTAAGTGAAACGCCGTGGTGTTGGCCGGCCTGGTGAGTCGTTTACTTAGTCCCGTTCATCCAAATGAGGATCATGGCAGACCAAATTATTTCGCAGACAATGCCCTCAGTTTTCCTGGCGCACGGCTCACCGTTCCTGCTGGACGATCAACAATGGATCGGCGAATTGAAGACGTGGGCGGACAATATGCCTCGTCCCCGGGCGATCCTGATGATCTCAGCGCACTGGGAAGAGCGGCCCATTACCCTGGGAGCGACTGCCACGGTTCCGCTGATCTACGATTTCTATGGCTTCCCGGAAAAGTATTACCAGGTGATGTATCCAGCTCCGGGAGCGCCTGAGTTGGCTCAGCGTGTGCGCGAACTACTGGGAAAAGACAAAGTGGGAAGCGATCCGATGCGCGGACTGGATCACGGAGCCTATGTGCCTCTCCGGGCAATGTATCCGCTGGCCGATGTGCCGGTGTTGCAGATATCGATCCCGACGCAGAATCCGAAGGCGTTGTTTGAACTGGGCCGCGCGCTCTCGCCGTTGCGGGACGAAGGCGTACTGATCATGGGCAGCGGATTCCTGATCCACAATCTGCGGCTGTTTTCATTTCATCCAGAGGCGGCGCCGGAATGGGCGAACGAATTTGATCACTGGGCTACCGACGTCTTCGCGCGCAAAGACGCGGATGCACTTCTGGATTATCGATCAAAAGCGCCGGCGGTCAATATCGCCTTGCCGACGCACGAACATTTCATCCCGTCGATTGTCGCCATGGGTACGGCCAGCGATCGAGTAGAGCCGGTGACGTTCCCGATTACTGGTTTCGTGGGCGGGCCGCATACGAAGAGATCGGTGCAGTTTGGGTGACCAGAGTCATCAGCCGCGAATTTACGCGAATAAAATCAGGGGTGCCGGTTTGCGGGAACGGCCTTCAAGACCTTGCAGCCGGAATCTTTTGCAGGTTTCCATTTGCCACCGTCGGTGAAGGTGACGCCCTTAACTGACATCAGCACGGTGCCGATTTTTGGGCCTACAAACGAATATTTGGTGGTGTACTGGCGGCCGGGAAGAAAGTTGGCGCCTTCTTCAAAACAGTGACCGCCATGAGACTTGTCGGTATTCAGGTCCACTGCCTTGCAGTCAAAATCAAGTTCGCTGATAGGTTTCGTACCCGCATTCCTGAATGTGATGCTCACGACATGTTGCGTTACTGAGCCTGAGATGAAGGTGAGAGGGCAAGGAACGTCACGGTCCGCGGCTGACAAACTGTGGAAGGGGAGCACGGCGGTTAACAAAAGAACAGCGAGACGGGGCATATCCGGATTATATGCTTCGCGATGGTGCTTCATCTTGTCGCTTCGCTGGCGCTGCGCTCCGGCCTGCGGAAGCGCGTTCGTGTCTTTTCATGCAGCTTACCGCGACGTTTTCAGATTCGGCATCCTCCGTGACCAGGTCGCGATTGCTGGCGCAAAAACATTCTTTCAGAACGTAGGGATCCCTCGCTCCGCTCGGGATAAAGACCGAACGCTCGGGATAAAGTACAAACTATTCTTCCAGCGTCGACAGATCACCCACGTCGCGGCCGAGTTCCTGGGCTTTCAGCAAGCGGCGAATAATCTTACCGCTGCGCGTTTTGGGTAGCTTGTCTGGGAAAGCCACGGCAACTGGAACCGCAATCGAGCCCAGAGTGTGGCGGACGTGGTCTTTCAATTTCGCTTCCAACTCAGGCGATGCGGTGTGTCCTACACGTAAAATGACGAATGCCTTGATGTTCTCACCTTTGATTTCATCGGGAATGCCGATGACGGCTGCTTCGGCGACGGCTGGATGGCTGACCAGAGCGCCTTCCACGTCTGCGGTGCCGATGCGATGGCCCGCGACGTTTAGGACGTCATCGGCTCGGCCTACGACAGTGAAATAACCGTCTTCATCACAAACGGCAACGTCGCCGGTGGTGTAGGCGTTGGGAACTTTGCCCCAGTCTTCCGCGTAACGAGCAGGATCGCCGAACACGGTGCGGAACATATGTGGGAAGGGGCGACGAAGAACGAGCAGGCCGCCTTTATTCGGTGGCATGCGATTGCCGCGTGGATCCACAACTTCTGCAACAACTCCGGGCAGAGCCTTGCCCGCTTTGGCAGGACGTTGCGGGAAGGTACACATGGTGCCGAGGCACGGGCCACCGGTTTCTGTCTGCCACCAGTTGTCGGCGACGAAGCCGGTCTTGCCATTGCCGCAAATCACGCGATACGCCCATTGCAGAGCTTCAGGATTCAGGGGCTCGCCAGCGCAGGTAAAGAGACGGATTTTAGTGAGATTGTATTTCTTCGGCAGCTCATCACCGTGACGCATGAACATACGCACAGCCGTGGGGGCGGTGAAGAGCACGGTGACGCCATATTTCTCCGCTACTTCCCAGGCGATGGCTGGATGCGGGAAGTCAATGGCTCCTTCGCGGAAGAGGGTGGTTGCACCGGCCAGCAGCGGTGCGTAGACGATATAAGAATGACCCACGACCCATCCGATGTCTGAGGTGCAGAAGAAGACATCGTCATCGCGGATGTCCCAGAAGCGGGTCATGTGATAGTACGTGCCCACCATGTATCCGCCGTGCACGTGGACAACGCCCTTGGGTTTGCCGGTGGTTCCGCTTGTATAAAGGATGTAGAGCGGGTCTTCTGAATCCATGATCTCGGCAGGACAGTCGGCTTTTTGCGCTTTGACCAGGTCGTAAAAATCAACTTCACGTGGACCAAGTTCTGCTGTGGGCGTTCCCCGGCGATGGACGACAACTTTATCCACTATCTCCAAACCAGCAATGGATTCTTCAACTACAGAGCGAAGAGGAACGCGCTTGCCGCGACGGTACGTGAAATCTGAGGTGAGGATGATACGCGCCTGGGCATCTTCAATGCGGCTGCGCAGCGCCGTAACGCTGAATCCGGCATAGACCACGGAATGAACCGCGCCGATGCGCGCGCAGGCCAGCATGGAGACCACGCCCTCCAGCGAGAGCGGCATGTAGATAATGACGCGATCGCCTTTTTTTACGCCCAGTGATTTGAGGCCATTGGCTGTACGGCAGACGAAGTCAAGCAATTGCCCGTAGGTGATCTGCTGCTCGCTGCCGTCTTCCAGCACCCAGGTGTAAGCGAGCTTGTTCTTGCGTCCGGATTTCACCTGACGGTCGAGAGCGTTGTAGGTGATGTTGCATTTGGCGCCTTGGAACCATTCAAAGGTCGGATATGTCCAGGAAAAAACCTTCGTCCAGGGCTGGAACCATTCCAGTTCACCGGCCACCTCAGCCCAGAACTTATCCGGATCTTCCACAGAACGCTTGTATTCGGCGTCGTAATCTTTCACGCGCGCCTGCTCAACCAGGAATGCCGGGGGATGTAGCTCCACGTCCGTCTTGAGAAGCTGTTCGATTCCGGTTTCAGTCTTGACGGGGATAGTAGCCATGAGAAAACCTCCTGCTGATTGTGGCGGATCGGGCACTGGCGTGAAAGGCTGAAAGTGGCCTATGAGCGGGCATGATAACACTTCCGCAGTGGCGCCATAGTGTGATGAGAATCACAGCAGCGGACAACAGCAGAGCACAGGATAGAGCATCAAACCCTGGAAGGACCAAGAAGTTAGCTGAACCATGAGATCGGCTGAATCATGAGATCGGCTGAATCACGAGAGCGGCTGAATCACGAGAGCGGCTGAATCATGAGATCGGCTGAATCTGGCCGTGTGCGTGAGTTTTAAGGATGTTCGCAACCTGCTTGTCATTGGACGAAATTTCAGGAGCGAGTCAAATGAATACCTTTCCTGTTCTGTTGGGCGCGCTCTGTATCTACGCCCTTGGTTATCGTTACTACAGCGCGTTCATCGCCGCCAAGGCACTGGCCCTGGATGATCGCCGGATCACCCCGGCGCACACATTTAAAGATGGAAATAACTATGTTCCCACGCAAAAGTGGATCCTTTTCGGGCATCACTTTGCCGCCATCGCGGGGGCAGGCCCGCTGGTGGGGCCTACGCTGGCAGCGCAGTTCGGCTTCGCGCCCGGATTTCTGTGGCTGTTGATCGGCGCGGTGATTGCCGGATGCGTGCAGGATTTTACGGTGCTGGTTGCGTCAACGCGGCATAAAGGAAGATCACTGGCAGATGTGGCGCGGACCGAGATTGGACCGTTTGCCGGTACCGTGGCGATGATTGCCGTGTTGTTTATTCTGCTGGTTACGCTGGCTGGACTGGGCATTGTGGTAGTGAATGCGCTGTCGCAGAGCCCGTGGGGTGTGTTCACGATTGGGATGACCATTCCGATCGCGCTGATTATGGGCGGCTGGATGTTCAAGAGCGGGAGCGGCGTGAAAATGGTCGGGCCCAGCATTTTTGGTGTCGTGTTCCTGATTGCCAGCGTAGTTGGCGGCCACTGGTTTGCGGATTCGAGTGCGGCGCACGTGCTGACGTTCAACGCCCACCAGATCACGATACTTATGGCGATTTACGGATTTGTGGCGTCCGTTCTGCCGGTTTGGCTGCTACTTACGCCGCGCGATTATCTTTCCACTTACGTGAAGCTGGGAACGATTGCGGTACTGATCGTGGGCGTATTTGTAGTCCATCCCAACATTGAGTTTCCAGCGGTGACGCAATTTGTTCACGGCGGCGGGCCGATTATCAAAGGCAAGCTGTTTCCGTTTCTGTTTGTGACGATTGCGTGCGGCGCAATTTCAGGCTTTCACTCGCTGGTTTCGTCCGGCACGACGCCTAAGATGCTGGATAAAGAGACGGATGCCCGATTTATCGGCTACGGAGCGATGGTGGCGGAATCACTGGTGGGCGTACTGGCCTTGATTGCGGCATGTTCGATGCATCCGGGTGATTATTTCGCGATCAATGCGACGCCGGAAATCTTTGCCAAGCTCGGCATGCACACGGTGAACCTGGATATGTATTCAGCCGAAGTGGGTGAAAAACTGGCGGGACGCACCGGAGGCGCTGTTTCACTCGCAATTGGCATGGCACAGATTTTTAGAGGCCTGCCCGGCATGGCAAAACTGATGGGCTACTGGTACCACTACGCCATTATGTTTGAAGCATTGTTTATCCTGACGACGATTGATGCCGGAACTCGCGTAGCCCGTTATGTTATGCAGGAACTGACCGGCAAGATCTACAAGCCGCTTGGCAATAGCGCCTGGCTGCCGGGAAATCTGGGAACCACATTTGTGGTGGTGCTGGCCTGGGGATATCTGATCTATACGGGAAGCATTTCCACATTGTGGCCGTTGTTCGGGACCGGCAATCAGTTGCTGGCGACGATTGCGCTGGCTGTGACCACCACGTTCCTGATTAACATGGGCAAGGCAAAGTATGCGTGGATAACGGCTGCGCCAATGTGTTTTGTAGGCGTGACCACGCTCAGCGCGGGCGTACTATCGATCAAGAACATCTTCTGGCCGCTGACGCAGAAGCCGGCCACGATGTTTACCGGCTATCTGGATTCCATCCTGATGGCTATTTTTATCCTTGGCGTGATCCTGGTGATGATTGAAGCAATACGGCGCTGGATAAAGGCTTACAAAGGGACGCCCGCTCCGGAAGAGGCGTTTGGTCCGCCGCTCTCTGCCACGGGCGAGATCAAGATGGGCTGCTGCTGAAGGTATTCCGAAAGTTCATGGATGCAAACCAACCGCTGGGGGCGACCAAAAAGTCTATCGGGTGGCGCCTACCGGTTTGCGAGAGTGGCGATGTCACCCAGACCGAGAAGATTTTTGTCAGCAGTGACCAAGGTCAGGCCGAATATTTACGCTGTCGCTGCGATGAAGCGGTCAGCTGGGTCGGCGTGCATCCCGAGACGGTGAGCCTCCATGGCGACTTCATGGGTGAGTGACGCTTCGCGGAAGTTCTTC
>Ga0105858_1000980_pt1 | contig 10250 bp, 9 predicted proteins | sample OrgsoiDNA_201062_FD_89683 | JGI IMG/M metagenome (GOLD analysis project Ga0105858, IMG submission 89683) | Permafrost soil microbial communities from the Arctic, to analyse light accelerated degradation of dissolved organic matter (DOM) -... | ecosystem: Environmental > Terrestrial > Soil >...
GTCTTCAACAGCATCTGGGACTGCAAGCAGCTGATCGAAGAACAGCTGATCGACTATATCCGCACCACCTTGACCCACGCGGGCGGCATCACCGGCATGCGGCGGATCGCTGATTTCGCCGCGCTGTATCAGGTGCGCACCGGTTCGCACGGCCCGTCGGATCTGTCGCCTATTTGTATGGCGGCAGCGCTGCATTTCGACCTGTGGGTGCCGAACTTCGGCGTGCAGGAGTACATGGGCTATTCAGAACAGATGTTGGAAGTGTTCCCGCATAACTGGACCTTTAACGACGGCTATATGCATCCGGGCGAAAAACCGGGGCTGGGCATCGAGTTTGACGAAAAGCTGGCGGCGAAATATCCGTATGAACCGGCGCATCTGCCGGTGGCCCGTCTGGAGGACGGAACCTTGTGGAACTGGTAAGGGAACAGAATATGAAAAGCGTAGTAATTGAACGTCCGGGCAAACTGGTGATCGAAGAGCGCCCACGGCCACAGCCTGCCGCCGGAGAGGTCCGCGTAAAAGTCAGTTTCGCCGGGATTTGCGGCTCCGATGTGCACATTTATCACGGTCATAATCCGTTTGCCAAATACCCACGGGTGATCGGCCACGAATTCTTCGGCCACATTGACGCCGTTGGCGCAGGCGTGGACGCCAGCAGAATCGGCCAGCGTGTCGTGGTTGACCCGGTAGTGAGTTGCGGACACTGCTATCCCTGCTCGATTGGCAGGCCGAATGTCTGCACCACATTGCAGGTGATCGGCGTGCATCGTGACGGCGGCTTTAGCGACTTCGCAAGCGTCCCGGCCAGCAACGCCTATCCGGTGCCCGAAACAGTCACCGATGAACTCGCCAGCATGGTTGAACCCTTCACCATTGCCGCCAACGTCACGGCGTTTCTCACACCGCAACCTCAGGATACCGCGCTGATTTACGGCGCGGGGCCGATGGGCCTGACGGTGATTCAGGTCCTGAAAGGCGTGTATGGCGTGCAGAAAGTGATCGTGGCGGATCGCATTGATGAACGCTTAGCCATGGCGCAAACCAACGGGGCCGACTGGACTATCAATAACCAGAATCAATCGGTGGCTGATGTACTGGCTGCGGAAGGGGTGAAACCGACGCTGATCGTTGATGCCGCCTGTCATCCGTCGATTTTGCAGGAAGCCATTTTGCTGGCCTCACCGGCGGCGCGCATCGGCATGATGGGTTTTTCGGGGGAAACCAGCAGTCTGACCCAACAGAGCATTACCAGTAAAGAGATCTCGATTTTCTCCTCGCGCCTCAACAGTCATCGCTTCCCGCAGGTGATTGAATGGATGGAGCAAGGAAAAATCGCGCCCCAAAAGCTGGTCACCCACTGGCTGCCTGCGGGAGACGTCGAAGCTGCCATGACCTTATTTGAAAAAGATCAGCGTGCCTGCTGCAAAGTTTTACTGAAATTCCCCATGAACCATCACTCACAATAAACGTTGTTATTGAGGAAGGATGGAGTTTCATCCTTCTTATTTTCGTGCACCAACACCAGGCTTGAATCACTACCAACAATACATCGACAAAACGCAACACTATTAAAAAAACGCTAAATACTCAGTGGAGCACCTATGTTTAAAAACCTACGCTGGATCATCGTATTCCTGTTATTTCTGGTTTACATGATTAATTACCTCGACCGCGTCGCGCTGTCGATCACCGTGCCGATGATAGAAAAAGAGCTGACCATTAACCCCGAGCAATTCGGCATGATATTTGGCAGTTTCTTCTTCGGCTACGCCTTATTTAACTTTATCGGCGGCTTAGCCGTGGATAAATTCGGCCCGACGCTCGTGATGGGATTAGCCGTTGGTTTATGGTCCATATTCTGCGGCATGACCGCTATCGCCACCGGCTTTTATTCCATGCTGATCTTGCGGGTATTATTCGGCATGGCCGAAGGCCCGATTTGCGCCTCGGCCAATAAGATGATTAACGGCTGGTTTCCGAAGAAACAGGCGGCGACCGCCATGGGGCTGCTAAGCGCCGGTTCGCCCCTAGGCGGCGCGGTGGCAGGGCCGATTGTCGGCTATCTGGCGCTCTCTTTTGGCTGGCGTCCGGCATTTATGGTCATCGCGTCCGTCGGTATCCTGTGGATGGTGATTTGGTTCTTCGTAGTCGCCGATAATCCGTTGAAAAGTAAACGCATCACGCAAGATGAACGGCGTTTAGTCGATCAGCTAAAAAATGAAAATCTGACCCAGGAAGAAGATTTAGCGCAAGCGGCGCATGGCCTCGGTTATTACCTGCGCCAGCCGATCATTCTGGTTACCGCCTTTGCCTTCTTCAGCTACAACTATATTTTGTTCTTCTTCCTGAGCTGGTTCCCGGCCTATTTAGTTCAGGCACACGGACTGAATATTAAAGAGATGAGCCTGACGACGGTGATCCCGTGGATTGTCGGCTTCGTCGGTCTGGCACTGGGCGGCATTATCTCAGACAAAATTTTCAATATTACCGGCCGCCTGTTGCTGTCACGCAAAATTATATTGGTGGTCAGCCTGTTAGCGGCAGCAGTCTGTGTCGCATTGGCCGGTGTGGTCACCAGCGTGGTGCCTGCGGTGGTGCTGATGTCGATTTCGATCTTCTTCCTCTACACCACCGGTGCGATTTACTGGGCGATCATTCAGGACGTGGTGCATCAATCTCGCGTCGGTGGTGCCAGCGGATTTATCCATCTTATCGGCAGCATCTCGGGGATCATCGGCCCGATCGTCACCGGTTACATCGTGCAGAATACCGGACGCTTTGACAGCGCCTTTATACTGGCCGGTGGTGTCGCCGCGCTGGGGGCCATTCTGGTGTTCTTCGTGATTAAACCGCCGAAACATACTCCGATAAACAGCGTGACGTCGGCCTGAGTAAGCAACATGGGCAGATAAAAACGGTGCGCCTGCTGATCAACAGAAGGCGCACATGTTCATTCGATGGCCTGGCGGTTATTCATGCGCATGACCATGGCGCGAACACCAGACCAGCAATAACGCCAGCGCCACGATAATCGCTGCGATCAGCGCAATCGGCGTCGCACCAAGACGGTCAAGCACCACACCGCCAATCCATGCACCTGCCGCAATCGCCGCATTAAAAGCCACCACGAAGAGCGACAGACCCGCCTCTGAATCCCCGGTTTCCTGCGCTGAGCGGAATACCCAGGTTTGCAACAACACCGGTAACGCCGCGTAGCTGAATCCCCATGGGATCAAAATGGCGATGGTAGCCCAGCGATGCGTGCCAAACATCCACAGCAGCAATAGGCTGACGGCCATCAGCACCAGCATATTTAACAGCGCACCGCGCAGTGATTTCGCCATCGCCGAACCAATGGTGAAGTTACCGACCACGCCCGCCACCCCGTACAACAGCAGTAAATAACTGATCCATGACGCTGGAATTCCGGCGACCTGTTGCAGGTATAACGTGATATAGGTGTAAGCCAGAAAATGGCCGGTCATCATCAGCGCGGTGGCGTAAAACACCAGACGCATCGGACCATGTTTAAACGCGGTAAGTATTGCCCCCAGATTACCGGTACCTTGCGCCGGCAACGAAGGCAGCAGGATCATTGCCGCCAGCCCGACCAGTAAACTCAGCGCTGACAGCGCGGCAAACGCCGCATGCCAGCCGGCATATTGTCCCAGCAGCGTGCCGAAAGGGACGCCCAATACGGCTGCAACGGCCAGACCACCCAACACCACCGACGTGGCTTTGACCGCCTGATGTGCAGGCACTAAACGCACCGCCATCGCCGTGCCGATTGACCAAAAAACGCCGATCGCCAGCGCCACAATCAATCGCGCAATCAGCAGTACGCTAAAACTGGTGGCGGTCGCTGCCAGCGCATTACCCGCCAGACAGACCAGCATCAACAGCACGGTGACCCATTTGCGGTCGATTCGACCGGTCAGAACCGTCATCGGCCCTGCCGCTAGCGCCACCACGATAGCAAACCCGGTCACCAGCAAACCGGCGGTGCCAGCCGAAACACCAATCGTGGCGGAAATCGGGCCGAGCAGCCCGATAGGCAGCATCTCGGCGCTGACAAAGGTAAAACAGCCGACAGCCAGCGCGACAATCGCCAGCCATATGCGCAACGACGCGCGCTCCGGCAATGCCGATGACGCCCTATTGTCGGAAAAAGTGCTTGGCATAATATTCCTTAAACTCAATGTATTAACTGATTTATCCCGTCAATAGGAAAAGGGACAGGCGCAGAGCAAAGTCAGCCTTCCTTCTCATGACAGGAGCAGAGTGTAGGGGGTCCGCATTCGTTAATCGATATCGTGAATGTCACTTTAAAAGTGACACTTTGTCATGAGTTTCGACACCTTGTTAGCGCTGAATCGGCTTGTTAAAGTGCTCGGTAGATAACATCAATGACGGTGAATTCATGACAGAGTGTCATGCTCAAACCGGCAATCTGGAGGCGCGAATGGCATTCGATGAACGTACGCTTAATGGCATGGGCGTGTTGGCGGCGGTGGTGAAAAGCGGCAGTTTTGCCGCCGCTGCGGACGCGTTAGATATCTCACCCTCGGGGGTAAGCCGTTCGATTGTCCGCCTTGAGGGGCGATTGGGGATCCGGCTATTTAATCGCACCACGCGTTCGGTGGCGCTGACCGATGAGGGACGGCGTTTTTATCAGCAAATCGCGCCGTTACTGGCCGGGCTGGAAGAGGCGGCGACGCTGGCCGCCGAGGGGAAAGTCGCGGTACGCGGACGGTTGCGGGTCAACGTTCATCCCTTCTTCTCACGGCTGATATTGGGGCCGCATCTGGGCCGCTTTCTACGCCAGTATCCGGAATTACAGCTCGAACTGGCGACCCGCGAAGAGCAAGGGGATCTGGTGGCCGAAGGTTTTGATTTGGCGATCCGTTTCGGTGAGCCTAAGCCCTCAACGCTGGTGGCGCGCAAATTACTCGACACCCGCATTCTGACCGTCGCCACGCCGGGATATATCCAGCAATATGGCCACCCCACCACGCCTGATGACCTGATGTCACCGGCCCATACCTGCATTCAATTTCGCTCACCGGAAAGCGGAAAACTGTTTAACTGGGATTTTCAGCGAGGCAAACAGAAAAAGGAGCTACCCTTAAAGGGTCAACTGATCGTGAACGACGTCAGTACTATGCATAGCGCCTGTCTGGCGGGTTACGGAATTGCGCAGGTGATGGAACTGGGTGCGGAAGCCTTACTGGCCGACGGCAAGCTGATCGACCTGTTTCCGCAATGGCCCGATGACAGATTTCCGCTGTACGCGCTGTATCCATCGCGCAATCATCCACCGGCCAAAACGCGCATCTTTCTGGATTTTGTCTCCTCCCTACTGCCGTCATAACAGGATGTAAAACGATCATCAACCCGGCCTATCGATTCAATCGTTGCCCTCGTGGGAACCAGTCCGCCGTTATCTTCACTTAGTTGACGGCACCTTAACGCGAGGCTGTTTTAAACCCTGCCCGCTTTGATGCCGAGACACTTGGCTGGCTTCCAGCATTGCCTTTTCCGAGGGAACAACATGACCTTACTACGCACATTTAAACAGGCTGCATTGCTTTCATCCGTGTTCGCTTTCGCGGGTGTTGCCCAGGCGGCAACGGTTCAAACGATCCAAATGAATGAAGTCAGCGCCGATGGCAGCTCGAAGCCGGTCGGGACTATTCAGGTCGAAGCCACCCAGTACGGCGTCCTGTTCACGCCGAACCTGAAAGGCCTGCCACCGGGTATTCACGGTTTCCACGTGCATACCAATCCTGACTGCGGTCCGGGGATGCAAGACGGCAAAATGGTCGCCGGGCTGGCAGCGGGCGGGCACCTTGACCCGGCTCACACCGGCAAGCATGAAGGCCCATGGGGCAACGGGCATTTAGGTGACCTGCCTGCGCTGTATGTTGGCATGGATGGCACCGCCACCTATCCGGTGATGGCCCCACGCCTGCGTCTGTCTGACGTCAACGGCCACTCATTGATGATCCACGCCGGTGGCGACAACCACTCTGACCATCCGGCGATGCTCGGCGGCGGCGGTGCGCGCATGGTGTGTGGTGTGACCAAATGGTAATGCTCTCTCGACCTCGTGTCGCTTTTGCTTTATTCAGCCTGCTGTCAGTGGGCGCCTGGGTGGGTACCGTTGATGCGGCCAGCAGCGACGGGAAAGTGGCCTCATGGGAAAAGTTGCAAACGCAAGTGTATGCCCGTGGTGTGCAGATTTATCGCTGCGCCGCCAATGACGACAACCAAACCGGCAAATGGGTCTTTCAAGCCCCAGAAGCCGATCTGTTTCGCGATAAAAACCTGACAGATTTAGTCGGCAAACACTTCGACGGTCCGCAGTGGCAGGCGTTCGACGGCAGTCAGGTCAGCGGCAAAGTGCGTGTCACTAAGGCCGCACCCGATGCCAATGATATTCCCTGGCTGACGCTGGCCGGAACCTCGCATCAACTGCCGGGGATTTTCGCCCACATCAGCACCATTCAGCGCATTGATACCCAGGGTGGCACCACTGGCAAAGCGGTGTGCGGCAAAGAGCAATTTGGCGCCACGCTGAAAGTGCCTTACACCGCCACCTACCGCTTCTTCGCTTCCTAAACGAAACCGAAACAAACGGGCTGAACACGTCAGCCCGTTTTCATTACGAGGGTTAAGACTTGTTCCCCCTCTTTTCGCCGCTTACACTCATCTCAAATCGCTCTTTTCAAGATTATTCCGAAAAGTTCGTCACCATAAAAAAACCATTACCCATGCAAACATCCATAAGACTGATACTCGCCGACGACCACGTATTAATGCGTGAAGGGCTAAAACAGATTTTTAATCTGGATAAACAACTCACCGTAGTGGCGGAAGCCGGCAATGGCGATGAAGTGCTGTCCACACTGGCCGAAACCCCATGCGACATCCTGCTGCTCGATCTCTCGATGCCGGGCATCAGCGGCACGGAAATGGTCAAAAAAATCGCCAAACAGTGGCCGACCTTACCGGTGTTAGTGCTGAGCATGTATAACGAGCCACAGGTGGCGATGACCGTATTAAACAGCGGTGCGCGTGGCTTCATCACCAAAGATCAGGATCCGCAAACCTTACTCAATGCCATTCACCGCGTCAGCCAGCACCAGCGTTACATCGACCCAACGCTGGCGGAGGCGATCATTTTCTCCAATGGCGATACCAGTGAGCAATATCGCTACGCCACTTTGTCACAGCGCGAGAAACAGATTTTGGCGATGTTGACCCGTGGCGACAGCATCAATGCTATCGCCGAGGCGCTCTGTATCAGTAATAAAACGGTGAGTACGCACAAGGCGCGAATGGTCGAAAAAATGCAGTTCAGCAGCAATGCCGAAATGATCCGCTTCGGCATTAAACACAATCTGTCTTAAGTCAGTTAAGCGAATTCACCGAGGGCAGCGCACCCACAATCCGTACGCGACTGCCCTGCTCCGGCTGGCTGGTAATGGTTAACGCCCAGCCAAGCATGGTGCAACGCTCGCGCATGCCCAGCAGGCCAAACGCCGTGGGCGGCACGCGATTCACATCAAAGCCTTTGCCGTTATCGCACACCTCAATCGCCAGACAACTCCCCGACTGCACCACGTGAATATTCACTTGGGTGGCCTGCGCATGGCGAAAAACGTTGGTTAGCGACTCCTGCACTACGCGGAAAATCGCGGTGGTGTGCTCGTCAGACAGGCTGATTTCGGTGTCAGGGACGTCCAGCGTAAAGCAGCAATCACGGTGATAACGGTTAGACTCGTCGCGCAGCCAGCGCAGCGCCGGGATCAGCCCCATATTCAGCACCGGCGGGCGCAAAATGGTGGAGAGGTCGCGCACCACGCGAATGGTGCCATCGACAATGTCGGTCAGCGTTTGCATCTGATCATGGCACTCGGGGAATTCACGCCGCGTCAGCGAAATCACCATGCGCAGTGAACTCAGCCGCTGGCCCAGTTCATCGTGGATCTCACGGGCAATATGTTTGCGCTCATTCTCTACGCTAACCTGGATCTGCTGAGTCATATGACGCAGTTGTTCGTGAGTGCGTTTAAGCAACTGATCGTCTTTAAACTGGCGGGTAATGTTCTGACCGGTGATCAGTACCGAACGCAATATGCGGCTCTCGCTGAATTCTGGAATAAAGCGCAGTTGATGAATCGACTCCTCGTCGCCATCACATTTACGCAGCACGTTCTCAAATAAGGTGCCGGTTTTGACCACCGAATGCACCGATAGCGCGATCTCCTGAAACAGCGCGCTGTTGGCCAGCACGTTTTGCAGCGGCTGGCCGACCAGCGGATGGTCGACATAATCGAGCCAGCGGTGCGCCGCTTCATTGGCATACAGGCAGCGCAGATGAACATCGACGCGCAGCATCACGTCAGGCACGTTTTTTAACATGCCGCGCAAACTGTTTTCACGGTCGTAATAAAAGCGGTGTAAATCGTTGCGATGACGCGTGTCGGCGATCACCACGGTGGCGTATTGACGCCCGTCAGACACAAAGCGGCTGGTGCAGACTTCGGCAGGAATAATGCCCTGGGTCTGCGTCGAGTAGAAAATATTAAACTTGTCGCCATAGCGCGTCGTTTCAATCTGCCACAACAGCGCCAGAATGTTCTGTTCCTGATGCCCGTGTAAATACATCATCAGGTCTTTGCCAAAAAACGTCTCTGCGGTTTCGCCCATCAACGTTATGGCGTGGCGGTTGGCATAGGCAATGCGGTTCTTATCATCGATGATATAAACCGACTCGCGTAAATTCTCAAAAGCGGCGTCCGTTAGGGTCGAGGCCCGCGGAAAATCGTTATCAGACATTCCCGATTCCTCCTGTCACAGCATACGCATCACTCCCACCCTGCTGGGTTAAACAGGGCAAGGTGAATGATGTTCTTATCGATGCTTTTCATATGAATGACAAGGCAAGATCCGAATCCAGTTCGTTGCGCAGAGACTGTCGCAGACGCGACAAGCGGGAACGTACGGTACCGATCGGAATTGCCATTTCTAGCGCTACTTCCTGATAGCTGGTATCACCGTCGACAATCAGCGCTAACATCTGCTGTGACTCTTCGGATAGGTGCGCCACGGCGCTCAGCACTTTGGTTAAGGTTCGGTGCCCGGCCGTCAGGTCATCCGGCTTGTCATGGCAAGGCAGTTGACTGAGCAGTTCATCGCTTAATTCATCGTGCAGGAAACTGGTGGCCCGCGATTTATAATAATTGCGCACCAGATTCAGCGCAATGCCGAACACCCAGGTCTCAGGGCGCGACGCGCCAGAAAACTTGTGTTTATTCTTCAGCACTTCCAGCCAGGTGGATTGCACTAAATCTTCCACATCGGCGAAATTCGCCACCCGCTTACGGATGAAATTCACCAGCCGTTTTTCCTGCTGACGCATCACGCTTTCCCACTGCACCACCGGCATGACCGCAACGACCGACATGGCGGGGATCTCTGGCGGGAACGGCTGACTGACGTAATGCATTTCGTAATCTAATAACGCTGACATGGGCATACTCCTGATGGACAGTGATACCAGTCCTTTAGCAAGAGCCATGCCAGCACAAAAAACCAATCTAACCCATTGATTTACATAAAACACAAAAGCCAATACAGACTATTCCGAGTCTAAACAGACACAGCTTTTTTTACCACTTGTGCAACTTTTGGCACAGCGTGATTAAATTTTTTTTCCACGGAACCACCCCGCCTTCCTCACCACTTAATGGCATCGACCTGCAGAGGTGTTTTATGCGAATTCATCCCCCCCTTCCCAAAGTGCATCACCAGATTCAGCCCACTGCCGATGAGCTGAATGACATTGATGGCGGTGACAGTGACAGCGGCAAAAGCGTCACCAATACCACCAAGGTGAAATCACCGGCGGTGGAATTTGCGGAGGCGATGGAAAAAGGCGGCACGCAACTGGCCGAGTCGATTGAAAGCCGCTCAAAGATTGATGAACAGCGGGCGACCAACAACCGTCCGGCGGGTCGGTTGCGGGTGGCGATCGATAAAATTGAACGCCTGACCGAGCTGTACCAGTTGCTGGATAACCAGCCGTCTTCGACGCAAAACAAACAGCAAAGCGCGGTCGATGCGCTGACCTCTCGCGAAACACCCGCCACGCCAGACGAGTACGTGGCGGCGGCCGATGGCGACCCCGCCGTGGCCGACACCTTATTACGCATGGCGCTGGAGAAGGCGCAAAAGCGTCA
>Ga0105858_1000981_pt1 | contig 10237 bp, 7 predicted proteins | sample OrgsoiDNA_201062_FD_89683 | JGI IMG/M metagenome (GOLD analysis project Ga0105858, IMG submission 89683) | Permafrost soil microbial communities from the Arctic, to analyse light accelerated degradation of dissolved organic matter (DOM) -... | ecosystem: Environmental > Terrestrial > Soil >...
AAAGCCCAAATGCACCGAGTGCTTCCGGGCCGATAATGACAGACTCTTCGTTACTCCTGACTGACCGCTTCTTGCGGCGCCAGCGGGTTACGGTTGATGAACATCGCATCGCCGTAGCTGAAGAATCGATACTGCTCGACCACCGCCTGATGATAGGCATTCATGGTATTTTTATAACCCGCAAATGCCGAGACCAGCATGATAAGCGTGGACTCAGGCAGGTGGAAATTGGTCACCAGCGCGTCAATCACCTGATAGTGATAGCCTGGATAGATAAAGATTTTGGTATCGCCAAAGAACGGGGCAATCAGCGCATCTTCTGCCGCCGCTGCGGCGCTCTCCAGAGAACGCACGGAAGTTGTCCCTACGGCAATAACCCGGTTGCCACGGGCTTTACAGGCGAAGACGGCGTCCACGACGTCCTGCGGAACCTCCGCGTATTCCGCGTGCATCACGTGATCTTCAATGGTGTCCACGCGCACTGGCTGGAAGGTCCCCGCACCGACATGCAGCGTGACGAAGGCAAACTCCACGCCCTTCGCTTTCAGTGCATCCATTAATGGCGTGTCGAAGTGCAAACCGGCAGTTGGCGCGGCAACCGCCCCTAAACGCTCGCTGTACACCGTCTGATATAACTCACGGTCAGCGTCTTCATCGGGACGGTCTATATAAGGAGGCAACGGCATATGGCCGATTTCATCGAGCAAGGTGAAGACATCGCGATCTTCATTAAATTCCAGCTCGAATAAGGTGTCGTGGCGAGCCACCATCGTGGCTTTAATATTTTCGTTATCGCCCAGCAACAGCTCGGCACCCGGCTTAGGCGATTTTGAGGCACGAACATGGGCCAGAATGCGGTGAGAATCGAGCACGCGTTCCACCAGCACTTCAATTTTACCGCCGCTGACTTTACGGCCGAAAACGCGTGCCGGGATCACGCGGGTATTGTTGAAAACCAGCAGATCGCCAGCCTCAAGCTTGTCGAGCAAGTCGGTGAAAATCCCGTGCGTCAGCTCGCCGGTTGGACCATCCAGCGACAACAAACGGCAGCCGCTGCGCTGAGTTTGCGGATAGCGGGCAATCAGGGACTCGGGGAGTTCAAAAGAAAAATCGGCAACGCGCATGGCTTTTCACTTCACTTAACGGACAAAAACAGGCGGCTTAGTCTAGAGGTACGGGCCTTTTGCTGCAAGCTTCCACCACAATAAAGGCACCTCCTGACATGTCATTGATCATGTTTATTGCACTATAATGGCCGAATGAATTTTTTAGCTCACCTCCATTTGGCCTCACTCGCCAACAGTTCATTGCTCGGGAACCTGCTGGCTGACTTCGTGCGCGGCAATCCTGACAACCTTTATTCTGCTGATATCGTCAGCGGGATCCGCATGCATCGCCGCGTGGATGTCATGACCGACACCCTGCCCGAAGTCAAAATAGCCCGCAGCTATTTTCGCGATGATTTCCGCCGAGTGGCACCGATCACGCTCGATATGCTGTGGGATCACTTCCTGTGCCGCCATTGGGATTCACTGGCGCCGCACGTCGGCCTTGAAGATTTTATCGAACACTGCCAGCAGGAGATTGAGCCGCAACTGGACGGAATGCCCGAGCGTTTTCAAAATCTCAATCGCTATCTGTGGTCGGACCGTTGGATGCAAGGTTATGCCGCCTTGCCTAATATCGGCACGGCACTGGCAAATATGGCGGCACGACGCCCAAAACTCAGCGCGCTCGCCGGGTCTTATCATGATCTCGAAATAAATTATGACGCGTTAGAACAGCTTTTTTGGCAGTTTTATCCGCAGATGATGCTTCAGGCACAAGATCGTAAAATTTGACTTTGTACCGGTTAAAACGTGAACAGACGCTCAATTCCCTGCAAATCAGTCGCTTATTCATAGAGAGAGTCGTGAGTTACTCCACAGACTGATAGCCGCATGCTATCTGATTGATTGGTCTGATGGGGTTTATTCGTCGTGGCTCAGCCTCTATACTGGCTGTCGATTTATACATCCTTATTCTTTTACCTACTATAAACAGGAGTACTTATGGTCCTGGTAACTCGTCCAGCCCCTGATTTTACCGCAGCAGCAGTCTTAGGCAGCGGCGAAGTTGTTGATAACTTCAACTTCAAAAAACACACTGCAGGCAAACCTACTGTTCTGTTCTTCTGGCCAATGGACTTCACTTTCGTTTGTCCTTCTGAACTGATCGCTTTCGATCACCGTTATGAAGAGTTCCAGAAGCGTGGCGTAGAAGTCGTAGGCGTTTCCTTCGACTCTGAGTTCGTTCACAACGCATGGCGTAACACGCCAGTTGAGAAAGGCGGCATCGGCCACGTTAAGTACGCGATGGTTGCTGACATCAAACGCGAAATTCAGAAAGCTTACGGCATCGAACACCCAGATGCTGGCGTTGCGCTGCGCGGTTCATTCCTGATCGACCAGGCCGGTGTGGTTCGCCACCAGGTTGTTAACGACCTGCCACTGGGCCGTAACATCGACGAAATGCTGCGTATGGTTGACGCCCTGCAATTCCACGAAGAGCACGGCGAAGTGTGCCCAGCTCAGTGGGAAAAAGGCAAACAAGGTATGGGCGCATCACCAGATGGCGTGGCTAAATACCTGTCAGAAAACGCCTCAAACCTGTAATTCCTCCGCGAATTTAAGGTCAATAACGGTCAGCCTCGCTGGCCGTTTTTTTTTGCCTGTTTCTACCGACCAATCGCACCTTTCACATTCTAGTAACAAATTTCTGCACACATCGAAACATTCCCGCTACTCTCAATAGGTTCCTTCTCATTCCTCACTGACATCGCTGAAAACTGGCGTGCGTCTTGCATAGCTCTTATTGAATAGCGCCGCAGGCTGAAGGAACGCGATCGCCATCAAAAAAGCGTTATCACACAAGAACCTGAAGGTTCTGATATTAAAATGACCGGGTAATAAACAGGAGTTTGTATGTGGGTAAATCCATGGAAAAAATCACTTATCGTGCTGGCTATGCTCTCCAGCGCACCGCTTTATGCGGCTTCAAATCCCGCGGTTGAAGCTCAAAATGGCATGGTTGTCACCTCACAATATCTGGCGTCACAGGTTGGGGTCGATATTCTCAAAATGGGCGGAAACGCCATTGATGCTGCCGTGGCGGTTGGTTATGCCCAAGCCGTGGTCAACCCATGTTGCGGCAATATCGGCGGCGGTGGCTTCATGACCCTGCATCTGGCTAACGGCAAAGATACCTTTATCAACTTCCGTGAAACCGCACCGGCTGCGGCCAGTGCCGACATGTATTTGGACGCAGACGGTAAAGTGAAAAAAGACGCCAGCCTGTACGGCTATCTGGCCGCTGGCGTACCGGGCACAGTGCTGGGGATGGATACCGTGCAGAAAGAATACGGCATATTGACGCGTGAACAGGTGATGGCACCCGCGATCAAACTGGCACGCGAAGGTTTCGTGCTGACGCGCGCAGATACCGATATTCTTGATACCAAGGTCTCCCGCTTCAAACAAGACTCCGAAGCCGCACGCATATTCCTGCGCAAAGACGGCACTGCCCTGCAACCAGGCGACAAACTGGTGCAAACCGATTTAGCCAACACGCTGGAGGCCATTTCCCAGCGCGGCCCTGATGCATTCTATAAAGGCAAAATTCCCCAAGCCGTAGAAGCAGCGTCGAAAAAAGGCGGCGGCATTCTGACGGCAGCCGACTTCGCCAACTATAAAGTGACAGAATCTGCGCCGATCACCTGCAGCTATCGCGGCTACAAATTTGTCTCAGCACCACCACCTAGCTCCGGCGGCGTGACGATGTGTGAAATCCTCAACATCGTTGAAGGCTATGATTTGAAAAGCATGGGCTTCAACTCGGCGGCCTCTATTCACACGCTTACCGAGGCCATGCGCCACGCGTATATGGACCGTAACACTTATCTCGGTGATCCAGAGTTCGTGAAAAATCCGGTCGACCGCTTGGTCAGCAAAAGCTACGCCGAAGAAATTCGTAAAAAAATAGAAGCGGATAAAGCGACACCATCAACCCAAGTTCAGCCTGGCATGGAGCCACACGAAAAACCGGAAACGACGCATTATTCCATCGTTGACAAAATGGGTAACGCCGTCTCTACCACCTATACCATCAATGGCCTGTTTGGTTCTGTGGTCATCGCGCCTGGCACCGGTTTCTTCCTCAATGACGAAATGGACGATTTCACGGTAAAAGTCGGTGAGAAAAATCTCTTTGGCTTGGTGCAGGGCATAAAAAATTCTATCGCCCCCGGTAAGCGCCCACTCTCTTCGATGAGCCCGAGTTTAGTGACCAAAGATGGCAAAATCTTCATGGTTCTCGGTTCGCCGGGCGGTTCACGTATTATTACTATCACGCTGCAAACGGCGTTGAACGTCATTGACTACGGCATGCCGCCGCAAGAAGCGGTGAATGCGCCACGTATTCACCACCAGTGGTTGCCGGATGAAGTTTATTACGAGCAACGCGGCGTGTCGGCTGACAGCCTGAATATTCTGGCAAAAATGGGATATAAAATGGTGGAACAAACCCCATGGGGCGCTGCTGAGTTGATTATGGTCGGCTTACCAGGTGCGGTGGGCGTGACCTCTGCCACCTCCGGCAATGACTCGGCGGTGTCGGGGAAAGTACGCGAAGGCTACCTGTACGGTGCGAATGACGTACGTCGCCCGGCGGGGGCAGCCATCGGCTATTAACCGGCATCCTTCACACTGTCTCGGCGTTGGCTGCCCTCCCTCACCCCGGTCACTTACTTGTGTAAGCTCCTGGGGATTCGCTCAGTTACCGCCTTGATACAGTGCGAATGATTTTGGTTAAATCTTTAAAAAAGCCCCTGAGTTCCTCCGAACTTAGGGGCTTTTTTATCTCAATGTAAGTGCTTGCTTAGGCTTGGTTGCCTGCCAGAGCAGCTTGCTTCTTGCGATCATGGCGAAGCTTGAACGCATAACCGACCAGCAGTACCACCACCCAGACCAGACCGGCATACAGCGACACGCGGGTGGTGGGGAAATAGCCGATTAAGCTAATGATAAAGAACAGGAAAACAATGGCGATAACCGAGGTAAATATGCCGCCGCGCAGCGGGAATTCCAGTTGGCTAATTTGCTGTTTGCTCAGTTGGCGGCGAAACGCAATCTGGGAGAACAAAATCATAATCCATACCCAAACGGTCGCAAACGTCGCCAGTGAAGCAATCACCAAAAAGACATTTTCCGGCATGATGTAGTTCAGATACACCGCCACCAGCAGCGCCGCCATCATCACCAGCACAGTGACCCAAGGAATGCCGCGACGTGACACCTTGGTAAATATCTGCGGTGCATGCCCCTGCCCGGCCATGCCATGCAACATGCGGCCCACGCCAAATACGTCGCTGTTAATTGCCGATAACGATGCGGTGATCACCACGAAGTTCAGGATACCCGCCGCTATGGTAATGCCCATATGCTGGAAGGTCAGCACAAACGGGCTGCCCTGCGTACCCACTTGGTTCCACGGGAAAATCGACATAATCACAAACAGCGTACCGACGTAAAACACCAGAATGCGCCACGGCACCGAGTTAATGGCTTTCGGGATCGACTTTTTCGGATCTTCAGCTTCGCCGGCGGTAATGCCGATAATCTCAATCCCGCCATAGGCAAACATCACCAGTTGCAGGGACAAAATGGTGCCCATAATGCCCTGACTGAAGAAGCCGCCGTTGCTCCACAAATTATGTATACCGGTAGGCTGCCCGCCGTTACCTATGCCCCAGATAATGATGCCAAAGCCGGCGACAATCATAATGATGATGGTCAGAACTTTGAAAAAGGAGAACCAGAACTCCAGCTCACCAAACACCCTGACGCTCATCAAATTGATACCGCCGATAATCAGCACCACGCTGAGTACCCACAGCCAGTGCGGTACATCGGGGAACCAGACCCCCATATAAATGCCGAATGCGGTGACATCTGCGATGGCGACAATCAGGATCTCAAAGCAGTAGGTCCAGCCGGTAATATATCCGGCCAACGGGCCAAGATAATCCTGTGCATAGCGAGAAAACGAGCCGCTTTGCGGGTTGTTAACCGACATTTCACCCAGAGCGCGCATGATAATAAAGGCCACGATACCGCCGACCAGATAGGCCAGCAGGACGCTGGGACCGGCCAATTTGATCGCATCCGCCGAACCATAAAACAGGCCGGTACCAATGGCCGACCCAAGCGCCATAAAGCGGATGTGGCGGGTAGTTAAACCGCGCTTGAGTTTGGTCGCGGGCGGCTGTTTATCAACCGAGCTTTGTTCAACTGATTGCTGCATGTGAATTTATCCGATTCCTGTTTTCATCAAAACTGATGACTGACACTGACGCTAACCAATGAAAAAGCCACGGAAGATTTTCCGTGGCCTGATTGGCGAAACATTCTTCAAACGCAATTATATGACTGAAACATCACGTCCGTGAATCATCAATCTCTGTTACTGGTGCGCCGTAACACTGCGCGGTCCGCTGACCTTGTCGTAAATCCCGGCCAGAACCAGCATCACCAAGGTCGGTGGCAGCCATGCCAAACCTTGCGCGGCCAGTGGCAGACCCGCGGTCCATGCTGGCATAAATCCAGCCAGCGCCGAGGCTTTAATACCATCGACAAGGCCGAAGATCAGACTGACCAACATGACCGGCGCCACAGTACGCGTGGCGTTATTCCACCAGCGCAGGGTGAAGCTCATCACTACCAGCGCAATACAAGGGGGGTAAATGGCCGTCAGCACCGGCACTGAAATCTGAATCAGGTGGCTCAGACCGAGGTTGGACACCAACATCGAGAACAGACCCAGAATGAACACCAGTGACTTATAAGACAAAGGCAGATACTGCGCGAAGAACTCGGCGCAGGCACAGGTCAAGCCAACGGCGGTCACCATGCAGGCAACGAAGATCAATGCGGCCAGGAAGAAGCTGCCCACGCCACCGAAAGTATGTTCAACATAAGCGTGCAGGATCACCGCGCCGTTCGTGGCATCGGGTACCAGTGAGGCACTATTTTCACCCAGTTTGAACAGGCTCAGGTAGACCAACATCAGGCCGACACCGGCAATCAAACCGGCCAGCACGGTGTAGCGCGTCAATAACTTAGCATCGGTCACACCGCGAGAACGCGCAGCGTTAACAATCACGATACCGAAGACCATCGCGCCCAGCGTATCCATGGTCAGATAGCCATTCACAAACCCGCTAGAGAACGGCACGGTCTCATAAGCGACGGTCGGCGCAATACTGTGACCGGCAGGCCAGAGCATCGCCGCCACGCCCAGGATACCCAATGCCACCATTTTCAAGGGTGCGAGGAAGTGGCCGACGGTATCGAGCAATTTCCCGGGATAAAGCGAGATACCAATCACCAGCGCAAAATAGAGCACGCTATAGATGAACAGTGGCAGCGGGCCGTCACCCGTCAGTGGCGCGATCCCGACTTCGAAAGAGACGGTCGCGGTACGCGGTGTCGCAAATAACGGACCAACCGCGAGATAACACACGGTCGCCAGCAACAATCCGGCAGCGCGGCCAATCGGCGAACTCAGTGCGTCAACGCCGCCGCCGACGCGAGCCAGTGCAATCACCGTCATTACCGGCAGGCCAACGGCGGTGACCATAAATCCAGCCGCCGCCCACCAGACTTCGTGACCAGCCTGTAAACCGACCATTGGCGGGAAAATAATGTTCCCCGCGCCAACGAACAAGGCGAAGGTCATAAAGCCCAACGCCAAAATATCTTTACTTGCTAAACGAGTACTCATGATGGGTGTCGTGTTGCCTGTTTGAGGAGAGAAAGAAGCTTAAAACGCCTGATGATATGCTGATAAAGATGTTTTTATGCAGGGAGTATCGAGCGACAGAGCGGGCTAAGGTAAACGTTTATGCCGGAAAAAGGCAAGCCGAGATCCCAAAAGCAGAGTGTTAAACCAGATAATAATTAAAAAGCAGCACACATCACCAATTAACCCGCCAATTACGCCACATGATATGTATGATTTTTCAGCGAATGAAGCACAAGATACAGGCTATTGCCGGTTAAAGTGGGCGAAAAAACCATGTTTTGGCCGTTTACCCCATGTTTATAAGGTGTTAATGATAGGTTAAATTGCATCCGCAAGAGGCGAAAAAACAAAAAGCTGCTCACTGAGCAGCTTTTGGCTTGTCATGCCTTTTCGTGATGTCTGGCTAAAATCGGCCTCACCTATTCCGAATTTTTCGCTCGAACGCCCAGTTGCTGGCTGCCGGGCACGATTAACCGTTGCGGCAAGGTGAACATAAAGCGCGTGCCGGTGCCCACTTCACTGATGATATCGAGCTTGGAATTATGGTGGCTCAGCGCATGTTTCACGATGGCTAAACCCAAGCCGCTGCCGCCGGTTTGGCGCGATCGCGCTTTGTCGACGCGATAGAAACGCTCGGTCAGACGCGGTAAATGCTGTGGAGCAATACCCGGTCCATTATCGCTCACCTGGAACTGAGCGCCGAGCGGCGTTTGCTGCCAGCTCACTTCAATGCGCGTTCCCTCAGGGGTATGGTTTACTGAGTTATAAACCAAATTCGACACCGCGCTGCGCAACTGATCTTCATTGCCAAACACCTGCAACTTGTCATTAATGCGAAACACAATATCGTGACGGCCCGCGCTCAAGGTCTGCACTTCTCGCTCGAGCATACCCATCATCAGCGGCATATCGACTTTCTCATTGAGATCAATGTTAGTCGCGGCCTCAATGCGAGAGAGCGTCAGTAGCTGCTTGACCAATCCGTCCATGCGACGCGTCTGCTCCTGCATGGTGTCCAGCGCTTTGCTGCGAAATGGTTCTTCCAGTTTGGCGTCTTCCATCATTTCCAGATAGCCCTGCAACACCGTCAGCGGCGTACGCAGTTCATGACTCACGTTGGCAAAAAAGTTACGCCGTGCCCCTTCCAGTTGGCGCATTTGCGTGACATCACGCGCCACCATCAACAATTGGCCTTCCGAATACGGCATGACGCGAAATTCAACGTAGTGCTCATTATTAAGCTGCAAATTCAACGCGCGGTTGAACTAACGCCCTTGAACCCATGCACGAAACTCAGGGTAGCGCAGCAAGTTGAAAATATGCTGACCATTATCTTCCGGCCAACGGAATCCCAGCAGTTCTTGCGCCAGTCCGTTGCACCAGAAAATATTGCCCTCTTCCGTTGCCAGCACCACGGCATCAGGCAAAGATTCTGCGCCGCTGCGAAAACGTTTGATGAGCTGGCCGAGCTCGCGACGCCGCCGACGGTTACGCATCTGCATCTGGTTAAGGCCGTAAAACAAGGGTTCCCAACTCCAGAGGCCATTGGGCGGTGTGATACTGCGGTCAAGCCACAGCCAGTGAGAGAGTTTAAGTTGGTTGTAATAGTTCCAGCACAGCGCGGCCAACAGGGATGCAAAAAGCAGCCAGCCATAATGGCCGAAGAAAATACCGATAATGAGTGCCGGCAGGCAGAACAAAAACAGTTCCCCCGCCAGACGCTTCCAGGACAGTCGTTCTAACACACAGATTCTCCGCTGCGGCGTAGTCGAGTCAGTATACGGGTTCAATACCCCAATAATTCGCATTGCCGTCGGGCAGCCGATGGCTCCCCGCGCTTGCAACCTGAACGATAAAACCCGAAGTATAAAACCTGAAGTATAAAGCGTATCAGTAACGCGTTGAGAAACGGTATCCCGTCCCGCGAACGGTTTGAATCATCCGGTCATGTCCGCTAGTTTCTAACGCTTTACGCAGGCGGCGAATATGAACGTCTACCGTGCGATCTTCCACATATACGTTAGTGCCCCAAACGTTATTGAGCAACTGTTCACGGCTGTAAACACGTTCTGAATGGGTCATAAAGAAATGCAGCAGTTTGAATTCTGTCGGGCCCATATCCAGCGCCTGCTCGTTCGCCATCACGCGATGCGACGACGGATCAAGGCTCAAGCCCTGCATGTCGATCACTTCTTCGACGGCCATTGGCGAGATACGACGCATCACCGCTTTAATCCGGGCGACCAGCTCTTTCGGGGAGAAAGGCTTAGTAATGTAATCGTCCGCGCCCACTTCTAACCCACGCACGCGATCTTCCTCTTCGCCACGCGCGGTCAGCATCATAACGGGGATCTCACGGGTTAAGGCTTCGCGTTTGAGATGTTTGATGAACTGAATG
>Ga0105858_1000985_pt1 | contig 10209 bp, 6 predicted proteins | sample OrgsoiDNA_201062_FD_89683 | JGI IMG/M metagenome (GOLD analysis project Ga0105858, IMG submission 89683) | Permafrost soil microbial communities from the Arctic, to analyse light accelerated degradation of dissolved organic matter (DOM) -... | ecosystem: Environmental > Terrestrial > Soil >...
CACTATCCAATCATCGACTACGACCTGTTGATCGCGGGCGTGGTTCTGCACGACATCGGAAAAATCTACGAGCTGAATTACGAGCGCGGCTTTTCCTACTCGAATGAAGGCCAGTTGATCGGACACATTTCGATTGCCATGCGAATGATAGGCGACCGGCTGCGCGGCCTGCCAGATTTTCCGCCCCTGTTGCGCACTCTGGTGGAGCACATGATCCTGAGCCACCATGGGCAACTGGAATTCGGCTCGCCCAAGCTGCCGCAATTTCCAGAGGCGCTGCTGCTACACTATCTGGACGATATGGATTCCAAGATGGAATGCATGCGGGCGCTGATCGAAAGCGACCGGCAGGTGGACGGGTGTTTCACTGCCTATAACAACGCGCTTTCCCGCGCGGCGCTCAAGAAGGACCGTTACCTGAACCCCGTCAACGGGGTCCCCACCATTCCGGTTGCCGCGCCCGCCGCTGAGGGCGGTTCAGCGCCCGCGCCGAAGCCGGACCACCCGCTGTTTGCCGTCCCGCCGGAATCGGCTTTCGCCGATAAACTCAAACACGCGCTCCAGCCTGACGGTTCCAAACAGGAAAGCTGATGCCCAAAACCGCGCGCGATGTCCCACCGCCTTTGGAATTGTTGTGCCTGAAAGCGCTCTGGTCGCTGGAGGAAGGCAATGTGAAGTCGGTTCAGCACATTGTGGCTCAATCCCGTCCGCTGGCCTATACCACGATCATGACCGTGCTCGACCGCCTGGTGCGCAAAGGCAGACTGGCGCGGCGCAAAGTGGGCCGGGCCTTTGTCTACTCTCCGCAGACGTCGCGCGATACCATGCGCCGTGCCGCGGTTCGCGAACTGTTGGACGGTTTCTTTGACGGCTCGGAAGCGCAATTGCTCATGTTTCTGCGGGAGCCGTCAGTGCAGGCGTCCCGGGCGGTGGAAGGCGATGGCCGCATCGACACCGTGCTGCTGTAACGGGTTACTTCTTAAAAAACCACAACCAAAAATACTGGTCGCCTGAGCCGTGACGGTAGCGTGGCTCAAAGCCGCACGCTTCCGCCATCTCCACCGCTTCTTCATCCGAAAACGAAACGCCGATCCAGGTATCCTCGGAACCGGCGTCGATGGTTCCGCCCTGTACCTGGAACTTGAAGAGCGCGCCGGGACGGAGCAGGCGATGTACTTCGCGCACGTATGAGTAAATAATCTGGCGGCTCGGAATGTGCTGGAAGACGATGGTCGAAAAAGCGAAATCGTAGAGTTTGTCGGGTAAAACCGTAAGGTCGTGTCCGTTATTCTGGTATACCGTTGCGCGGGGGAATTGGGCGACCGCCCGCCTGGCCGCCTGCACCATCTCGCCACTGACGTCCACCGCGTGGACTTCACCGAACAACCGGGCCAGGGCGCGCGTAATGCGTCCTGCGCCGCACCCGATCTCAATCACCCGCATGTCTTGCGGGCTCTTTCCCTGGCAGATGTTGGTGACGTCGGTAAGGATCTGTTCGGCCACCGTGGTTTCGCCGGAACGGAAAAACGCGTCGTCGTCCCAAAGCTCGTGACCGGTCGCAACGTAATGGCGCGCATTTTCACGCGCCCGCTCGTCCCAATCCTGGCGCATGCGGTCCAGTTGGTTCTGAAGATCGGTGTCTGCCATGGCGTTCCCGATTATACGCGATGGCGTTGCGGGCACCGGCGGAACTACCATGGGAAATTGCTCACTCTCCTGTCCATTTTCTTCGGCGCGGGATTTACGCTCGCCACAGCCTACGCCGCCGGCGCCGTTCTGCTGCGCAAGACACCGGCTCCGCCTGAGATTTCTCTGGCACTCGGCGCGGTGGCGGAAAGCTTCCTGGTTTTTCTCTGCCTGTTGCTGAATGTGGGGCATTGGGCCGTGTACCTGGGGATCGGTCTTACGGCGGCGGCGGCCGCACTGGTTCGCTTCCGCCGCGTGGGTCTCTCCGATCCCGCGAAAGCGCCCCTGGGCAAGGCCTGGATCGCGGCCGGCATTGTTTTCGGCGCGTACGGCGTCTGGTATTTCGTCAATGCGCTGGCGCCCGAAATCACACCGGACGGCGTCGCCTACCACCTCGGTCTGCCCTATGAATACGTTCGCCTGGGCGGGTTTCCGGACCAAATCACTTTCTTCGGCACGTTGCCGCAAGGGATGGAGATGCTCTATACGGTAGCGTTCGCCTTCGGGCGCCATTCCGCCGCCAAGCTGGTGGAGTTCAGCTTCTTACTGGCCACGCTGCCGCTGGTCTTCCGCATCGGCCGCCGCCTGGGCATCCCGGACCGTGCTTCTCTGGTCGCGGCCGTCTCTTACTTTTGCGCGCCGATTGTGGGCCTCACGGGCTCCTCCTCATACACCGATGCGGCGGGCGTCTTCTTCATGCTGGCAGCCTTCTATCTGCTGCTGGTGTGGCGGGACACCCGGGACGCCCGCTACCTTCTGCCCGCGGGCCTGCTCGCCGGCTTCTGTTACGCCATCAAGCTGCCGGGAATCATGGTTGCCGCCGCCGCCGTGCTTTTCGTGCTGGCCGGGCGCAACCGAAAGGCAGCCGCGCTGGTTGCGGCGTCGGCATGCCTGGTAATGGCGCCGTGGCTGGTTCGCAATACCGTGCTCACCGGAAATCCGGCGGCGCCGCTGATGAACGGCCTGTTCCCGAACCCGGCTTTTCACATCGCTACGGAACGGGAACTCTCGAGCAGTCTGCGATCCTTGGGTGGCATGACCGGTTCGGTTAAACCGTGGCGGGCGCCGTGGGAACTGGCGTTCGGCGATCGGCTGTCGGGGACATTCGGCCCGCTCCTGTTGGCCTTGCCGCTCGGCTTGTTGGCTCTGGCGAAGCCCGCCGGACGGCTCTGCTGGATCGCCGCCGTAATTCTGGCGCTGCCGTGGTTCGCCAATACGGGCGCGCGCTTTCTGATGCCCGCGATCGCTTTGGCCGGAATGGCACTGGGAATGGCGCTGCCTGCGCCCGCGGCCTGGGCGGCCATCCTGCTTCAGGCGGTGCTCTGCTGGCCGCTGGTTATCGACACCTGGGAAGGCCGCTACTCCGTCCGGCTGCACGGCTTTCCCTTGGCGGCGGCGCTGCGAATCGAGTCCGAAGACTCTTACTGCCGGCGCAGTTTCGACGCGTACACCGTCGCCAAGATGATCGAAGACCTGACGCCGCCCGATTCCCGGATTCTGGCGCTGCTCGACGTCGCCAACGCCTATCTCGACCGCGATGTTACGGTTTACTGGCAATCGGCCGAGGGCGAGCGATTGCGCGACACGTTGCGCCAGGCGTCCATCGATGCCGGCACGGCGTCCTATGACTGGAAGGCGTCGTGGCCCGCGGAATCGCTGGTTGCTCTGCGCTTTCGACTGGCGGTGGGATATGACGGTGTGTTCGACATCGGAGAAGTCCAACTCTTTTCGGGCGATTACCGCGTGCTTACCACTCCCCAATGGGCGGTGAGTGCGTGGCCCAATCGATGGGAAGGGCCGCTGGCCTTGGATGGCAATCTCGCCACTCGCTGGCGCACCTGGGAGCCGGTGCGCGCCGGCATGTTTTTTGAAATCGATCTCGACCATGCGCAGCCGCTCACTTCCGCGGTGCTGATCTCGCACGCTCCGGTCCGCCGCGTGGCGATGGAATGGTACGGGCAGGCGCCGGATGGCAAGTGGCATCTGCTGTCGAACTCGCCCGCCGCCCGGCCCCGGCCCAGGCAGGATCTGCGTCTGGCTGCTACGGGCGCGCTGCTCCGGGCGGGCTACGGGTATCTGCTGGCGTCAACGGGGTCGGGGGGCAACGCGCCCATCGGCAACATGCTGGTGGGCCATGAGCCCGAGTGGGGCATGAAGCGTGTAGGAGGCCGGCCGGTTCTATTTGTTTCGCATGCGGTAGGGCCGGGCGCGATAATGAAATCAATGCAAAGCATTCTGCCGGTTCTCTGTTTTATCGCCGGCTTCGCGATGGCGTGGCTGCTGTTGCGCGGCGGGCTGCTCACGGACTCTTTCAAGGCGCTTTCCGCCGACGCCCTGGCCCGCAACAATCAGACCTTCCTGGAACTGGCGCGCGCCACGCTGGCACAGACCCAGGAAGCCGCGCGCGGCGACCTGGACCTGCGGCGGCAGGCCATCGCCGAGCTGGTCACGCCGGTCCGCGCCTCGCTCGAAAAGGTGGATGGCAAAATCCAGGAATTGGAGAAATCCCGCGCCGGCGCCTATGCCGCTCTCCATGAACAGGTCCGCAGCCTGATCGAAACGCAGGGGCAGCTTCGCACGGAAACCGGCAAGCTGGTGACGGCGCTGCGTACGCCGAGCGCGCGCGGCCATTGGGGAGAGATCCAGTTGCGCCGCGTGGTGGAGATGGCCGGCATGCTGGACCACTGCGACTTCTCCACGCAGACCACGTTGTTTGGCGAAGAGGGCCGTCTGCGCCCCGATCTTCTGGTCCGCCTGCCAGCCGGCAAAACCATCGTGGTAGACGCCAAGACCCCGCTCGACGGCTACCTGCAAGCCATCGACGCGCCTGACGAGGTCACCCGCAAGGCGCGCCTGGCGGACCACGCCCGGCAAGTGCGCGCTCACATCGCTTCGCTCAGCCGCAAGTCTTATTGGGAGCAGTTCGAGCAGGCGCCGGAGTTCGCGGTCCTGTTTCTGCCGGGCGAATGTTTCTTCAGCGCGGCGCTTGAGAGCGACCCGTCGCTGATTGAAGCGGGCGTGGAGCAGAACATCATCCTGGCCACCCCCACCACGCTCATCGCCCTGCTGCGCGCGGTCGCCTATGGATGGCGCCACGAGAGACTGGCGCAGAACGCGGCGGAGATCAGCACGCTGGGGAAGGAGTTGTTCAAGCGCCTCTCCGACATGGGCGACCACTGGAACCGCATGGGCAGAAGCCTGGAGCGCGCGGTGGAAGCGTACAATAGCGCGGTGGGCTCGCTTGAAGGCCGCGTGATGGTGAGCGCGCGCAAATTCGCCGACCTGAAGACCGCGCCGCTCGGTGTCGAAATTGCCGCGCTTGAGCCGGTGGAAAAGGCGGTGCGCGCTCTGCAGGACGAATAGCAATAGAGCATATTCTCATTCCCGGTGTTATAGCCATCCGGGCGATCGACCAGGATCGGCTCTTGCAGAATCGCACTCCTTGGGTCGAGTCATACCAGAATTTTCCGGACGATGCATTTGCCCACGCGGTTCGGACGCTGCGCGAGCGTGCCGCCCGCTGGGGCATGAGCAGCCCTCTACTATCAGAGTGGGTGCGACAGCGTGTTCGGGTGGCAACTCCGGCATGGCCTTCCGCGATGTTTTACGGCATCTCTTTGGAATTGGCACGCGGTGAAATCCAAGCTGCGCGTAAGTGGGTGGACCGGGCGCTCACAGCCAACTCACCGCCTGAGGTGCGCAACGAGTTTCTGGCGCAACGCATGGCATTGGCGAGGAGTTGGGAGGAGTTCCTGCGCTACGGTCCGCGGATGCCCGTAGCTTCGGGAGGTGACCTCTACCAAGACGATCCTGTCGAGTACCTCGGACCCGTCTACCGCCGCCGGAAGCGCTTATTTGATACGGATTTCACGATACCGCTCAACCTGGAAGCTCCCTTGGAGCGCTGGGTAGAGGCCGCATCCAACAATCTCCTGCCTCCCGATTTGCAGGCCGATATCGCCCAGGCAGGGTGGGTGCGCGCCGTGGTCCTCGATCGAATTCCGCAGGCCCAGTCTCTGGCGGCGCGGCTGGCCTCGCTGCGTCCGCGATTCCGCACTCCGCTCCAAGCCTGGCTTGGTGAGAAAGATCCCAAAGCGGCCAAATTTCAAGCCGTGCTGGTGATGCTGAACACTCCCGGGCTGCAACCGGCGATCCGGGATAACTTCGGCCGGGAGACTGCCCCTAACCGGATCGACAATTTCCGGGATAACTGGTGGGACTTGAGTAAGCCCGATTCTGTCCCTGAAAAAGCGCCGCGGTTCCTTCCCGGGCCAGAGCGCACCGCGGGGCAAAAGGAGTGGCAGCGGTTGCGGGCCGAGGCGCTGCGGGCGCCCGATTATCTTTGCCGCGAAACCCTCGCCTGGGCACGAACGCATCCGGACGATCCGAGGATCCCCGAGGCCCTGCATCTCGCCGTGCGAACCACGAGACATACTAACGGAGAGCACACCACTGCTTTTCCAAAACAGGCCTTCGCCCTCCTCCATACCCGCTATCCGAAGTCCAAATGGGCAGCCATGACGCCGTATTGGTATTGAACAGTGTGCGAGCGTTAGTTAATTAAGCACTCGCACCTCTGCGACAACCTGGCGCACGGCCTCGACGATGGCAGCGGGCGCATCGTGCAGGAGGTCGCTCGGGCCCCCGCCAACCACGATCTGTCTTCCCCTCGTGGACAGTCGGGCGAGATCGCTCTGCGCATTCGTCCACGCCTCAAGGAATTCGGGTGGCGCGGCGATGTTCCCGGCACTGAGCACAAGCACCGGACGGCCGCCGAGACTCCCGGCTGCCCGCGCCTCGGCGGAGCTTAGCCGCCAGGAGGCGATATCCTGCATGAGAGCGCTGAGCGCCTTGGAGGAGTGGGCCAGGAACCAGATGGTGTTCCACTCCGCGGCCGTCAGTCCCTTGGGCGGCGCCGGCGCAGGCGGGACCGGGCCCAAACGGTAGAGCCCGACCCAGTTGAACAACTGCGCCGCGGCGTCTTGCGAGTGATAGATCAACTGAGGAACCCGCGCCGCCCGTTTCCCGTTGCCGGATCGCAGCTCAAGGAAGAGCGCTGGATCGGCCCAGTTGACCAGCACCAGGCCGGCCACCTCCGAGGGATAGAAGCCCGTGTAAACGCGAGCATCCAGGGCGGCCGATGATTCGCCCACCAGCACATAGGGCGGCGGGACTCGCGCGGCGCGGAGAAGAGCATGCAGATCGCGAGCCTGCGACGCAGAGTCGCGCGGATAAGGGCCAAGGTCGCTCCAGCCGGAGCCCGCGCGGTCGTACCAGCACACGGTGGTAACGGTTGCCAACGCGCGCTGGATCGAGACCCAACTGTAGCCTGGACGCGGCCCGCCATTGGAGAATATCGTCTTGGGGTCGTGAACAGCCGAGTTAACGGCCCAGTTGGCGCCGCTTTCCAGGATCACGGCGGGCTGCCCCGCGCCGGAGCAATCGATATTGAGCATCCGGCCGCCGATATCCACGGAACGGCCGATTTGCGGAAAATGCTCCCGGTCCCGCGCACGCTGTGCCTGCTCGTAAAAAAGCCCGGAGACAAGGGCGATTGCAAAAACGCCCGCCCCAATGGTCGCGGCGGCAAGTGCTGCCGTTCTCAGTTTCGCAGACATAGCGTATTTCCATGATTGGACACCGATCTACTGTTAAGAGTTCCTCTCCTTCGAGCACCAACGGGACAGTGGGCTCCAGCCAGTGCTTGCAATGATCATTTTGGCAGCCGCAGCTTGTTTGATGTCAGCTTGCCCTCCCAGCACACGATCCCATTGGGATTAGGGGAACCGTACAACGGACATGGCAGCGAGGGTATGGCCGTACTCTGCATATATTTGCAATCCAGCTCCGCCCATAGCTGACCCTGCCGCTGAATCAATATTCCCAACTGCTGCTCATTCGTGAATCCCCTATACCAAGCCGCGGCTGGCAATTCAAGAACGTAGCTGGCTTGCGGAAGCATTGGGATGACCAGCGGATCGAATCGACCACGTAAAGCGGCGGCAGGCGAGTCAAGACTGAAGCTATGTTGGCCGTCTGGCGTGGAGACAAACAGCCGTAGCCTGTGCCTGGAAATGCCATCGCCTCCCGCGAACGCGAACGGGAGCAATAACGGTTTGTCCCCAACGTAATTTATCGTGACTCGAACCTGAACGTCGCCGCGGCTATCCGGCACTACCTCCACGGACATTCTCAGCCCATCCACCAGTGGCCCCCACTCAAGCGCCTCGGCAGCGGCGCAGGTCAGGGCCGCCAAAAGCAGCGTAGCGACGGCCAGGGTTCTTTGCATGCTTCATTAGACACCAATACCGGGTTACAGTAGCCTGCTCACCTCGGCGAAAGGCACAGTGGGCTTCGGCAATCGGGGCCTCATCTGCGCCACGAAACCTCTCCTCGCCAGACCCTCTCATTCACAGCCCTTTTGAAACTCCCATCCCTCATTGCCTCAATAATATCCGCCCGATGACTCGCCACAACTCCCACACCCTCATGCTTAGCTGGAAGTAGGGCAGGGCACTTACGCCGCCAATTGGCTTCGTTTCGCAGTTTTGCTTTTTGCGCCCAGAGTAAGGACAAGATCAGTAATGAGAATCACAAGTCCCGCCCGATGATCGCCGTCAACGCATCTTTAGAGCGCTGTTTTGGCCGCGGCCCAATTCGGGGTAACATAATAAACAAGCGCGCATTTGCGCGCCCTGATGTGAGCCTTTCGCCAGTCGACCCAAATCTCGAGCAGCGTGCCTCGGACAAACCCCCGCTGCGCGACGACACCCGCTTCGCGGCCGGGAAAATCGCCGTTTTTCAGTACGCCACCGTCCTCATCTTTCTGTTCCTGATTTCCGGGTTCTGGCGGTTGCAGGTCCAAAATCCGGAGATCTACGATGAGCGCGCGCAGCAGAACAGCATCAAATCCGTGCCGATGCTGGCCCCCCGCGGCCGCATCCTGGACCGCGACGGGCGCGTCATCGTCGACAATCATTCCTCGTTCAGCCTCATGCTGGCCCGCGAGCTGCTGAAGGAAGAGCACCTGCGCCCCATCGCCCAGGGCCTGGACCTGGATTATACCGACCTCCAGGCGCGCGTCCGCCGCTTCCGCGGGCAGCCCAAATACGTCCCCATCGTCATCAAGGCAGAGCTTTCCCCCGGCGACCTCTCCTTCGTGGATTCGCACCACGATTTTTTCCCCGAGCTGGTTCTCATCCAGGCCCAGCCCCGGCGCTATCCGCAGAACGGCATGATGGCCCACGTGATCGGCTACACCGGTGAAATCAGCGAACAGGAGTTGGACCTCCCGGAATTCGCCAAGTATAATCCCGGCAGCGTGGTCGGCAAATTCGGCATCGAGCGCCAGTACAACGACACCCTGATGGGCGTGGACGGCCAGCGCCAGGTGGTGGTGGACAACCGCGGTCAGGTTCGTCACGAGATCGGCATGAAGCCCGCCATCGCCGGCAAAGATCTGCAACTGACCATCGACCTGGACCTTCAGGCCGTGGCCGAGTTGTCCATGGAAGGCCGGAACGGCGCCGTGGTTGCGCTCGATCCCCGCAACGGCGAAGTGCTCGCCATGGTCAGCCGCCCGGCATTCGATCCCAACAAATTTGCCGTGCGCATCAAGACCAAGGACTGGCGCGAAATCGCCGACAACCCCGACAAGCCGATGATGAACCGCGCCATTCAGGAAGCCCAGGCGCCCGGCTCCACCTTCAAGCCGCTCATGGCCATTGCGGGCCTCGAAACCGCCAGCATCAGCGACACCTTTACGGTGCATTGCCCGGGCGGAGCGTCGTTCTACGGCCATTATTACCGCTGCCACGAAAAGAACGGCCACGGCTCGGTTTCGTTGCACAAGGGCATCGTCATGTCCTGCGACGTCTATTTTTATAACGTCGGCAACAAGATGGGGATCGATAACATCGCCTTCTATGCCGACATGGCCGGGTACGGCCAGCCCACCGGCATCGACCTGCCGCATGAGGCCTCGGGAGTGGTGCCCTCGCAACAGTGGAAGCTGCGCAACTACCGGCAGAAGTGGTACGCCGGCGAAACCATTTCGGTATCCATCGGGCAGGGCGCTCTCACCGTGACGCCCCTGCAAATGGCGCGCGCCATCGGCGGTCTGGCGGTCGGCGGCGTCTGGCATCATCCGCATCTGACCAAGGCAGGCGGCCTGACTGAGAAGCCGACCGAGTGGACCTTGAATCCGCAGAATCTCAAAGACGTCATCGATGGCATGTATGGCGTGGTCAACGAAGGCGGAGGAACCGGCGTGCGCGCCCGGCTGCCGAACATCGAGGTCTGCGGCAAGACCGGCACCGCTCAAGTGGCCTCGGCGGATTACGTGAAGAGCCAGGGCGCCGACAAGAACCTCAAGGACAACGCCTGGTTCGTGGGCTTCGCTCCCAGGCAGGCGCCGGAGATTGTAATCGTCGCTTTGTTCGAGCACGGCGCCGAAAGCAAGTTCGCCGTCCCCATCGTTCGCGACGTCATGAAATCTTATTTCGACAAGAAAATCCGGCTGGC
>Ga0105858_1000987_pt1 | contig 10199 bp, 9 predicted proteins | sample OrgsoiDNA_201062_FD_89683 | JGI IMG/M metagenome (GOLD analysis project Ga0105858, IMG submission 89683) | Permafrost soil microbial communities from the Arctic, to analyse light accelerated degradation of dissolved organic matter (DOM) -... | ecosystem: Environmental > Terrestrial > Soil >...
CATTTCGACGCGACGCGGACGACGCTGAAGTACTACGGCGAGTGGTACGGCGCGTACCCGTACGGTCACATCACCATTGTCGACCCCGCGTTTCAAAGCGGCGCCGGCGGCATGGAATACCCGACCCCGTTCACTGCGGGCACGCGCTGGCTCGCGCCGGCCGGCGTCACCACGCCTGAAAGCGTCACCGTGCACGAAGCCGGTCACCAGTTCTGGTACGGCATCGTCGGCAACAACGAGTTCGAGGACGCGTGGATGGACGAGGGGTTCAACACCTTCTCTACGGCGCGCGCCATCGCGCAGGTGTACGACCCGAACTACCTGGCGCTGCGCTATTTCGGCGGCTTCGTCCCGTGGGTGGTGAAGGACATCGTGCTCAGCCGCGAGACCGAGGGCAACCGGCTCGCCGGCTACCGGCACGACGCGAAGAGCGACGCGCAGGCGACGCCGACGTACCGGTACTTTCCGGCGACCGGCGGCAGCATCACGTACAACAAGACCGCGTTGTGGCTGAACACGATGGAGCGCTGGCTCGGCTGGCCGATGCTGCAGCGCGTGATGTCCGCGCAGTTCGACCGCTGGAAGTTCAGGCACCCGAAGCCGGACGACTTTTTCGCCGTCGCGTCTGAGGTCGCCGGCCAGAACCTGGGGTGGTACTTCGATCAGGTCTACCGCAGCTCGAACGTCTTCGACTACGCCGTGCAGGATCTGAAGAGCGCGCGCGACGGCGAACAGTACCACACGAGCGTCGTCGTGCAGCGGAAAGGCGAGGCGACATTTCCGGTCGACGTGCTCGTGACGTTCCGGAACGGGGAGCGCGTCACCGAACATTGGGACGGCAAGGATCGCTGGAAGCTGTACACCTACGATCGCCTCGGGCCCGCCCTGTCGGCGCACGTCGATCCGAACCGCGTCCTGCTGCTCGACGTGGACTACACGAACAACTCGAAGACGCTCGAGCCGAAAGGTCCGGCGGCGGCGACGAAGTGGTCGATGACCTGGATGGTGTGGCTGCAGGACTGCCTGCTGTCGTGGGCGGCGCTCGTATGAGCCCGCTCGCCGCGTGGAGCGACGGCGTCCGCCGTGTGAACCGCGCGCCGGCGATCCTGATCGGCGTCTGGGCGCTGACGCTGCTCGTCAGCCTCCCGCTGGCGCTCGCGCTGCGGGGGATGCTCGCGCAGCACCTGGGCGGAAGCCTCGCGGCCGACACGGCGCTGAGCGGCGTGAACTACGACTGGATGCAGGAGTTCGGCGATCAGGCGTCCGGGCTCGGCGCGACGTTCAAGCCGACCGTCATCGGCTTCGGCGCGGTCCTCGACAACCTCAGCGCCTTCATCGACGACACGCAACGCCCCGTCGTGATCGTCGGCGCGGCGTCGGTCTACATCGTCGTGTGGATCTTCGTCGCGGGCGGGATTCTCGATCGCTACGCGCGCGATCGCGCCACGCGGGCGTACGGCTTCTTCGCCGGCGCTGGCGGGTTCTTTTTCCGCTTCCTGCGGCTCGCGATCGCGCAGTGGCTCGTCTACGCGCTGCTGTTCGGCGCGCTGCACCCGTGGATGTTCGGCTCGCTCTACCCGCGCGCGATCCACGAGGTGACGGCCGAGCGGACGGCGTTTCTCGTGCGGGTGGCGCTGTATCTGGTGTTCGGCGCGCTGGTCGCCGGCGGCACGATGGTCTTCGATTACGCGAAGGTGCGGGCCGTCGTCGAGGATCGCCGCAGCATGCTGAGCGCGATCGGCGGCGCGGCCGGTTTCATCGGGCGCAACGCCGGCGCGGCGGCGGCGCTGTTCCTGCTGAATTTCGGCGCGTTCGCGATCACGGTGGGGTTCTACGCGCTGCTCGCGCCCGGCGCGGCCGGCAGCGGCCTGCGGATGTGGCTCGGTCTCGCCGTCGGGCAGGCGTACGTGATCACGCGGCTCTGGATCAAGCTGGTGTTCTGGGCGTCCGAGACGGCGCTCTTCCAGGGGCGCCTCGGCCAGTCCGGCTACGTCGTCCGGCCCGAGGCGACGTGGCCGGAGTCGGCCGCGGCCGAAGCGATGTAGGGCGGGTCTTTCAGACCCGCCGCGCTGTTAGAATCGTCCGCGATGTCGGCCAGCGAACGGATTGCGGGATGGATGCGGCGGCAACTGGCGTCTACGGGCGGGCGCGGATTCGTCGTCGGGCTCAGCGGCGGGATCGACTCCGCCGTCGTCGCGCGGCTCGCGCAGATCGCGGCGCCCGGGAACGTCGTCGCGGCGATCCTGCCCTGCCACAGCGATCCGGTGGACGAGCGCGATGCCGCGATGATCGCGACGCATTTCGCGCTGAGCACGGTGCGCATCGATCTCTCCGACGCGTACGACCTGACGATCGCCGCGGCGCAGGCGGCGCTGCAGACGCTGCCGGACCAGGCGCGCGCGGCGAAGCCGGCCGATCCCATCCGCGCCCGGATCCCGCTCGCCAACGTCAAGCCGCGCCTCCGCATGACGACGCTGTACTTCCTGGCGAACCAGCTGCAGTATCTCGTCGCCGGCACCGGCAACAAATCCGAGCTGGCGATCGGCTACTTCACCAAGCACGGCGACGGCGGATCGGACCTGCTGCCGCTCGGCCAGCTCGTGAAGAGCGACGTGCGCGCGCTGGCGCGCGAGCTGAGCGTGCCGTCCGCGATCATCGAGCGCACGCCGAGCGCCGGTCTGTGGATGGGGCAAAGCGACGAAGAAGAAATGGGATTCACCTACGGGGACCTCGCGCGCTACCTCGACGAGGGCCCGCAGGGCGTCTCACCCGCGCTGGCCATGAAGATCGAGCGGCTGATCCGATCGAGCGAGCACAAGCGCGCGCTGCCGCCGATGCCGGATCCTGACTAAGAAAAAACCGCGGGTCTTTCCTAAACATCGGCGAACTTGTAGCCCACGCCCCAGACCGTCAGCAGAAACCGCGGATGCGCGGGATCCTCTTCGATCCGACGCCGCAGCCGCTTGACGAGCGTGTCCACGCTGCGCACGGTGACGTACGTATCGCCGCGCCAGATCTTGGTCAACAGCGCCTCGCGGCTGAACACGATCCCCGCGTGCGTCGCGAGCAGGTGCAGGAGACGGAATTCCTGATCGGTGAGCTCGACGTCGCGGCTGCCGATCCGCACGCGGCGCTTCGCGAGATCGATCTCGATGCCGTGGATGCGGACCGGCGGGCCGCCGGCGTCCTCGTCGCCATCGAGGGACGCCGCGACGGCCGTCCGCCGCGGGCGCCGCAACAGCGCGCGCGCGCGCGCCACCAGCTCCCGCACGCCGAACGGCTTCGTGAGGTAGTCGTCGGCGCCGCTCTCGAGGCCAATCACTTTGTCGGACTCCTGGCTCCGCGCCGTGAGCATCAGGATCGGCACGTCGCGGTTCATCGTGCCGCGGCGGACGGCGCGGCACAGCGACACGCCGTCGAGGCCCGGCAGCATCACGTCGAGCACGAGCAGCTCGAAACGCTCGGCCTCGGTGCGTCTGTGCGCTTCCTGCCCGTCGGCCAGGCCCTCGCAGACGTAGCCTTCGAGCCCGAGATGCAGGCACACGAGCTCGCGAATGTTCGGCTCGTCTTCCACGACGAGCACGCGAAGGGGGTCGGTCACAGTTTTTTCACCGATTATCCATGGCGCGGTCACCGCGACACAGTCCAATCTACTAGAAGGAGACGATATGACTGCAACCATCCAACGCCTCGCCCTCACGTTCGGCGCCGGCCTCATCGCGCTCGGCGTCGGCGCGGGCGCGTATGTCCACGCTCAGGATCAGAATACGAATCCGCAGCCGCCGCCGTTTCGCGGCAGAGGCGGTCCCGGCGGACCGGGTGGACCCGGCGGGCCCGGCGGCCCCGGCCGCTTCGGGGGACCAGGCGGGCCGATGGGGATGCTGCCGCCGCTTCCGCCGCAGCTCGGGCTGAGCGACGCGCAGCGGGATCAGGTCAAGGCGATCGCCGGCTCGCACAAGGACGAGTGGAAGGCGCTGGCCGATCGCGGCCGCACGGCGCATGAGGCGCTCGACGGGGTGATCACGGCTGACGTCGTCGACGATGGGATGATCCGCCAGAAGAGTGCGGAAACGGCGGCGGTCGAGGCCGACATGGCGGTCGCGCGCGCGCACGCGTACGCCGAGGTGTTGCAGATCCTCACTGCCGACCAGAAGGCGCAGCTGAAGACGATGCAGGCGCAGATGAAGAAGCGGATGGGCGGTCAGAATGCCGGGCGCCGCCGCGGCGCTCAGATTCTGGAGCGCCTGGGGCTCTAGGCAAGTACGAAGTCGGAAGTCGGAAGTACGAGGCGTTCGTACTTCAGACTTCGTACTTCACGGGACGTTCGGTTTGCTCGGTTCGACGATCCGTCGCCATTCCGGCGTAATACAGAAAGTACATTCACCCTTGTCGTGTGCAGGGACCCACGATGTCAGTGGGCTGCTCTACGAGAAGGCAGGAACGTGCACTGGTACCAATCGTCGGAATTCCGGGTCCTCACGTTGGAGAAAAACGTGAATCGTTCGACGTCTGCCCGGTAGATCGCCGTGTGCCAGGAGCACCCGCGATAAAACAGAATGTCTCCCGCCTGAACGGCAACCTCGACTGCGGCAGGCATCGTGTGGGCGTAACCGACACAACGTTGAAGCCTCGCGCGGTTGGTCGACGCGCTGAGCGCATTGCGCCGATCAAGTTGATTCAACGCGTATTCCTTCAGCCGAAAGAGGCGGAAGGCGTTCTGGTCGGCCCGGCTTTTCGGTAGCCACGGATTGAAGAAACGCTCCTGCCACGGCACGGTGACCGGCTTGACGGCGAACTGAGCCGCCTCCGCTGGAGTGTCCGGCCGAGCATGAGATCCGGGTACGACCCAGAAGGAGGCGTCATCGAAAATCGGCAGGTTGAACTGCAGAAAATACTCCGGGGCCGCCCGTTTCGCATCCCACAGGCTGTAGTCGTATCCGGAAGAGTTATCCCTGATGTCGCGATGCCACGGCAGGATGTAGGTCAGTCTCGAATTGGACGTCCATGCGCCGAATAGATTCTGGACGACGAAGGCATCTGCCCCCGTGAGTTCCGCACCTAAGGCCGAAATCTTGCGAGAGTCAAGATGCTCGAGACATCCCCGAAACTGGTCGAAACGCTCGAGCGGTTGAAATCGTTGGACGGCCGAGTTTCGATAGCTCTTCCGGAATGGACGGGTTTCTCGATAGATCGCTTTCAGGACGTCGAGTTGTTCCCCGGACAGGAATCCGCGGACGCACAGGAATCCATGCCGCCAGAAGTACTCGCGCGCTTCGGTCGAGATATCTGCGAAACGCTCGATGCCCTCCACTGATGACATTACTTCTCCCATCAACTGGCGGACCGGTCATCCAAATGCGCAGGTGCGCGACGACTTCTCGAACACGAACATGAAATAGTGCGGGTCGAGATGGAACGGGCCGGAGTACGTTGGGTCCATGTTGCGGAAATGCCCAATGGGGCTGTGGAACACGCGGCTGACGCCGGTTTCGAGCATGCGTCGCCCGGTGACATAGACGACCGCCGAAAATACGGGAAATTCGCCTCGAACGGTGCGGGATACCCCGTCCAACGCAGGTCGAACCCGACCTGCTGCGCCAGTCGCGACACCTCCCAGAAGTTCGGGATCCAGCCGAGGCCGAACGCCGCGCAGGCCGCGTCGTCGCTCGGTTCGATCGCCGGCAGCCATCCGCGTTTGCCGGCCCACGGTATCGTGAATTGGTGATGGACCTTGGTGAACATCACCACGAAGCGGCGTGTGATCGCGTGGAGATTGATCAGGTGCTGCGCCGGATTGGCGAGGTGGTACAACAAACCGAAGCTGCAAGCGAGATCCACTCCGGCCGATTCGTACCGCGCGGGAAAACCCGGATCATCCGCCGACAGAGGATCGTTCACCGTTTCGGTCATCCGGGCATACTTGTCGTCGCGGATCGCACCCAGAATCAACTTGTGCTGCGCGTGACTCGACGGGCGGATTTCCGAGGCGATGACCTTGCGAAAACCCAAATCCGCCAACATGAACGAATTCCGGCCGCCGGCGCTTGAGATATCGAGCGCGGTAGAGACAGCCGGGGCGAGTCCGGTCTGCGCGACCGCCTGGGCGATCAGGGTGCGCCACGGCTGCAGGTCGCGCCGCTCGTACGCCGCGCGAAGCCGCGCGATCCGATCGGGTGCCGAGTTCGAGTTGCACCACGTTTCATTCCAACCCAACCCTTCGGACCTGTAGTAGCCGGTGTAGATCGACTCTCCGAATCTGTAAGAATGAAACCACGGGGCGACGCTCTCCATCGAGTCCTCGAAAGCCTCCCTCGCGTCGTCTTTGAGAGCGAATTCCATCCGTTGATTTGAACGTTGCGAACCAATCACCAGCTCGTCCTCACGAAGAAGGGCCCGCCTGTCGGATTTCAGAGTTCAGACGGCAGATTTCAGATTCTGCACGGCGTCGACGACGTGCGTGGCGGAGATCCCGAAGCGCTCGACGAGCTCCTCGGGTTTTCCGCTGCGCGGAATCTCCCGCACCGCCAGACGATGCACGGTGAGGTCGGCGTCGGCCACCGCCTCCGCCACCGCGTCGCCGATGCCGCCCGCCGAGTAGTGATCCTCGACCGTCATCAGATGACCGCCGGTCGCCTTGCCCGCCGCGATCAGCGCCGCCGCGTCGATCGGCTGCACGGAGTAGAGATCGATCACGCGAATCGCCGTGCCGCCCGCCTTCAGCGTGTCGTACGCCTTCAGCGCCTCGAACACCGTGATGCCGGCGCCGATGACCGTCGCCACGTCCGCGGCGCTCTCGCGCAGCACCTTCAGACCGCCGATCGTGAACATCTCGTCGTTCGTGTAGATCACCGGCGTCTTCGGACGGCTCGTGCGCATGTACGCCGGGCCCGGATGATAGGCCATCAGCGCGAGCAGCCGCTCCGCGCTGACCGCGTCGCAGGGGTACAGCACGGTGTAGTTCGGTTCCGCGCGGTACATTGCGAGATCCTCGAGCGCCATCTGCGACGGCCCGTCTTCGCCGATCGACACGCCGGCGTGCGATCCGGTGAGCTTGATGCCGACGTTGCTGATCGCCGCCATGCGAACGAAGTCGGCGGCGCGCGAGAGGAAGCACGCAAACGTCGACGGGAACGGAATTGCGCCGCGCGCGGCGAGGCCCATCGCCGCGCCGACCATCACCTGCTCCGCGATGAAGTTCTGGAAGAAGCGCTCGGGCGCGACCTTCTCGAATCGATCGCTGAACGTGGAGTTCTTCACGTCGGCGTCGAGCGCGACGACGCGCGTGTCGGCGACGCCGAGCTTGGCGAGCGCCGTGCCGAACGCTTCGCGCGTGGCCACCAGATCGCCCATCTTGTAGTCCGGCGCCGCGACCGGCTTCGGCGCGGCGACGGCGCGCGGCGTAGAGGTCGGTTTCGGAATCTGCGCGGCGAGGTTCGCGGCGGGGCTGCCGTCCGGCACCGTCACGAACTGCGCCTCGAGCTCCGCGAGCGCGCTTTCGAGCTCTGCGCCTTTCTTGAACGCCCGGCCGTGCCAGCCCTGATGCCCCTCGACCGACGCGACCCCCTTGCCCTTGATCGTGCGCGCGAGGATCATCGTCGGCTGACCTTTGGTCGCCTTGGCTTCCGCGAGCGCGTCGAGAATCTGCGCGAGATCGTGGCCGTCGATCACGATCGCGTGCCAGCCGAACGCCTTCCAGCGGCGCTCGAACTGCCCCATGTCGTGTTCGAACATCGTCGGGCGGCTCTGGCCGAGCGCATTGACGTCGGTGATCCCGCACAGGTTGTCGAGCGTGTCGATCGCCGCGACGTCGGCTGCTTCCCAGACCGAGCCTTCCGCCGATTCGCCGTCGCCCATCACCACGTAGGTGCGGTAATCGGACGCGATGCGGCGCGCGTTGAGCGCCGTGCCGATCGCCGCGCAGATCCCCTGCCCGAGCGATCCGGTCGCGACGTCGACGAACGGCAGCCGCGGCGTCGGGTGGCCTTCGAGATCCGATCCGATCGTCCGCAGCTTCAGCAGCTCGGCGCGATCGAACAGGCCCGCTTCGGCCCACGCGGCATACAGAATCGGCGCGGCGTGCCCCTTCGAAAGGACGAAGCGGTCGCTCTCCGTATTCTTCGGATCCTTGGGATCGAAGCGCATCTCGGCGAAGAAGAGCGCGGCCGTGAGCTCGGCCATCGACATGCAGCTTGTCGGGTGTCCGGTGCCGGATTCCGACGTGGCGCGAACCGAATCGATTCGAAGCCTGGTGGCGATATTTTTTAGAGCGGGAATGAGCGACGCGCGGTCCATGTTCATAACGGTGACGGGATTCTATCGTACGTGCTGCAGCAACTCGCGCCGTGCGAGGCCATAGGCGGCGGCGTCCGACGCCGAACCCGCGAGCGCGCGGTCCGACACGGCCGCCAGGATCCGCGCCGCGTCCGCGCGATAGTCGGCGCCGGCGGCGATGACCGCCGCGCCGCGGTACGCCGGATCGTCGTGCAGCGCCGCAATCCGGCACAGCACGCGCGCCGCATCGCACTGGATCGCGACGCCGGCGTCAGCTGACGGCTCGCGGCCGCCAAACACCGCCAGTTCTTCCGCGAGCATCGAATAGGGCAGGCGCCCCGTCAGCTCGAACGCCGTCAGCAGCGCCGATGCGCCGCGGACGTGATCGTCGAGGCCGCAGCGCAGCAGGACGCCGCCCCGCTCGCGGACGAGACCGCTGCCGGGACGGTAGCTGCCGCCGATCACGCGCTCCAGCTGATCGATCGCCTCCTGCACCAGCTCGTCCGGGTTGACGACTTCGCTGGCACGCAGGCAGGCCTCCACCGACGCGGCGGCCTCGTCGATGCGCGTCTGCGAAGGCCACTCGGCCCGCAGGCCCGCGATCGCATCCGCCACAGCCGGAAGAATCCGCTCGTCCTCGGCGACGGCGGTCGCATCGACCAGCAGCGTCAGCCAGCCGGCACGGCCGATGACGGCCGGCTCGGTTGCAATGAACTCGAGCGCTTGAGCCAGCGCCACGCCGAGCGCGTCCTGCAGGGCGGCGCCGTCGGCGGCGAGATAGTGGCGCAAAAGAAATATCGCAACGGCGGCGTCGAACCGTTCCTCGCGCGCGACTGCGTCCAGGACGCGCGACGTCACCAGCTCCAGCTCCGCAAGAGGATCCTGCAAGCCCCCAATTATAATGAGGAGAGCCATGACGCACTCCATCACGCTGATTCCCGGCGACGGCATCGGTCCTGAAGTGACCGAAGCCGTCGTCCGCATCCTCAAGGCGTCCGGCGTCTCCATCGAATGGGACACGCACATCGCCGGCATCGTCGCCTTCGAGCGGACGGGCCAGGCGCTGCCGGTAGAGCTCATCGACTCCATCCGCCGCAACAAGGTCGCGCTCAAGGGTCCGGTGACGACGCCGATCGGGCAGGGGTTCACGAGCGTGAACGTCGGGCTGCGCAAGGCGCTGGATCTGTACGCGAACCTGCGGCCGGTGTGGAACCTGCCCGGCATCGACGCGCGCTTTCAGGGAGTCGATCTCGTGATCGTGCGCGAGAACACCGAGGATCTCTACGCCGGGCTCGAGCATGAAGTGGTGCCGGGGGTCGTCGAGAGCCTGAAGATCATCACCGAGAAAGCGTCGACGCGCATCGCGCACTTCGCGTTCCAGCACGCGAAGAAGCACGGACGGAAGAAGGTGACGTCGATCCACAAAGCCAACATCATGAAGCTCAGCGACGGGCTCTTCATCGACTGCGTCCGCCGCGCCGCGCGCGAGTTCATCGACATCAAGTACGAGGAGCGGATCGTCGACGCCGCGTGCATGCAGCTGGTGATGTACCCCGAGCAGTTCGACGTGCTCGTGCTGCCGAATCTCTACGGCGACATCGTGTCGGATCTCTGCGCGGGCCTCGTCGGCGGGCTCGGCGTCGTCGGCGCGGCGAATCTGGGCAGCGAGATCGGCGTGTTCGAGGCGGTGCACGGCAGCGCGCCCGACATCGCGGGAAAGTATCTCGCGAATCCGACCGCGCTGCTGCTGTCGGCGGTGATGATGCTGCGCCACATCGACGAAGGCGCGGCGGCCGAACGGATCATGACGGCGCTCGGCGCGGTGCTGACCGCGAAGACGACGCGCACGCGCGATCTGGGCGGCACGGCGTCGACGCCGGAGTTCGCCGACGCCGTCTGCAGACAGTTGTAGGGCGGGTCTTTCAGAC
>Ga0105858_1000988_pt1 | contig 10197 bp, 5 predicted proteins | sample OrgsoiDNA_201062_FD_89683 | JGI IMG/M metagenome (GOLD analysis project Ga0105858, IMG submission 89683) | Permafrost soil microbial communities from the Arctic, to analyse light accelerated degradation of dissolved organic matter (DOM) -... | ecosystem: Environmental > Terrestrial > Soil >...
GAACGTCTCGGTCATATCCCGCCGATGGAAGCAGAAAAAGCCTACTATGCTTCACACCCTGGCAAAGATCTGGCAGCGTGAACAGAGTTCAAAAACTCTCCAAGAAAACCGGGGCGGTTCAATCAGCCCTTCGGCCCTGAGCCACGCGCTGTCGCGGCTCCGTTCAGCCCTTAATGATGAACTGTTTATCAGGCAGGGCAGCAACATGCAGCCTACAGCCAGGGCATCTGGCATTGCGCCGGGCATTTCCAGCGCGCTTAACGCCCTGTCCGGTAGTCTCAGGTCTGCAGACGAGTTTCATCCGCAAACCAGTAACCAGACGTTCCGATTTGCGGTGACGGATTACACTGCGGCCGTTTTTTTCCCCGCCTTAATCACCGAACTCCAGCGTGCCGCGCCCGGCATCTCGGTGAGAACTGTTTATTCAACGGCCTACGACTCCTTTGAAGATCTTAGTTCTGGAAAAGTCGATTTTGCCGTGGGGTTCCAAACGCCTGGAGCAATGCAGCAGAGAAATATTGATGTCATTGAGTGTTTCAGGGATGACTATGTTGTGGCGGTGAGTAGCCGTCACCCTCGCATACAGAACGGACTAACACTGGAAGAATTTCTCGCGGAGGGACACGTCGTGGTTAATCCGTGGAATGAAACGCGCGGGGTTGTTGATCGCGAACTCGCTAAAATGAATATTCACCGACGAACAGTGGTAGAGCTTCCAAGCTTATTGTCAGCCCCCGCCATCGTCGCAAGTTCAGAACTGATTATTACTCTGCCTGAAAGGGCAATTACCACTCTGTTTACATCCGAGGCACTTACCTGCTTCCCTGTTCCGTTTACTGTCCCTCCCTATATACTGAACGTATATTTTCATAGTGGGCGCTGCACCGCATCGGGCCAGGAATGGATGAAAAATAGGATTTATGAAGTCGTGAGTTTACCGAATAAAAAGTAATTTCCCGCGAGTCTTTGCCTCGCGGCTGATGATTTTTTGACCGAAAAGTGTTGCGCTGATGGCAGTGACTTCCGCCTGTCTCATGGAGCCGAAGATCAAGAAGACATTCAGACTCAGGCTGTTTTTTCTGGCCATTGGATAGGTGGCTCGCCATTCATTCTCGGGGCTGAAAAGAGTTCACCCTGAAAATGAAGAATGCCCGCTGCCTCCAGCCACATCCATTCCTCCACCTGACTCACCCCGGTAGCAATGACCGATATTTTTAGAGAAATACAAAAACTTATGATGGACTGCACGATAGCTTGCTTTGCCCCGCTTTTGTGCACGTCGTAAATAATATTACGATCAATCATTAACTTATCGGGTTGAATCTGGGTTAACAGTAAAAGCCCCGCCGACCCCGCCCCAAAGTCATCAATTGCCAGTTTCATCCCAGCAGATTTAAGTTGTTTTATGGCGGCAGCAAACTCCTTTTCACGGGTGATCGCGCCATTCTCGGTGATAGCCACAATAACCTGCTCTGGAACCAGGCCATTATTGATAATTTCTTGCAGGAGAAAATCTACCGCGTCTGGCACCAATACTAGCGTCATCGGCAGCAATTTGATGACCAGAGGCGTCTCTTCTATTCCCATTCTGGCGGCCAAAGAAAAGGCGAGTTTTTTTGATTTTAGATCGGCCTGATAGATGGTCATTCTGGACAACTGAGAGTAATACCGCATCGCTGGCCCGCCATCAGCGCTGCGCAGAGAGGCTTCAAAGGACACAATTTTTCGGCTGAGCGGATCAATTATTGGCTGAAAAGCGAAGTTATACTCGCGAGTATCAGAACCTGTGTTATGCCATTCAGGCTTTTCGGAGGGGTCAGAGAGGAAAGTCCACGCCGAGGAGGGAGGAATATCAAAGTAATTTTTGTTCTCCCGTGCTTGCACAAAGCTATAAAGAAATTGCAGTGCTCTATCATCATAGTCCCGTTGAAATTTGGACGTGCCTCTGTCGAGAATGGCCTGAATAACGGTGTCATCGTGCAGCTCTCTGAGGTCAAATATCTCCATCCCTACTCGACCAAAACGTCGTTCCGGCGCGAAATCTCGCATTAACTCAACCACGTTATGATGACGGTTATCCTGACTGATGACCTTAAAAAGTGAGTCCACGGCCAATTCAGGACCTTCTAGCAGTTGAATAAAATGCGTGCCATCAAACAACAAAATACCGGTGATTTCTGACAGAGAATTTTTAATATTTGCCAAAGAAATGAAAGAATTCAATGAGGAAAGATGGAGTTGGTCACTCATGTGACTGCGATAGATAAGAGTTAGTAACATATATTACCCCAATAAATTCTGTTGAATGAGTCACCTTAGCAGAGTTGTTGTTTTTTAAAGTTAAAATAATGACATTTTTTAGCCAAGATCAAAATAAGAACGAAAAGCAAGAGGGAAAATAAAGGAGCGCACTCTCGACTCCGGCCAAAAAAAGGGGCGGCAGAGTTTTCTATTTACCTATAACTCATTGAATTCCATAACCTCCATAAAATTAATCATACAATGATATTTCCCCCATAAAATTAAAAACCCGTAATGTAGAGGAATACTTATTTATTTACGATTCACGGCCATTTTCATGCGACTTTTAAGAACTGAGCTAGAATCATTAATATGAGTTAAATAATAATCACCTATTAAACCAGCATAGTAACACTTTAGAGTGAGAATTATCATTGGGTTATAGATTACTTTCCCCGTCCCCACCCAGCGATAAATTAATTTGCCTTTACTTTTTTTCATAAAATAAACTTGTGTTTACGCAGAGTTTTTACACTCGATTGAAAAATCACGAGCCTACAACCCGGTTAAAAATGCAGAAAGAGAGACTCTGCGGAGACGCATTATGAGGATCTTTAGCTCTTTTTGGCAGGGCGGTTTCGAAGGTGCCGACCATATTACGCGTTTAGGCGATGCGGTCTCCATGAACGACGCGACCGGGCATTACGATCGTGCACTGGAAGATTATCAGGCGTTAAAAGCGTTTAATATTTCAGCCGTTCGTGAAAGCGTCGGCTGGCGTTTAGTGGAAAGCAGAGAAGGATATGATTTTTCAAGTGTTGCCGCAAAAATGCTGGCAGCAAAAGAGATGGATATTCAAATCAGTTGGACAATATGCCATTACGGTTGGCCAGTCGATATCGATGTTTTTTCTGAAGACTTTATTTCCCGATTCGCACGATTATGCGGTGCTCTGGCTTTATTTCTGCAACCTTATTATGACTATCCCCCCGTATATTCACCGATTAATGAAATATCTTTTACCAGTTGGGGGTTGTCGGTAGGCATGTTTCCCTGTTCTGCCGAACCTTGCGAATTAACCGGTTTGCACAGCAAACGCCAATTGGTAAAAGCCACCCTTGCCGCCTGTGATGCCATTTGGGCTGCCGACCCGCGAGCCAGAATCTTACATTGCGACCCGATCATTTTTATGGTGCCACCCGATGACAGCCCAGAGTGGCTCGATAGGGTTACCCACTGGCGGGCGGCACAATTTCAATCCTGGGACATGCTGTCAGGCGCTATCGAGCCGGAGCTCGGCGGCGCGCCCCGGTATCTCGACCTGATTGGTGCCAATTATTATCACGACAACCAATGGGAAAGTGGAAGTAACCAGCGCCTGTGGTGGCACCTTGGCGACCCTCGCCGCCGAAGATTGCATGACATGTTACAGGAGCTTTACCTGCGTTATAAGCGCCCCATTTTGCTCGCTGAAACCAGCCATGTCGGCAGCGGACGAGGCGCCTGGATTATACAGATTGCCTCCGAGATCGCTCAGGCACAGTTAGCCGGTGTGGAGATTTTGGGGATTTGTCTTTATCCCATCATCGACAGGCCGGATTGGGAAAATCCCGCTATCTGGAACCGCGGCGGATTATGGGATCTTGACCGCTATGGCCTTGATCCCCATACACGAATACTCGATACCGTTTATGCCACTGCCCTTTTACGGGCTCAGCATATGCTGGTTCTTTTCCAACGGCTGTTGGGCGCGTCATTACGCGCTGGAAGGAATACTTTTGACATGAAAGAAATTATTGTTTTTAGCCACTTGAGATGGGAATTCGTTTTCCAACGCCCACAACATTTGATGACTCGCCTGGCAAAGCATTATCAAATATTTTTTATCGAAGAGCAGATTTACACCACTGATATACCGAAACTTCATCTCTCTTATCCCGCACCCAATATTACTGTCGTGCAACCCCATACGCCTTCGCACTCTGCCGGTTTTCACGACGAGCAGCTTGCTTATATGGAACCCCTGCTTGCTGAGTTATTGGAGAATGACACATCGCCTATCGCCTGGTTCTACACGCCGATGGCGCTGCCCCTGCTCGCGGCAATTAATCCCTCGCTGATTATTTATGACTGTATGGATGAGCTGTCTGCCTTTGAACATGCGCCAAGACAACTGTTGCAGAGGGAATCCGCCTTATTAGCCCGCGCCAATATGGTCTTTACCGGCGGCCCCAGTCTCTACGCTGCGAAAGCGGACAGGCATCATAATGTTCACTGTTTCCCAAGCAGTGTTGATGCCATCCATTTTGAGCAGGCACTCGACAGAACCAATCACCACCCATTGCAAGACGCAATCCCTCATCCTCGGCTGGGATACTACGGCGTGATTGACGAACGCATGGATCTGCCCCTGCTCAGCGCGTTAGCCGATGCTCACCCTGACTGGCAGCTTATTATGGTCGGGCCGGTGGTCAAAATAGACCCGGCGACGCTGCCAATACGAAACAATATTCACTATTTCGGCATGCAGCCTTACCAGGCGTTACCACAATTCCTCGCCGGCTGGGACCTGTGCCTGATGCCTTTTGCGATGAATGCCTCGACCCGCTTTATTAGCCCGACCAAGGTGCTGGAATATATGGCGGCACAATTACCTATCGTCAGTACAGCCATTACTGACGTGGTAAAACCTTATGGTCACGTGGTGACCATCGCACAGGATAAAGAGAGCTTTATTACGGGTTGTGAAAAGGCTTTTGCCATGCTTCCCACAGCACAAAATCGCCTGCGAGAAGAGATGAAAACCATCGTGGATTCAACATCATGGGATAATACGGCGCAGGCGATGTTCAGTCTGATAGAAAGTGAGTTGTTGCTTTTACAGCAAGAAAGAAGAACGTTACCGTCAGCGGCCAATGCCGACTTTGCCTCACCAGAGAAACATCCCCTGCGCTTAACCGTTTTGCACGGGGCGCATATCGAGCCGGTACAGTGCTTAATTTTGGGGGCCGGGCCGACAGGGTTGAGTGCGGCCTATCATTATGGTGCCGACGCCGTTTTACTGGAGCGAAATGCATCGGTTGGTGGCTTGTGTCGTTCCGTTGTTGATAAAGGTTTCACCTTTGATTACGCGGGCCATATTATGTTTTCAAATGACCCCTACGTGCTTGAATTATATAATTTACTCTTGGGCGACAACCTTCACTGGCAGGAGCGAGAAGCCTGGGTGTATACCGAAGGGATTTTTACGCGCTATCCCTTCCAGGGCGCACTCTACGGCCTACCTACGGATATCATCAAAGAATGCATTCTAGGCGCCATAGAAGCCCGTTATGGCGTGAGCAATAATGTCCATGAACGCATAAAGGGCGACAGGCCCCTTGTGGATTGTTGTGCGGACGGTGTGGCTCCTGAAGGCGGACAGACTAGCCAGGTGAAGAGAGCCGGTGATAAAGAGAGTTTTGAAGCCTTTATTTATGCGACATGGGGTGCAGGCATCGCTAAGTATTTTGCCATTCCCTACAATAAAAAACTTTGGAAAGTCCCCCTTTCTCAGATGGAAACATCATGGCTTGGCGGCCGGGTTCCCCTTCCTGATCTTGGGCAAATTATTGCCGGCGCCATTGAACCCGTGGGTAAGCCCATGGGACCCAATGCCCGCTTTGGTTACCCGCTCAGTGGCGGTTTCCAGGCGTTGATGACTGGATTTTTACCGCTTATCGACGGTCTCGTTGAAACCAAAGCGGAGATCACTCAGTTGTTTCCTCATCAACATATCGCCGTGCTTGCCGATGGCAGACAATACCGCTATGACCAGATGATTAGCACTATGCCGCTCCCAGAACTTATCCGATTAATTAGAGGGGAAGCTCCAGAAAAAGTCAGGGCCGCTGCGGAAAGCCTGCAACATGTTTCAGTCCGATGCGTCAATCTTGGGATAAATCGAGCCGATATCACCGACAAGCACTGGATCTATTTTGCAGGCAACACCCTGTTCCACCGGGTGTTTGTTCAGGGTAACGCCAGTCCGTTGTGCAGCCCCCCGAATAGCTGTGGGCTGACCTGTGAAATCACTTATTCTGACGCACATCCTCTCCCGCTAGAGGGGCAAGAACTGATCGACCGGTGTATCCGCGAATGTATCGAAGTCGGCCTTTTTACTGCTGAGGATAATGTTGTCGCTGCCAATCAAATCGACATTCCTTACGCGTATGTCATTTATGATCACCCTCGTAAAAGTAACGTTGAAATTGTTCGCAACTGGTTGCTACTGCAGGATATTACCCTGGCAGGACGCTACAGTGAGTGGGAATATTACAATTCTGACCACGCCTTTATTGCTGGGAAAAACGCGGCGGAAAAAGTGAAAAATCGCACACGCCTGCGTTCTGGTTCAGACATGTAATCAACCAGAATTAGGGGGTATTTCACAAGGATCATTTTGCTCCCCGATGGAGAAATTTCACTGAGTCAGTCAATCTTCATTTTCACGCGAAGAGACATTATCCGAATTATAAATGACACGTTGGCAGCGAATTATAATAAATATTTATCTCCGACACTTTATTTTTATCAATGAAAACAAATAACCAACAATAATACGAGAAATAAGATGATAAGAAGAATCCTAATTGGCTTTTTATTTCTCTCACGAGACTAAGCTTGAGAAGGTAAATCAATTAACAAGAGGTAATAAACATGGCCATTTCTACTTTAAAAGAATTATTTATCCATGAATTTTCTGATGTTTATAGCGCTGAACGTCAAATTACGAAAGCACTGCCAAAAATGGCGCGTGCTGCCACCGACCCGAAACTTATCGACGCGTTTAAATCGCATCTGGAAGAGACGCACGGGCAGATTGAACGATTAGATCAGGTTATTGAATCGTCTGACGATATCCGTTTAAAACGGGTGAAATGCCACGCTTTAGAAGGTCTGGTTGAAGAAGCGCAAGAACTCATCGACTCGGTGGAAAAAGGTGAAGTGTTGGACGCTGGGCTTATCGGAGCGGCGCAGAAAGTCGAACACTATGAGATAGCAGCCTATGGGACGCTGGCCGCTCTGGCAAAAAAATTAGGCTACACCAAAGCGGTGAAATTACTCGAAGAAACGCTTCAGGAAGAAAAGAATACTGATCTGAAGCTAACCGCTATTGCTGAATCTGAATCCGCACATAAATCGCGTTAATTCAGGCAGGCATCCGGTGAGGGAGCCACGGTGCAGCGACGGCCGTCTTAATTTGCCATGAACAGCTCAGAACTCACCTTTACCACTGGGGTTCTGCCGAGCCAAGGTGACAAGCCGGAAGTTGCCAGGCCAGAGGAGCGCCCTCAACGAACAATGGCGGTTGGCATCGATTGGCCGGGCCCCATGCCGTTATCTCCCGTACAGGAGAAAAGTCGTCGCTGCTTAGGGCCAAACCCACGGCGGCGATAGAGTCCCGAGGTAATTCGGTCAGTGAATGGGCCACTCGTGCAAGCGATAACCGTGCCGTCGATGCCCGATTTTCTGTGACCCTCCATGTTAGAGAACGGATCACGGCCGCTGCCATCAAATAGCCTGTCGCATGGTCGAGAGCCTGCACCGGCAGCGGTACAGGATGGTCAGATGGCTTCCCCTGCATACCGCAGTGCGCGATGCCCGAACTCATCTGCAACAGGCTGTCAAAACCGCGGCGCCCTGCCCACGGCCCACTCCATCCGTACGCACTGAGAGAGACATCAATAAGACCCGGATTGATTGTCCGACGTTCAACTTCGGCGTAACCCAGGCGCTCAAGCGCATCGGGGCGATAACCGTGAACCAGCACGTCAGCTTCAGCTAATAAACGTTCAAACGTTTCGCGTCCTGAGGGTGATTTCAGATCTAGCCGCGCACAGCGTTTACCGAGCGTCACTTCGGGGGCTAACGCTGCCTCATCCCACCCCGGAGGATCGAGTCTAAGAACATTGGCCCCATAGCCCGCCAGGAAGCGCGTCGCGACGGGTCCAGCCAGAACGCGCGTCATATCCAGCACTTTTAAGCCCGCTAACGGACGTTGCCCATCCGGCTTCCATGTGGATGACGGAAAGGACGCCTCCGTGGATGACCAGGCAACCAGTGGCTCCCGCGCTACCGCTTTTCCTTGCGGATGCGCCCTCCATTCGTCAAGGCTGCGCATTGCCGCCGCGCAGCCATGTTGAGCGACCACCGCGGTTTCTAATGCTTCGCTGGACCACGTTGCGACAGCCTCGGCCACGGCCGAACGATTATCAGCACACTGCAATACCCTGAGTGCCACCGCTTTATGGTGTGGGGCGTTGGTGTGGAGTCTGATCCAGCCATTTTGGGTTTTGTAGTCACCAGCAATCGAGTCCCAGGCGGCAGGCATCTCCCAGCCGACAGGCTGAATTGACCCGCCGAACCACAGCGAAGCACGTTTGCGATCAATAACAACCTGTGGCTCGCGTTTGGATTGAGCGTTGATTAATTGGGCCAGCGCTAAACCCGCAGCACCAATGGCTCCGACGGCAAAATCGGTGACGGGGAATTCCGCCGCCAACTGCGCGGCTCCTTGCACCTCAAGCTGAGTTAATCCCTCTTCAGGCAAATGAAGCGCCTGCAAGGCTTCACGGCAAAACGCCAAGGTTGTATCGGTCATTTTCTCTCCTGATTAACATCATGGGTAAAGCTGGTAGCGTCGGCATTGTGCGGTTTAAGGGAATGCCTGCGCCTCTTTTAACACCAGCATAATCTTGCTAATGTTGACGTCAATCTTGATTCAAATCGTCAACATCAACCAGGTGATCCCGATGGCGTGGATAACGGCAGCAGAGGCGCTCAGTATTTTAAATGTCCGCCCACAAACGCTTTATGCAAACGTAAGCCGGGGCAAAATTCGGGCACAGCCGGATAGTAAAGATAGCCGTCGCAGCCTTTATCACCGCGAGGATGTCATGCGGATGGCCAAGCGGACGAACGGTCGCAGGACGGTAGAGGTTATCGCCGCGCAGGCGATTGAATGGGGGGATCCCGTGCTGCCCTCGGCGATTTCTACGGTGATTGACGGGCAGCTTTGGTATCGAGGTCAGGATGCGATTGAACTCTCACGAACGGCTTCGCTGGAGGAGGCTGCGGCTTTACTGTGGGAATGCCCGAAGAGCGCGGTTCATCGCGCGCTGACCGCCAGCGATCGCCCAGTTCGCTACTTTAACGGTTTCTCAAACGCGGCGCGCTGCGGGCTTGTGGCTCTTGCCGAACGCAGTGCCAGTGATTTGCCATCAATAGGCCGTGCACTACCCGTTCTCCGCGAGGAGGCCGCCAGCGTACTGGCCTCTCTGACCGAAGCCATGCTCGGTATCGATATGTTAAGCAGTGAGCGCCCCCTCAGCGAGAGTATATCCAGAGTATGGGAACGCCCCGACGCGGAGGATGTGATTCGCCGCACTCTGGTATTGCTGGCCGAACATGAATTAAATGCGTCGGCATTCGCAGTACGGGTCACTATTTCCACGGGCGCTTCATTAGCCGCCGGGGTGCTCTCAGGGCTGGCTTCCTTAACGGGCCCGTTACATGGCGGCGCAACGCAATCTCTGAACGCCCTCATTGCATCGACTAAGCATTCAGGAGCGGAGCAAGCGGTAAGGGAATGGCTGGCGCAAGGCCGAGCATTACCAGGTTTTGGGCATCCGCTTTATCCCGATGGGGATATCCGCGCCCGTGCGATGTTAGAGAAATTGCCGGTGCAAGGCACTTACAAACAATTGATGGAATATGTCGCACACTCGGTGGGCGAACCGCCGAATATCGACTTCGCCCTCGCCTTACTGGCAGACACCTACGACCTGCCGAAAGAGGCGCCCTTTATTCTGTTTGCCCTCAGCCGTTGTACCGGCTGGCTGGCTCATGCCCTGGAGCAAGTCGCGGCGCGTAGGCTGATTCGCCCCCGGGCACGGTATGTCGGCATCCCGGCGA
>Ga0105858_1000991_pt1 | contig 10168 bp, 7 predicted proteins | sample OrgsoiDNA_201062_FD_89683 | JGI IMG/M metagenome (GOLD analysis project Ga0105858, IMG submission 89683) | Permafrost soil microbial communities from the Arctic, to analyse light accelerated degradation of dissolved organic matter (DOM) -... | ecosystem: Environmental > Terrestrial > Soil >...
GGTCTGTCAGCGACACATGTTCTGACTGACCCAGCGCTTTCGCGGGCAAGCCCGCTCCCACATTTGGATTCCCATCGTTCTGCAGAACGCAATCACGACCCACACTTACCTATTAGCGACATGTTCATAAGAGAACATGCAATAGCTCCGATTTCCTGTGTTTGCAGATAAGAGGCGATGCTATTTTCGGTAACGAAACTGTAACATTCGCATCCGCAGTCAAAACAAGAAATTTGGAGCTCTTGAATGTTTGCTTTCTTTCGTCCTGCCGCACACCAGGCGCCTCTGCCTGAAGAAAAAATAGACAGTACCTACCGACGGCTGCGCTGGCAGATCTTCGCCGGTATTTTCTTTGGTTACGCCGGTTACTACCTGCTGCGCAAAAACTTCTCGCTGGCCATGCCGTACCTGATCGACGAGGGTTACACCCGTGGTGAGCTGGGCCTGGCGATGTCGGCGATTGCGATTGCCTACGGCTTGTCCAAATTCCTCATGGGCCTGGTGTCCGACCGCTCCAACCCACGCTATTTCCTGCCCTTCGGCCTGCTGATATCGGCCGGGGTGATGTTCATTTTCGGTTTCGCGCCTTGGGCCACGTCCAGCGTGACCATGATGTTCATCTTGCTGTTCATCAACGGCTGGGCTCAGGGCATGGGCTGGCCGCCGAGCGGACGCACCATGGTGCACTGGTGGTCGCAGAAAGAACGCGGCGGCGTGGTGTCGGTATGGAACGTGGCGCACAACGTCGGCGGTGGCCTGATCGGCCCGCTGTTCCTGTTGGGCATGGCCTGGTTCAACGACTGGCACGCAGCGTTCTATGTGCCGGCGACCGTGGCATTGCTGGTAGCGGCGTTTGCCTTCATCACCATGCGTGACACCCCGCAATCGGTCGGCCTGCCGCCAATCGAGGCATACAAGAACGACTACCCGGAAGGCTACGACGCCAGCCACGAAGACGAATTCAGCGCCAAGGAAATCTTCGTCAAGTACGTGCTGCGCAACAAAATGCTGTGGTACATCGCCTTCGCCAACGTCTTCGTCTACCTGCTGCGCTACGGCGTATTGGACTGGGCGCCAACGTACCTCAAGGAAGCCAAGCACTTCGACGTGGATAAAACCTCGTGGGCATACTTCTTCTACGAGTGGGCGGGTATTCCGGGCACGCTGCTGTGCGGCTGGATGTCGGACAAGATCTTCCGTGGCAACCGCGGCCTGACCGGCATCGTGTTCATGGCGTTGGTCACCGTGGCGACCCTGGTTTACTGGCTCAACCCGCCAGGCAACCCGATGATCGACATGATCGCGCTGTTCTCCATCGGCTTCCTGATTTACGGCCCGGTGATGCTGATCGGCCTGCAGGCGCTGGAACTGGCGCCGAAAAAAGCCGCGGGCACCGCTGCGGGTTTCACGGGCTTGTTCGGTTACCTGGGCGGTTCGGTGGCAGCGAGTGCGGCCATGGGCTACACCGTGGACCATTTCGGCTGGGACGGTGGTTTTGTGTTGCTGGTAGGCGCGTGTCTGTTGGCGATTGCCTTCCTGATCCCAACGCTGTGGCACACCAACAGCGTCAGCGCAGCGCGTTAACCGCCTGAGCAATCCTTTGCACAACGCTTGAGCCGCGCCTCCAGATTTTTATCTGGCATGGCGTGGCTACGCAGGGCGTTAACGGTCTGCTCGACATAATCGCGCGTGGTGCCGTAACGCCCGCAAGCGCTTTCCAGTACGTGATTGAGCACGATATCGGGCAAGTTGCCGGCATAGCTGGGCAAATGCCGCTCCAACACAAACCCCAACGCTTGTACCTGACTGCCATCTTCCAGACGGCAGCTGAGCCAGTGCGGCCGGTATGAGGGATACGGCATCTCGCGCTGCCACAGCGCGTAAAGCGAGGCCTCCAGCTGATCCTCCGGCAAGCGGTAGGCAAACCCGCTGCATGAGCCGCCGCGATCCAGTCCGAACACCAACCCCGGCAACTCCGGCGTACCCCGATGCTCGTGTGACCACAGGTACAAACCCCGGTGATAGCCGTGAACCCGTGCGCGCATGCGCTGGGTCGACGAGCATTCGGGGCGCCAGATCAGCGAACCATACGCGAACAGCCAGACCGGCCCACCCTTGTGCTTGGCCATGGTGGCCTGCATCGAACTCATTAATTGCTCGTGAGTCAGTTGCGGCCCCAGATCGAGCCGCGGAGGGTAAGCCAATTGCAAAAGATCGGTTTCAATAACGGTCATGGCGGATCGCTTAGGTCTCCTTTATCACTCAAATAAGCTGTTACCAGTTGTAAGCAACTTTACCGTAATAAAACGCGCCGCTGTAACCGTACGGCGAAAAAGTGCTATAGGCGAGGTTGCCGCCACTGCTGGCGTAAGCGTTGACCTTTTCCGGGTATTTATCGGTGACGTTGTCGCCGCCCAGGGTGAAAGTCCAGTTCTTGAGCTTGTAGTCCGCCGACAGGTCCAACACCCAGGCGGCCTTGAAGGTCTGGTCGTTGACCTTGTCCGCCTGATAACTGGTGAATTCACCGTAGCGAACCAGGTTGCTGTGCAGCGCCCAATGGCCATAGGTGAAATCGTTACCCAGGCTCAGTTTGTGCTGAGGCGTGGTGTCGCCGAGCAAACCGATGCGCTCACGACGGTCCACCCGCACCAGGTTGGCGCCCAGGCTGTCCAGAATCGCCGGGTTAGGCTTCACGTCGGTCACTTTGGTGTGGTTGTAGTTGTAGCCCACGGTGCTGTTCCAGCGGATGCCGTTATCGAACGGGTAGCGATAGTTGGCCACCAGATCGACGCCGTCGGTGCTGGTGTCGGTGGCGTTGGTGAAGTAACGGGCGCTGGTGTAGTTGATATTGCCTACCCCATTGGCTTGCAGGTAGGCGATGGTGGCCGGGTTGAGATTGAGGTTGGAGGACAGGCTGATGCGATCGCGGATATCGATCCGGTACACGTCGAGCGTCACGGTCAAGTCATCGGCAGGCTCCAGCACCAGGCCAAGGCTGTAGTTGCGCGACTTCTCGGCTTTCAGGTCTTCGGCGCCGAGCAGGCGGGCCACCTGGCTGTTGGCCGGGAACGTGCCGGCTTCCTGAATGGTGTTACCGATCAACTGGGACGAGGTGTAGGCAAAGTTCTGCTGGGCCAGGGAAGGTGCGCGAAAGCCGTTCGAGATGCTGCCACGCAAGGCCACTTGCGGGGTGAAGTCATAACGGGCCGACAGCGAACCGCTGACGTTGGACCCAAAGTCGCTGTAGTCCTCATGACGCACGGCGGCCGAGGCGCTGAGTTTTTCGGTGAAGTTGGTTTCCAGGTCCAGGTACTGCGCCCAGCTATGCCGCGCGCTGCTGCCGGCGTCGGCATCACGGAAACCACCCAGGCCCGAGCTGCCGCTTTGATAGTAGGACGCAGGTTCTCCGGCTTCGATTTCATAGCCCTGGCGCAGGTACTCGCCGCCAAACGCCACCGACACCGGGTACGGCAGGAAGCCCACGTCGAATTCGCGCGACAGGTCCAGGCTGACTTGCTTCTGGTCATTGCTCAGGGTGCCGTTGTCGAACTTGCGCGGCGTGGCCAGGCCCAGTGAGGTGTTGATGGTTTCAGTGCTCAGCTCGTACTGGTTCTTGCCGTAGTTGGCCGACAGGTCGTAATGCCAGTCGTAAGCCAGCAAGCCGCGCAGGCCGACGACCAATGAGGTGTCTTCCAGGTTGCCTTTGATCAACGGCAGGTAACCATTAGGGTTCAGCGCCGGGATGTTATTGGACGCATTGCTCGCCCGGTAGAACGCCGCCGTCTCGCCGCGACGCTTGCTGTAGCCGCCGAAGGTGTAGAACTCGGCTGCATCGTTGAAGGAATATTCCGAGTTGAACTGGAATTTGCCTTCATTGGTGGCCGGTTCGCCCTGACGGAACACGCGCTGGCCATACGTGGTGGAACCGATGCTGCCTGGGCGGAAGTCGTCGCCGGCGCGGTTGGTGTAATCGTTGTCGGCACCTTCGCCCGAGACATTGATAAAGCCATTGTCGCCCAAGGCAAACCCGGTATTGCCGCTGACATTGCGCTGGATGCCATCTCCCTTTTTGTATTCGCCGAACTTGGTCGAGATCGAACCGCCGTGGTCGTCGTGCTTGAGGATCACGTTGATCACGCCGGCGATCGCGTCAGAGCCATAACGCGCTGACGCGCCGTCACGCAGCACTTCGATGTGGTCGACTGCCGACAACGGGATCGCATTCAAATCCGCCGGGGCCGAGCCACGCCCCACCGCCCCGCCAAGGTTGACGAAGGCGCTGGTGTGGCGGCGTTTGCCATTGACCAGCACCAGCACTTGATCCGGCGACAGACCGCGCAGTTGCGCAGGGCGCACCAGTTCGGCGCCGTCCACCAGGCTCGGACGCGGGAAGTTGATCGACGGAATCAGGCGCGCCAACACAGCGCCCAGCTCATCGGAGCCGGTGCTGCGCAGGCTGTCGCCGGAAATCACATCAATGGGCGACAGCGAAGCACTGGCCGTGCGCTCTTGGGCGCGAGTGCCGGTGACGATGACGGTGTCGAGTTTTGGTGCATCGGTGGCCGCTGTCTGCGCAGCCATGACGGGATTGAATCCCACAGCAGTCAGCAAATTGGCCGACAAAATCGCTGTGTACAGCGCGTGTTTCTTGTAGCTCCCCATACCGCTCCCCTCAGAATCAAACATCAGAACGTCAAGCTCTGAGTTCCTACGATCGATCCGGCTGGCGGGCGGTGGCGGTCAGTTATTGGTTATTGGCAGATAGTCGGTAGTCCGTTGATATATAGCTTAATGATATTTATGTAACAAATTAAATACCTTTAAAGCATAAGCAAAAGCATAAGCGCCGCACCTGTTCATCAGGATTGGGCCCATCAATCCCGGTAATTTCAGCCGCGGTTCAGCCTGACAACGCGCCAAGCCCTCAAAATAGCGCACAGCACGACCCACTTAGCCGTCCAACCGCCTATCGAGGTCGCACCCATGAAGAAGTTTCGATTGCCCAGCCTGTTGTTCCTGGCCCAGGCCACCACCGCACTGGCGGCCGAAGTACCGCCGGCTGATGAAAACAAGGGGTTCTGGTACGCGCAGACCAGCGTCTACACCCGGCATTTCGCGCCCGACCCTAAGCACAACAACAACCAGGACCTGATCGGCCTGGAGCGCAATGAGGCGTCAGGTTTTGTGTATGGCGCGGCGACATTTCGCAATTCGTTCAGCCAACGCGCTTACTACGCCTATGCAGGCAAGCGCTATGACATGGCCGACTATCCGGTGTATGTGAAACTCACGGGCGGGTTATTGCAGGGCTATCGCGGCGAGTACCGCGACAAGATCCCGTTGAACCGTTTCGGCGTTGCGCCGGTGATCATCCCGTCCGTGGGCGCCCACTATGGGCCGGTAGCAGCAGAGCTGGTGTTACTGGGCTTTAATGCCGCGATGGTCACCACCGGCGTGCGCTTTTAAGGGCGCGGTGCGTAGGCGAACACATCGGCGCGCATCTGGTGCGCATCCATACCCGCTTCAACCAGCGCATCCAGCGTGCCGTAGATCATCGCCGGCGAGCCACTGGCGTAGACATGCACGGCTTTAAGGTCGCTGATGTCTTCACACACCGCTTCATGCAGGAGGCCGCAACGGCCTTCCCAACCACAGAGGTCGCTGACCACTTTGTGCAGGAACAGGTTGGGCAGTTTCAGCCACTGGTCCCAGTGCTCGATTTCGTAGAAGTCTTCCGGGCGGCGCACGCCCCAGTACAGGTGCACCGGGTGCTTGAAGCCAGAGGCGCGGCAATGCTCGATCAGGCTGTGCATCTGCGCCATGCCGGTGCCGGCGGCGATCAATACCAGCGGCCCGTCCGGCAGTTCAGCCAGGTGGGTGTCGCCAAACGGCAATTCGATGCGAGCCATCTGATTACGCTGCAACTGTTCGAGCAGGTTACGCGCGCTGTCCTCACGGGCCAGCACATGCAATTCCAGCTCACGCCCGGCGTGGGGCGCCGAGGCCAAAGAAAACGCCGACTTCTCGCCATTCTCCCGCTCGATCATCAGGTATTGCCCGGCGTGGTAACGCACCGGCTTGCCGGCCGGAGCCCGCAGGCGCACGCGCCATACATCGCCACCGACTTCCACACACTCACTCAATTGGCACGACAACTTGCGCAACGGCAACTCTCCCGGCGCCAGCACGCCATCCCACAACACAACGCAATCTTCCAGCGGCTCGGCGATGCAGGTGTAGAACTCACCATGGTCGCGCACCTCGCCGGCTTGCTGTACCCGCCCTTCTACCAGCAGCGCCGCGCACACATGGCACACGCCATTGCGACAGGCTTGCGGGCACTCGTAGCCCAGGCGGCGCGCACCTTCGAGGATCCGCTCGCCAGGGACCAGTTCCAGTACAGCGCCGGAAGGTTGCAGGGTTACACGCATCAATCTATTCCCAATTCTTTCCAGATTGCATCGACACGCGCGGTCACGGCGTCATCCTTGACGATTACCCGGCCCCATTCGCGGGTCGTTTCACCCGGCCATTTGTGGGTGGCATCCAGGCCCATTTTCGAGCCCAGGCCTGACACTGGCGATGCGAAGTCGAGGTAGTCGATCGGCGTGTTGTCGATCATCACCGTGTCGCGCTTGGGGTCCATGCGCGTGGTGATGGCCCAGATCACGTCGTTCCAGTCCCGGGCATTGATGTCGTCGTCGGTGACAATAACGAACTTGGTATACATGAACTGTCGCAAAAACGACCACACACCGAGCATTACCCGCTTGGCGTGGCCCGGGTACGACTTCTTCATCGTCACGATGGCCATGCGGTACGAGCAGCCTTCCGGCGGCAGGTAGAAGTCGGTGATTTCCGGGAATTGCTTCTGCAGGATCGGCACAAATACTTCGTTGAGCGCCACGCCCAGGATGGCCGGCTCATCCGGCGGACGGCCGGTGTAAGTGCTGTGGTAGATCGGTTTGATCCGATGGGTAATGCGCTCGACGGTGAACACCGGGAAGCTGTCGACTTCGTTGTAGTAGCCGGTATGGTCGCCGTAAGGGCCTTCATCGGCCATTTCGCCCGGATGAATCACGCCTTCAAGGATGATTTCGGCGGTGGCCGGCACTTGCAGGTCGTTGCCGCGGCACTTCACCAGCTCGGTACGGTTACCGCGCAGCAGGCCGGCGAAGGCATATTCAGAGAGGCTGTCGGGCACTGGCGTGACGGCGCCGAGAATGGTCGCCGGGTCAGCGCCCAGGGCCACGGAAACCGGGAACGGCTTGCCGGGGTGTTTTTCGCACCACTCACGAAAGTCCAGTGCGCCGCCACGGTGGCTCAGCCAGCGCATGATCACCTTGTTGCGGCCGATCACTTGCTGACGGTAGATGCCGAGGTTCTGGCGGTCTTTGTTCGGGCCTTTGGTGACGGTCAGTCCCCATGTGATCAGCGGGCCGACGTCGCCCGGCCAGCAGGTCTGCACAGGCAGCATGCCGAGGTCGACGTCATCGCCTTCGATGACCACTTCCTGGCACACGGCGTCTTTGACCACCTTGGGCGCCATGGCGATGATCTTGCGGAAGATCGGCAGCTTCGACCAGGCATCCTTGAGGCCCTTGGGTGGCTCGGGCTCCTTGAGGAAGGCCAGCAGCTTGCCGATCTCGCGCAGCTCGCTGACCGACTCGGCGCCCATGCCAAAGGCAACACGGTCGGGCGTGCCGAACAGGTTGCCGAGCACCGGAATATCAAAGCCGGTCGGGTTTTCGAACAGCAGCGCCGGGCCCTTGTTACGCAGGGTACGGTCGCAAATCTCAGTCATTTCCAGCACCGGGGAAATCGGCACCTGGATACGTTTCAACTCTCCGCGCTGCTCAAGTTGCTGCACGAAATCCCGAAGATCCTTGAATTTCATTAACCATGCCACTCGTAAAATAGGCGTACATCCTACCTGCTCTTACGAGCGCTGGCAGCTTATTGCACATCATTGCGGCTTACATCTGTTTGCACCGAGGCCTGGCGCAGGGTGCGGAAGAACGGCTCCAGGAACCCTTCCACATACCGCGTGCCCACGCTTGAGAGGTGGTTGTCATCGGTATACAGCGACTGGCCGCCGAGTTCGACGCGACACCACCCATTGGTGTCGCACAGCTTCGGCGCCGGGTCCAGTAGTTGAACACCTGGATCGGCCGCTGCGATCTGCTCAAAGACACCGCTGATGAAGGTTTGGCGCTGCAGGTGTTCGGCCAGGGGCAAGCCTTCGCGGTCGGTCGGGCGCCCCAACATGGCCAAACGGCTAAGCCGGTACGGCACATTGAATTCCTGCAGCGGCACTTCCTTGACCAGCCATACACGATGACCACCGGCGCGTAATTGCTGCACCAAGGTATTCAAACCCTCGCTGAATAGCTGCTCAGCCACGGCGCGGTCATATTTCCCCGTCGCCGGGTCATGGATCGACGCACCGGTATCACCGGAGCGCTGCCCATACACGTAGAGGCTCCAGCGCGCCACCAGCACCACATCACTGAAGGGCTCGCGCTTGAGCAACTGCGTAACGCGCTCGTTGAACGCCCCGCACCCTGGGGTGTTTTCTTTGCGGTAGAACGGCAGGCAACCGGCGTAGCCAGCCTGGGTGATGCTGAAGTCGTACTGTTTTGAAGCATCGCTCAATGCCGGAATCAACGCCGAGGCATGGCTGTCGCCCCAGACCAGCGCCTTGGCCGTGGCCGCCTGCGGACCAAAATGGCACAACTCACGGTGCTTGTTTTTCTTGTCGTCCGACAAGCAGTTCATAAGCGTGGGACTCCAGGTGTACGCCTGGGCAAATTGCAGCGCCTGAGGCGGCAGCCGCCACGCAAAACCATCCGACCACACCAGGCTCTTGCCGATCAGGCCGAGGCTGACGAGCGCCATGACGCCCGCGGCCAGGATTGCCCGATTGCCCGCCAACAGACGCCGCTCGCGAAAGGGCCCCTCAACGAATCGCCAGGACCCATAGCCCAGTAACAGGCTCAGGAAAAACAGGCCCGCAACCTCCACAGGTGCCAGGCCGAAAATGCTGGCGTACTTGCCAAACACCAGCACCGGCCAGTGCCACAGGTACCAGGAATAGGAAATCAGCCCCACGCCCACCAGCACACGGCTACCCAACAACCGGCCTACCAGTGTGCTGTGCTGACCGTTGGCCCAAATAAGCCCCACCACACCCACTACCGGCAACAGCGCTGCAACCCCTGGAAAGGCGGTGCTGGCGTCATAACCCAGTACCGCCACCAGAATCATTCCCAGGCCGATCAAGCTGACCGTCTGCGCCAGCATCGGGCTTGCGCGCTGCGCCCGCGCCGGCATTACCGCCAGCATGGAACCCGCCAACAACTCCCAGGCCCGCATCGGCAGCAGGAAAAAGGCCTTGTCCGGTTCTCGGGACACCGCCCACACGCTGGCAGCAAATGAGGCGAGCATCAGCACAAACAAGGCACCACGCCATTGCTTGAGCCGGCTCGACAGCAGCGCCAGCAAGAGTGGAAAACCGATGTAGAACTGCTCTTCAACCGAAAGCGACCAGGTGTGCAGCATCGGCTTCATATCGGAGGCTGTATCGAAATAGCCGTCCTGACGCATAAAGAAGAGGTTGGAGATGAAGATCACTTGGTTGTGAATCGAGCGTCCCAGCTCTGAATAGTCCTTGGGCGCCATCAAAAACCAGCCAACCACCAATGACACGAACATCATGACGACCAGTGCCGGCAGGATGCGCCGGGCCCGGCGAGCCCAGAAATCGAGAAAACTGAAACGCCCGGCTTCACGCTCGCGCCAGATAATCGAAGTGATCAGAAACCCTGAAATCACAAAGAACACATCAACGCCAACAAAGCCGCCAGTGACGCCTGGTACTCCAAAATGGAACAGCACAACAGCCAGGACAGCGATGGCACGCAGGCCGTCAATGTCCCTTCGGTAAGCAAGAGCGGTCATAAATCGTAGGTCAGCCTGATTCGAATGGGAATGAGCGTAGCCGCACTCAGTTTTTTTGTTTCTTAACTGACACTATTGTCCTGCAAAGCTCTCTTTCTCAACACAAAAAAATGGCGCCCCGAAGGGCGCCATTTTTTCGGACCTGGAGCGTCGTGTTACTTACGCTTCATCGACAGGAAGAACTCGTCGTTGGTCTTGGTGGTTTTCA
>Ga0105858_1000993_pt1 | contig 10149 bp, 10 predicted proteins | sample OrgsoiDNA_201062_FD_89683 | JGI IMG/M metagenome (GOLD analysis project Ga0105858, IMG submission 89683) | Permafrost soil microbial communities from the Arctic, to analyse light accelerated degradation of dissolved organic matter (DOM) -... | ecosystem: Environmental > Terrestrial > Soil >...
ACCGTCATCACCAGCGAAAACACGATGACCCCGATGCTCAGCCAAGGCGCGCCGACCGGTTCCGGATGGTGCAAACGCTGGTACGCCTGGAACGCGATCAGCACCGCACTGCCGGCGATAAACAACGCCTGGGCCATGCCCGACAGCGACTCCGCCTTGCCATGCCCGTAACGGTGATCATCGTCGGCCGGGCGCAGCGCGTAATGCACTGCCAGCAGGTTCAGCAACGAAGTCACGCCATCGAGCAGCGAGTCGGTCAACCCGGCGAGCATGCTCACCGAGCCACTGAACCACCAGGCGATGGCCTTGGTAATAATCAGCGCACAGGCCACGCCCACCGACGCGCGAGTGGCCAGGCGCAAGAGCCTTGCGTGTTCGGGACTGCTGGTCATAAGCGGGTCGAATCCTCAAGCGGCGGGCTGCAGGCCCAGGGAGGCGAGTTGCTGCACGCTGCCCTTGAACTGGATCATGCGCGGGTCATCCAGCGGCAGGGTGCGGCCGGTTTCCTTCTGGATGATGGTTTGCAGCTTGGCGTTATCAACCTTGCCGTCGGCGCCGATGGCTTCGTGCAGTTTCTCGGGTGCGACTTGAGCCGTTTTGCCGGGCTCGAAGTAAATCGCGCCGGTGGCGAAGTCCACGCCGAATGCGATCAGGCCGGGGATCACGTAGAACAGCAGGCCCACGGCGTCGAGCACGGCAATCGCCGGGTCGATCTTGCCGTCGATCTGGCCACGGCGGTCCGGGTAGAAAATCGAACCGCAGGCGGTCAGTTGGCTCAGCAGGGTGACGGCGAGGACACCGCCGATGACACGGGAAGCGATACGCATGAAAACTCTCCTGAACACGGTTGATACGAAACTATAAGCCAGATCTACCGGACGACGACTATCCAATGTGGGAGCGGGCTTGCCCGCGAAGACGGCGTGTCAGTCAATACATGTGTCGACTGATACACCGCCTTCGCGAGCAAGCCCGCTCCCACACTTAACCGCGTTACCCGTGGGATTGGGCGGTCTCGTTGAGACCAGCACCGGCATCCGGCAGTTCGCCGTTATACTCGCCGCTCTGCTTTGGAGCCAGTATGAATTCGTTGCCGATCGATGATGTTTTACCCGCCCTGCGTGACGCCTTGGCGATTCGCCATGAAGCCGTGCTGGAAGCGCCGCCCGGCGCCGGTAAAACCACCCGCGTGCCCTTGGCCTTGTTGAACGAGCCATGGCTGGCCGGGCAGACCATCCTGATGCTCGAACCCCGACGCCTGGCCGCGCGTGCGGCCGCCGAACGCTTGGCCAGCGAGCTGGGCGAAAAGGTCGGCGAAACCGTCGGCTATCGCATCCGCCTCGACAGCAAGGTCGGGCCCACTACGCGCATCGAAGTGGTCACCGAAGGCATCCTCACCCGCCGCTTGCAGGACGACCCGGCGCTGGAAGGCGTGGGCCTGCTGATCTTTGACGAATTCCACGAGCGCAGCCTCGACGCCGACCTCGCGCTGGCGCTGAGCCTGAATGGCCGCGATCTGTTTCGCGACGAACAACCGCTGAAAATCCTGCTGATGTCCGCCACCCTCGAAGGCGAACGCCTGTCCGGCCTGCTGGATGACGCGCCGATCCTGCGCAGCGAAGGGCGCATGTTCCCGGTGCAGATGCGCTGGGGCCGCCCGTACCAGGCCGGTGAATTTATCGAGCCGCGCGTGGTGCAGACCGTCCTTGAGGCCGTGCATGACGAGACCGGCAGCATTCTCGTGTTTCTGCCGGGGCAGGCCGAGATTCGCCGGGTGAATCAACAACTGGCCGACGCTTTGGGCGATCGCCCGGATGTGCTGCTGTGCCCGCTGCATGGCGAGCTTGACCTCAACGCCCAACGCGCCGCCATTGACCCGGCGCCCGTCGGCAAACGTAAGGTGGTGCTGGCCACCAACATCGCCGAGACCAGCCTGACCATCAACGGCGTGCGCGTGGTGATCGACGCCGGGCTGGCGCGGGTCCCGCGTTTCGACCCTGGCAGCGGCATGACCCGCCTCGACACCCAGCGCATCTCCCGCGCCAGCGCCACTCAGCGTGCCGGCCGGGCAGGGCGCCTGGAGCCGGGCGTGTGTTATCGGCTGTGGTCCGAAGACCAGCATGAAGGCCTGGCGGCGTATGGCAGCGCGGAAATCCTCGCCGCCGACCTTGCCGGGCTGGCCTTGCAGTTGGCGCGTTGGGGCGTCACGCCCACGCAACTGGTGTGGCTGGATGTGCCGCCGACTGCCGCGTATGCCCAGGCTCAGGATTTGCTCGTGCGTCTGGGTGCCTTGAACGACGACAAACTCACCGCCCATGGCCAGAAGATGGCCGAGTTGCCCGCGCATCCGCGTATCGCCCACCTGTTGCTGCGCGGTCAGGACCTGGGGCTCGCGGCCACGGCGTGTGATGTCGCCGCGCTGTTGGGCGAGCGTGACATCTTGCGCGGCGCCGGTGCCGATTTGCACAGCCGGCTGGCGCTGATGTCCGGCGAAGAGCGTGCGCGAGGTACCCAAGGCGGCGTGCAGCGCGCCAAGCAACTCGCCCGGCAATACCGCAGCTATTTAAGAGGCCAGGCGACTCAGGCGGTGTCCGATCCCGATCACCCGCGCTGGCTCGGCGCCTTGCTGGCGCTGGCCTACCCGGACCGCGTCGCCCAGCAACGTCGCCCCGGCGGCGCCGAATACCGCCTGGCCAATGGCCGTGCCGCGCTGTTCGCCGAGGCCGACAGCCTGATGAAACAAGCGTGGCTGGTGATCGCCGACCTCGGCAGCCGTCAGGGCCAGCGCGAAGAGCGCATCTACCTCGCGGCCGACTTCGATCCGGCGCTGTTCGACACAGTGCTTGCCGAGCAAGTGCGCAACGTCGACCAGCTCGATTGGGACGAGCGCGAAGGCGTGCTGCGCGCGGAGCGTCAGCGCAAAGTCGGCGAACTGGTGCTCAGCCGCGAACCGCTGAACGGCCTCGACGAGTCCGCGCGCAGCCAGGCGTTGGTCAACCTCGTGCGCCGCAAAGGCCTGGAATTGTTACCGTGGACGCCTGAACTGCGCCAATGGCAGGCCCGCGTCATGCTGCTGCGTCAGCTGGACGCCGGCAAAGCCAGTGAATGGCCGGATATCAGCGACAAGGCTTTGCTCGCCAGCCTGGAGCATTGGTTGATGCCCTACCTCGGCAAAGTCTCGCGCCTGAGCCACTTCGCCAACCTGGATATTTCCAGTTTCCTGCACAACCTGTTGCCCTGGCCGCTGCCTCAGCGCCTGGACGAGCTGGCGCCGCAGCACGTGAAGGTGCCCTCGGGCTCCTCGGTGCGTTTGGACTACAGCGAGCAGCCGCCGATTCTGGCGGTGCGCTTGCAGGAATTGTTCGGGCTGGCGGACACGCCGCGCATTGCCGGTGGGCGCCAGGCAGTCAAGCTGCACCTGTTGTCTCCGGCGCGCCGGCCGGTGCAGGTGACGCAGGACTTGGCGAACTTCTGGCGCAGTACCTACGCCGAAGTGAAGAAGGATTTGAAAGGAAGATACCCCAAGCATTACTGGCCGGACGACCCCTTGGTGGCCGAACCCACCGCCCGGATCAAACCCCGCAAGTAGGTCGTGTGCAGATCAAATGTGGGAGCTGGCTTGCCTGCGATACAGACGACTCGGTCTATCGGGTTCACCGCGGTGATGCTATCGCAGGCAAGCCCGCTCCCACACAAGCCAGCTTTCCACAAAGTGTTAAGTGTGGGTTATTGCGCGGCCGGGAGCAGGAACCGGGCGATCACGGGTAGGTGGTTGGAGATACGCAGTGTGTCTTCTTGCCGTACTTTGGCCTCTACCCGCTTGATCCTTGGGCTGTAGAACAAATAATCCAAGGTCCGATCCGGCCCATCCACACTCGGGTCATTGGGGAAGTGCGTAAGCCACTTGGCCCGGTCAATCCCGCTGGATTCACTGTTACTGGGGATCATAGGGTATTTATCCCACAGCAGGTGCAGCTCGCTGTCCGGCGAATACTGCCCGCGCTTGCCCGCGTCCAGGCGCAGGAATTGCCCCAGCGGCAGCAAGTTGAAATCCCCACCAATCAACCACGGCGTGCCACGGCCTTCGAACTTGTCCAGCAGCTTAACCGTGGCTTTTACCTGCTCTTGCACCGCCGACCGCCCAGGCTTATCGCCGTCCAGCCGGGTGTTGAGCACGGCCAATTGGCCACCATCGCTCAACGGCAAGTAGGTCAACAATAAGGCGGGTTTGGGTTGGAACTGGCGACTGATGAAGTTGGCCGGAGACACCGGCAGTTGCAGGCGTTCGGCGTGTTCGATCTGGTAGCGGCTGAGCGTCACCAGCTTGCGGCCGACGCTGCCGAAAATATGCAGGCTGGGCACAAAGTCGGCTTTCCAGTCGAAGGCCTGGGCGCTGCACGGGTAGAGATCGACCAGGCGTTCCTGCAGCAGGGCGATCTGGTCCTGGTAATGGGAGGGCTTGGCGTTTTCGTCGAGTTCCTGCAGCAGCAGGATGTCGGGTTGTTCGTCGCGGATCACCCGCGCCACTTCGTCGAGGCTGGAGGCCATGTCTTCCACGGTAGGGCGATCATCCGGGCCGTTGCCGTCGGCGGTGTCGTACCAGAACACATAGTTCTTGCCTGCCAGGTATTGCACATTCCAGGTCATGACCTTCAGCGCCTGCCCGGGCAGCAGCGTTGGCGCACGCGGCGCGACGCAGCTTACGGGCAGGATTTGTTTGTCGACGGGGCGCCAGGTCAGGCTGTAGATCAGGGCGGCGAGCAGGCCCGCGATAATCAGCAGGCTCAACAGGGTGATGCGCAATAAACGGGTCATCGGCTCGGCTTATGGCGTTTCAGGAGTGGCAGGAGCATATCACCGCGCGTCGGCATCGCCACCGATCAGCATGAATAAACGGAACAGCACCACGCTGGTAAACAGCTGCAGGAAGCTGTGGGCGCTGTCGATCAGTACGCCCAGCAACGGCGCGGGGTCAGGGTAGGCCGCCACGCTGGCGCCTTTGAGCAGCCACAGCGGCGTCATCACGCACAGCAGGCACACCAGGATTCGCCAGAAATGCCCACGGGTCAGGCGAAAACTTTCCTTCATCGCCTCCAGCGCCGACATACCGCGTAACACCAACAGGTACTCGGCAAACGCCAGCACCACCATCAGCCACAGGCCCGGCAGGAAATACAGCGACAAGCCCAGCAGGATCAGCAAGGTGCTGATGGCCGTGAGCAGCGCGAAACGCGGCCACAGGGTCAGTGCCATGGCCCACACGTCTTTGGTCCGCGGCGACTCTCCACGGGTGCGCGCATCCAGAAACAGGATCAACGCGCCGGTGTACAGCGGGTACACCAACAGCCCCACCACCACGCTGTAGCCGGGGAAGGCGTCCGGGCCCACCGTGTGATCGAGCACTTGTTGCAGCAGGGCTTCGAGAATCACCAACGGCAGGCACAGCTGGACGATAGCGCCCAGATTGCGTTGGGTGAAACGGAAGGAGTCGCGCAAAACGTCTAACGGATTCATCAGGTTCATCACAGGCCGAAAAGCAAGGCCCATACTTTAACCGATCATGACGAAAGGTAAGCAAACGTAAACCTTGCGTAAAGACCATTGAAACGTCTGGTAACAACCCCATAACTAGTGTGTAGCTCGTCTGATCACAGGCGGGCCCATGATTTTTACCGGCAATCTAACGAGGTCGCCATGAACAGCGAAGAGCAAACCCTGATCGATGGACTGTTTTCACGGCTGCAGCAAGCCGAAAAGGACTCAGCCCCCCGCGACGCCCTGGCTGAAGCGCGGATCAAGGAGCACATGACTCGCCAACCGGCCGCCGGGTACTACATGACCCAGTCGATCCTGGTGCAAGAACACGCGATCAAGAGCCTCGACGCGCAGAACAAGCAACAGGCGCAGCAGATCCAGCAGTTGCAGGATGAGTTGCAGCAGGCCAAGGCTCAGGCAGCACAGCCGGCGCCGAGCAGTGGCGGTTTTCTGTCGAGCATCTTTGGCGGCGGCTCCCGTGACCCGCAACCCGCGCAAAGTGCGCCGGCGGCGTCCGGTGGCGGTTGGCGTGAGCCTGGGCGGCCTTCGTTCGGCCAGCCTGCGCCGCAGCAAAACTACGGCGCGCCGCAGCAAAACTATCAACAGCCCCAACAAGCGCCCGCAGCACCGATTGGCAGTGGCTTCCTCGGCGGGGCGTTGAAAACCGCTGCCGGCGTGGCCGGTGGTGTGATGCTGGCCGAAGGCATCAGCAGCTTGTTCAACCACAACTCGCAACAGCCGCAAGTGGTGGAAGAAATCATCCGCGAAGAACCGGCGCCCGCCAGTGATAACGGCAATTGGGGTAACGACGACCAGAAGTTTGCCGGCAATGACAGCTGGGGCAGCGACAATGCCTCGGACAGCTTCGCCGACAGCGACTATGGCGACGATTCCTCCTCGTTTGGCGACGACGATTCCTTCGTCTGACCCGCCTTCAACCGGGGCGCTTCGTCGCCCCGGGCTGATTTTTCGCTGAAACTTTCCCATGGCTGGCATACTGGCGCCTTTGCGGGCTCTCACGTCCGAGGTCCAAGTGGCAACCATGGGGAAGTGCGGTGAAGAAAATTGCGGTGTTCGCCGATGTACAAAACCTCTACTACACCGTGCGCCAGGCCTACGGTTGCCACTTCAATTACGCCGCCCTGTGGGCTGACATCAGCGCGCGCGGGCAGATCGTCGAAGCCTATGCGTATGCCATCGACCGTGGCGACAGCAAGCAGCAGCAATTCCAGCAGATCCTGCGCAACCTGGGCTTCACGGTAAAACTCAAACCCTACATCCAACGCAGCGACGGCTCGGCCAAGGGCGACTGGGACGTGGGCATCACCCTCGACATCATGGACGCCGCCGACCACGTCGACGAAGTGGTGCTGGCCTCCGGCGACGGCGATTTCGACATGCTGCTCGAGCGCATCATCCAAAAGCATGGCGTCGAAGCCGTGGCCTATGGCGTTCCGGGGCTGACGGCCAACTCGCTGATACGCGCCGCCAGCCGCTACGTGCCGATCGAAGGCGCGCTGCTGCTTAAATAAGTCAATTGTCAGACGGAGTTGGAACAGGTTTGGAACGTATAGCGGTCATCGACTTTGAAACCACCGGCATCACCCCGAGCAGCCACTGCCGGGCCACGGAAATCGCGGTGGTCATCCTTGAGCGCGGCCAGATCGTGGACCGCTACCAGAGCCTGATGAATGCCGGCGTGCGTGTGCCGGGCTTTATCGAACAGCTCACCGGCATCAGCAACGCCATGCTGCGCAGCGCGCCACCGGCCGAGCGGGTGATGAACGAAGTGAATGAATTCGTCGGCACCACGCCACTGCTGGCGCACAACGCCGCGTTCGACCAAAAGTTCTGGGATTTTGAGCTGGGCCTGATCCGCCGCACCCGCCTGCAAAAATTCGCCTGCTCGCTGCTGCTGGCCCGCCGCTTGATGCCGTCGGCGCCGAACCACAAACTCGGCACGTTGAATTCATTCGCCCAACTGCCCCACACCGGCAAGGCTCACCGGGCGATGGCGGATGCCGAAATGGCAGCTAACTTGACGGCGCACCTGGCCGAGCAATTGCGCGGTACGCATGGGTTGCGCGAACTGTCCCACGACCTGCTGTGCACCTTGCAGAAAGTGCCGGCAGCGAAGATCAATGAGCATCTGAAGAAGCACCGCGGGTTCTAAACCGACCACACTCCATAAGAACACTGAATATCAAATGTGGGAGCGGGCTTGCCCGCGAATGCAGTGTGTCAGCCGCCGGATCAATTGACTGATACACCGCCTTCGCGGGCAAGCCCGCTCCCACAGGGGTTATGCCGTGTTCATCGAGGCTGCACGCATTCCAACGCCCGACCCACCAGTTCTTTCGCCATCCCCACCAAATGCATCACCGCCCGCTGTTGTGCATTCATCGCCCCAGCCGACCCGTGCGCCGTCTCGACCGCGCAATGCAGCAAGTCGGCTGCATGCGCGAGCGCGTCTTCGAAGCTCAGGTTGTCGTTCAGCACAAAGTTGGGCGCATCCGGGGCGGATGCTTTGAGGTAGTAGTCGATGGCTCGGCGGTTGAGCAGGGCGTCTTCGCTGAGGAAGTTGGGTGGATCGGGGGTGACTTTGACCATGGTGAAACGGGATCCACGTCGGCTCCAGCAAAACGACGAACCTGGCGAACCTTATTGGAATGCGCTTTTTCCCTCGTAAGCTGATCAGGCAGCCAACAGCGGCCAGGTTGGCAAAAGCACCGTTTGGCACCGTCCGCGTATTTGGCATTATTGGGCGAGGCATTCCCTTCGTTGCTGTGGGGCCGACTATTTTTGACCTGATCAGTATTGGCAAATGTGCCTATGAGGCGAGAAATGGAAGGTAGCCCGACCCGAGCCGAGATCTGCGAAAAGGTGATTCAGCTGATCGTCGATATCATTGGTTTTATCGACCGAAGCCACGTGACGGAACACACGGATTTCATCCATGACTTCACGATCATTGATGACGATTTGACCTGCTTCGTTATGCAGATTAAGTGGCAATTCAACCTGCAGGCGACTCAGGAAGACTGAGATCACATCACGACCATCAAGCAGGTTGTCGAGTTGATTGCTCAGCGCTCAAGTCTTCGTTGAAGCAACTGACGCCATCGCAGGCAAGCCAGCTCCCACGGTTGACCGAGGCGCCAGGGCTGGATGCAATCTACTGTGGGAGCTGGCTTGTCGGGGCGCCGCATCGCAGCGATGACGGTGTATCAGCCGCCATTTTTCCCATTGCGTTCCAACTGCCCCAACGGCACCCGCCGCGCTATCGCGCTCGACAAAATGATCGAGGTTTTGCTGAAGCCAAACTTCGCCACCCGGTTGATCAGGTTCTCCAGCTCCGGCATCGAGCCCACGGCCGCCTGCATAATCACGCACGGGTCGCCTGTTACCCGGTGGCATTCGGTCAGCTCGGGGATTTCCGCGAGGGCGTCGTAAACCTTTTGGCTGCCATTGTTGGTCAGGCGCAGCTCTATCGTGCATTGGATCGGCAAACCGATTTTCGACAGGTCGACCTTGGCCTGATACCCGGTGATGACGCCGCTGGCTTCCAGCTTGGCCACGCGCTCGGCCACGGCGGGGGCGGAGAGGTTTACGGTGCGTGCCAACTGCGCATAGGACGCGCGGCCATCCTCGAGCAGGGCGCTGAGGAGCATGCGGTCGTATTTGTCCATGATAAGGCTCCGGTGATGCGTGGCTTTCGAATACACGGGTTATAGCCTTCAGAACCATGTTTTGAAAAGTGTATGGGCGCTTTAAACAGGTTTTGTAACTTATGTTCAGCGTGCTGCCTTTTTAGAATAAACCTCCAATATTCTGCCGCAGAGCTACCCAATGCCTGGCCCACGTCGCTTTCCCTTACCGTTGATTGCCGCTTTTTTTGCGCTGTATGTGATCTGGGGTTCTACCTACCTGGTCATTCGAATCGGCGTGGAGTACTGGCCACCGCTGATGCTGGGCGGGATTCGATTCCTGGTAGCGGGGTTGGTGATGTATGGCTATTTGCGCTGGCGCGGGGCGCCTGCGCCGACGTGGGTGCAGTGGAAGGCCGCGGCCAAGATCGGCGTGTTGCTGCTGACCTTTGGTAATGGCGCGGTGACGGTTGCCGAGCACACCGGCGTTGCTTCCGGCGTGGCCGCGTTGGCCGTGGCGACGGTGCCGTTGTTCACGTTGCTGTGTGGGTATTTCTGGGGCGCACGCAATACGCGCCTGGAATGGGCGGGCGTGGTGCTGGGGATTATCGGCATCGCCATGCTCAACATGGGCTCCAACCTGCAGTCGAGCCCGACCGGGGCGATGCTGTTGCTGTTTGCTGCGGCCTCCTGGGCCTTCGGCTCGGTGTGGAGCAGGCACTTGCCGTTGCCGGCGGGCGCCATGGCCAGTGCGGCGGAGTTGCTGATTGCAGGTTTCGTGCTGCTGGTGCTCAGTGCCGTCAGCGGCGAACACCTGCAAGCCATGCCGCCGCTGGAAGGTTGGTTGGCCCTGGCTTACTTGACCGTGTTCGGCTCGATCATCGCTTTCAATGCCTATATGTACCTGCTCAAGCATGTGCGCCCGGCAGCGGCCACCAGCTATGCCTACGTTAACCCTGCGGTGGCG
>Ga0105858_1000996_pt1 | contig 10099 bp, 9 predicted proteins | sample OrgsoiDNA_201062_FD_89683 | JGI IMG/M metagenome (GOLD analysis project Ga0105858, IMG submission 89683) | Permafrost soil microbial communities from the Arctic, to analyse light accelerated degradation of dissolved organic matter (DOM) -... | ecosystem: Environmental > Terrestrial > Soil >...
AATCCCCATAGACATCATCTTCGATAATCGGCGTGTCGTAACGCTGCGCCAAGGTCAGCAACGCCTGTTTATGCGAATCGGGCATGATATAGCCCAGCGGATTGTTACAGTTCGGTGTGATCTGGATCGCCTTGATCGGCCACTGTTCCAAGGCCAGCTCCAAGGCTTCGAGGCTGATGCCGGTCACCGGGTCCGTGGGGATTTCCAGCGCTTTGATGCCAAAGGCCTTCATGGTCTGGGTAACACCATGAAAACTAGGCGAATCCACCGCCACGATATCGCCCGGCTGGCACAAGGCATGCAGGGCAATGGATAGCGCCTCGTGGCATCCGGTGGTGATCATAATGTCATCGGGCCGCAACAGGCTGCCGCTGTCCACCATCAGGCGGGCGATTTGCTCGCGTAACGAGGGCGCACCTGAAATATCGCCATAGGTCATGCCGCGTAAATCCGGATACAGGGCCGTACGGCTAAGCAACTTCATCAATGGCTTAAGCGTGGGGGAAGAAATATCCGGCATGCCCGGACCCAAATGTACCATACCATCGAGCGGATCCGAGCGCAGTAGCTTGAGCACCAAATCCCACTGGGATATCTCCACCGGCCGCTGGGCCGGCCGACACATGGCCGGCAACGCAGCTAGTTCATGCTTCTGGCTGACAAAATAACCTGACTTTGGCCGCGCCTCGATCAGGCGTCGATCCTCAAACACCCGATAGGCTTGCTGCACCGTACTAATGCTCACCTCATGCTCCAGGCTCAGCGCCCGCACCGACGGCAACCGCTGGCCGCAGGTATATAAGCCTTGTTCTATGCGTTCGCCGATGATACCGGCCAGATTATCGTAGCGTGTCATGATGCCTCATACAGATGTCGGTTTTTATCAAGTTATCAATACAGATTCCTGCAAACAATAGCATGACAGAGTGTTAAATCCTCATTTGTATGGTGAAAAAATCTTATTTCTGAATCTGTACGGCCAGCTGCCCGCACTGCATGATAAAGCGGTCACCTGACGATGAGGAGCTTACATAATGAAAAACCCACCCAACATCCAGGCGCCTATGGCGTTAAGTCTTTCGCCCCAGCCGCAGCCCATGCCAAAAAATTTCCTGGAGATCGTCTATGCGCACCTGAAAACGGGCTATTTGCGGCGGCGCAACCGGCGGATCCTGTTAGCGCTAAGCGACGACCAACTGAAAGATATCGGACTCTCGCGCAGCGAAATATTCGGCAATGATCGCCACCAATAACCCAATAGCCGGGTGAAACCTATCGCTAGGCTAACCCGACATAGTGCCTTGGTTTTAATGCGCGGCCTGACCGCGGGTCCCCAACCGGATAGGATTTTCATGACCTTCGCTGAGCTAACCGCCTTTTGTCTGTATGCTTTTGTCACCTCCATCACGCCAGGGCCGAATAACGCGATGTTGGCCAACTCCGGGGTTAATTTTGGTTTTTATCGCTCGTTACCCCATGCCTTGGGCGTGAGCTGTGGCCTGTGTCTGATGATCCTCGGCGTAGGCCTGGGTCTGGAAGGCGTGTTTGCACGCTATCCAGCGGTATTTTCGCTGATCAAGGTGGCCGGCGCCGGTTATCTGGTTTATCTGGCCTGGCGTATCGCCAGCACCGGGGCGCCGCGGGCCGGCGGCCCGCGGCCCACCATCCCCCTCGGATACTGGGGGGCGGTGCTCTTTCAGTGGTTAAATCCTAAAACCTGGCTGATGGCCGTGGGAGCGATCACCGTCTACGCCCCACACAACCCTCAGTTGGGCGACATGGTTTTTATCGCCATGACGTTTACGCTTATTAATGTCCCCTGTGTCAGCGCCTGGGCCGCCGGCGGCAGCCTGCTTAAAGCATCATTAGCTCAGGAGCAGCGGCTGCGGCTGTTTAATCGGCTGATGGCCGGGGCGCTGTTGCTCTCTATTTATCCAGTGCTGATTCGCTAGGCGTATGCGCGTGCATGCGGTGGCGGGTGACGAATCCCAGCAACAGGCACAGGATAAATACCGCTAGATAAAGCATGTTGGCGGTGGTCAAGGCGGCCTTCACGCCAAAGCTGGCCACAATGGGACCGGTAACGACAAACGTCAGCATGGTGCCGATGGTGCCGCAGGTCAGGATAAAGTTAACCAGCTTTGGCGACGTGATCCGGGTCTGCTGCGAGCCTAGGGTGATAAGCGTGGTATAAATAGCGCTGGAGGCAAATCCCAGCCCGAAGAGATAATAATGCAGGTCCGCGCCCCGTCCGGCGGCGATAAACAGATACATGATGATAACCGACAGCCCGATCAAGACGGTGACCACGCGCTGGAGATCCACAAAGCGCAGCAGTGCGCTGAAAACCCACATGCCGACCATATACGCGGTCCAGAAATTACCCACCAAGCCGCCGGCCTCCTCGATACCCATACCGAATTGCTTAGTGGCGTATTCGGGTACCCAGGAGATAAAACCTAATTGCCCCAAGATATAACAAAGCGCGGCGACAGCGATAAACAGCACGCCGATCCCCCATTTCTCTTTTAAGGGCGCGTCCGCCGCCGGATCCTTGTCGGCCCGCTTGCGGTCCAACACCGGGAAGTCCGAGCATAACGTCAGGACGAAAATGGCCACATAGATCGTGCCGATCGCGGCATATACCCAGTACCAGGAAATATGGCGCGCCAGTAATACGCCGGCCAGGATCGGAAACAACGTACCGGCCATACTGAAAAATGAGTCGGTAAACAGCAGTCGAGAACCGCGCTGGCGGCCAGCATAAAGCGAGGTAATTAAATAGGTGCCGATGGACATGGTAATACCGCTAACGATCCCCAGGATGAACATCGATAGTGAGAACAGGGTCAGGTTTTGTCCGCTCATTAATCCCAATACGGCCAAGACCATCAGCACGAAACCAAATATCAGCTGTTTTTTAAGCGCGATGATTTCCATCAACCAGGCATTTAGGAAGATAGACAGCAAAATACCAGAATTAAGAAAGGTAAATGTCGCGCTCATTGCTGAGACCGGCACGTGGAAATAGTCGGCAATGTTACCTAGCACCACCCCGGTAACAATGACTAGCGCGCCGGTAAACCCATAAGAAAAAAAACTGATCCAGGTTAATCGCAGTCTGTTGATATTATTCATAATAGACCTTTTTGTAAACTTTTTATAACCGGCGTGGCGCCGGGTGGAAAACGTTCGCGTTGGGGTTTTGGGTAGGCGTCAAATACTATCATGACAATTTATACAGCGGGTATCTAAGTTGCTTATCGATAAGATTTCGGCGATTTTTGCAATATCATATAGGCTGTCGGGATACAATTACGAAGCATGGGCGATATACTCGTTATAACGCTGTTACGTAAAAAAAAGTAAATGGGTAGCGTTAGTGCCGTCCGCTCTTTAGAATCTAAGCCCTTCCTATGGCCCATGTATTAAAAAGGAACCCTCATGCTGAAACGAAACCTGGCCGCTGCACTGTTATTCTCCCTGGCGACCATTTCCACTCCTGTTCTTGCCGCTTCGCAGGATGTTCGCGTGCTGCTTCATACCTCCGCCGGCAACATCGAACTGGAACTGGATAAACAGAAAGCGCCGGTGGCGGTGAACAATTTTGTCGAATACGTTAATAGCGGTTTTTATAACAACACCATTTTCCACCGGGTCATTCCGGGTTTTATGCTTCAGGGTGGCGGTTTTAATCAGGATCTGACCCAGAAAACCACTCAGGCTCCGATCAAAAACGAGGCGGATAACGGATTGCGCAACCTGCGCGGCACCGTGGCCATGGCGCGTACCGCCGAAAAGGACAGCGCCACCAGCCAGTTCTTTATCAATATTGCCGATAACGCCTTCTTGGATCACGGCCAGCGTGATTTCGGCTATGCGGTCTTTGGTAAAGTGATCAAAGGGATGGATGTCGCCGATAAGATTGCGCAGGTGCCCACGAAAAACGTCGGGCCTTACCAAAACGTACCGATAAAACCAATTACCATTATTTCGGCAAAAATCCTGCCTTAGGGATATCCGCCGCGGCCACGCGCGTGGGGCCAGCGGCGATGCGCCATGCCAACGGGAAGGTCCGCCACGGCCTTTCCTGGGCCTTTCCCGTCACTATTATTCGCGCGCCCGGCACCGGCTTACCTGAAAATTTCCAGGCCAGCAACCGGCTTGCGGTCGCGACCGGTTACCCTTTCTTTACGGCAATATAGTAGTATATGGCCCGTACAGTGCTAACTAAATAGTTTAATAACAATTTTTAGGCTATCTATGCTGCTGATTATCGATAATTACGATTCATTTACCTACAACCTATACCAATATTTTTGCGAGCTTGGCGCGCAGGTTGAGGTATGGCGAAACGATCGGCTGCAGATCGCCGATATCGAGCGCATGGCTCCCGCACAGCTGGTGATCTCTCCCGGGCCGGGTACCCCGGATGACGCGGGCATTTCACTTGCCGTTATCAGGCATTTCGCCGGAACTATCCCGATCCTGGGCGTCTGTCTGGGGCATCAGGCCATCGCCCAGGCTTTTGGCGGCCGTATTACGCGCGCCCGGCAGGTGATGCATGGCAAAACCTCCGTTATCGGCCACGATGGCCGCGGGGTCTTTAGCGCCTTGCCCAACCCGTTGACCGTAACCCGCTATCATTCGCTGGTGGTGGCCCCGGACAGTCTGCCGTTTTGCCTTGAGGCCACTGCCTGGAGCCAGCTTGCGGGACAGCCGGATGAAATCATGGGGATCCGCCATCGAACCTTGCCGCTCGAGGGTGTACAGTTTCATCCGGAAAGCATTCTCAGCGAGCAAGGGCACCAACTGTTGGAAAACTTCCTTAACAATGCCTCTTTAGGCCTTTAGGCCACGGGATATTGAGCAACGTTGGCCGGCCAGGTTAGACGCGTCATCGAATATTTTTTTACGTTAGTAGAAATAATTGATTGCTTAAAAATGATTTTTTATGCATATTTTATGATTATAATCTCACTCATCCTTTTGTGAAAAAACCGGGTAAAAAGCTTATGAAAAAAGATGATAGCGCAGTTACGCGGGCAACCTTTGATCGGGTTATCCTGCCTGTTTATGCACCAGCGCAGTTTATTCCCGTAAGAGGGCAAGGGAGTCGGGTATGGGACCAGGACGGTAAGGAATATGTGGATTTTTCCGGCGGTATTGCGGTAACCGCGCTTGGCCACTGCCACCCCGCGCTGGTGGCGGCGCTTAAGCAGCAGGGCGAGACGCTGTGGCATACCAGCAATGTCTTTACCAACGAACCCTCGCTGCGCCTGGCCAGCAAATTGATTGACGCGACGTTCGCCGACCGGGTATTTTTCGCCAACTCGGGTGGCGAAGCTAACGAAGCGGCATTTAAACTGGCCCGACATTATGCCATCACCCGCCATAGTCCCTATAAAACCAAAATCATCGCGTTTCATAATGCTTTTCACGGCCGTACGCTATTTACCGTCTCAGTGGGTGGCCAGCCGAAATATTCCGATGGCTTCGGGCCAAAACCGGCGGATATCGTGCATGTGCCGTTCAATGATTTGGCGGCGGTAAAGGCGGTAATTGACGACCATACCTGCGCCATCGTCGTCGAACCGATCCAGGGTGAGGGCGGGATCATGCCGGCCACGCCGGAATTCCTGCAGGGATTGCGCGATCTGTGTGATGAATACCAGGCGCTATTGGTCATGGATGAAGTGCAGTGCGGTATGGGACGTACCGGCAAACTGTTTACCTATATGCATTACGGCGTGTTGCCGGATATCCTGACCACGGCCAAGGCGCTGGGCGGCGGGTTCCCCATCAGCGCGATGTTGACCACCGAGGACATTGCCTCGGTGATGGCGGTCGGTACCCACGGCACCACCTATGGGGGTAATCCATTGGCGTGCGCGGTGGCTGAAGCCGCCCTGGATGTGATCAACACCCCGGCGGTTCTGGCGGGTATCAACCAACGGCACGATATGTTTATCACCGCCCTGCAGCAGATAAACGAAAAATATCATCTGTTTGAAGATATCCGCGGCATGGGGTTGCTCTTGGGTGCCGCGCTGCAGCCGCAATACCACGGACGGGCGCGGGAATTCCTGCATGCCAGCGCCGCCGAAGGCCTGATGCTGCTGGTCGCCGGTCCCGACGTGATTCGCTTCGCGCCGTCGCTGGTCGTGGCGTTCGAGGACATTGAACTGGGCATGGCGCGCTTTGAGAAGGCGGTGGCCAACGTCATCGGCGCTCATGCTTAAGGGCGGCCGGCAGCGACTCCCGGTCTTCGCTTAACCGGCGCGACAACCAGTGGCCGTGCTGCGGCCGCTGACGCCACGCCACCGAAGAGATGGTGTGCATGACCCCCAGATGGAACAGAACACGCCTCAGATGGCGTTCCATCAGGGTGCGTGAGTGGACCTGCGTTTCCCCGGCCGCGTCAGCCAAGGGATTGGCCGTGCTTGGCCCGTCATATTCCAGCCGCTGCTGGCAGCGTTGCAGCGCGACTTCACAGGCGGTCAGGTATTGCGAGGCCAGCGTCGGCGCTAGCATATAATGCTCCCGCGCCAAAATCGTCATGGCGTTGATATGCTCGACGATAAACTGGCTATGGGTCACCCATAGACGCATATCCGACAGATAGCGGGAGTTGAACGCCGGTTCCCGCATTGCCTGGCTAAGTGAGGTGAACAAGGCATTGTGGCCTTGATTGACCCGCATCCGGGCATAGGCCAACGCCGCGGGTTCCACCTCCGGCTGGAGTAGTAGCCGCAACGCCTCCTGATCCCGTTCCAGCGCCAAATGAGCATTTTTTCGCAACAGACCGCTTTGCCATTGCGGCCATAACCAGAGCATGCCGCCAAACGCCAGCATGCAGCCCAGCAGTGTATCCACCAGCCGCGGCACCAGAAAGTGTGCGCCATTGAGCGACAATAATTGCAGGGTATAAACCGCGGTTACGGTCATCCCGGTCATCGCCAGGCCATAGTTTTTTCGCAGCACCAGATAAGCCGCCAGCGTTAATACCAGCATACATAACAGGATGGTACCGTCACCCAGCTTGAGCTGCAGCGTGCCGGCGGCAATAAATAGACCGGCCAGCGTGCCCAAGGCCCGGTGCTGGATTCGTACCCGGGTGGCGTTATAACCATTTTGGCTAACGAACATGACCGTCATTAAAATCCAGTAGGGCTTGGGTAAGTTAAACACCAGGCCAAAGCTGCTGCCGACGGCCAGAATCACCCCTAAACGAGCGGCGTTGCGCAGGGCCATGGACTTGAAAGAACAGTAGTTGACCAGCGCCGGCCAGAACGGCAGCCGTTGCTGGTTGTCGGCCATGACATCCCGCCGATAGAGGGGGCGTTGGGTGCGCAACAAACGGGCGATGCGGCTAAAGTGGTAATAGCAAAAGTGGCCAACCGGATTATCGGGATGGCGATCGGCGATTTTTTCCAACGCCGACAGCGCGCTGGCCATGGTAAAACGTTCTGGCGGCCGATGATAAAGGATATCATCCGCCAGCACCCGTAAGCGGGTGGCGATAACCTGTGCGTTATAACGGATAACCGCTTCCGCATGACTTTGTTCCACCAGCTTTTGCACCTCATCGGGCTGATGCAGGCTCACGGCGATATGTTCTTGTAAATCCAGGGCCACCTGAAAGGCGCGCAGCAGCCGTTTGTATTGCAGCTGATGGGTGGCGGACAGCATATGCAACTGCTGGTAAACCTGCGCTATCAGATCAATCACCGCCTGCTGGCGGGCGAACAGCGGCGGCAGGGCGGTCTCCGGATCGATATGTTTCGTCAGCAGGCTGTATTTCGCTTCGATATAGTCCGCTAATTCCCGATAGAGCAGGCTTAGGGTTTCCCGCATCGGTTGTTCTTTCCATAGCCAAAACCACAGGCCGTTAAACAAGCCATACCAGGCGGTACCGGCAATATAGAGCAGCGGCGGTACGGCAAAGGGTACGTTGCCGGTCAGTCCGAGGGTAAAAATGGCGGCGATCAAGGCCGCGGGTAATAAACGCCCGTGCAATGGGCTGATTTCACCGGTAACGCCGAACAGCAGCGCCAGGCTGAGCATAATGACCGGCAGGGGAACCGCAAGATGCAGCAGCAGTTGGATCAGCGCGCTGCTGATGGCGAACAGCAGACCGCCAACGGCGAGCCGTTTAAAAAAACGTTTGTGCAAGGTATCCAGGCCGGCGATATTGCAGCAGGCGGGCACCAGCGAGAATAGCAGGCCGTTTTGCAGGCTGCCGAACAACAGGCCCACCGCCACCGGCAGGCATAACACGATGGTTTGCCGCAGGGCATAGTTCACTTCGGGGTGATAAATCAGCCTTCGCCACATATTCCCTACCGGCGAGCTAGGGGAGAAAAAGCGTGGCATAAGGCACCACGCCTGTTATCTGACACTATCAGCGCGTTCCGTAAACCACAATGGTCTTACCGTGCGCGGAGATGAGGTTTTGATCTTCCAGCATTTTCAGAATACGGCCTACTGTCTCGCGAGAGCAGCCGACAATCTGGCCAATTTCCTGACGGGTGATCTTGATTTGCATACCGTCGGGGTGGGTCATGGCATCAGGCTGCTTGGCCAAATTCAATAGGGTTTGGGCTATCCGCCCGGTAACGTCCAAGAACGCCAGATTGCCTACTTTCTCGGAGGTAACCTGCAGACGGCTAGCCATCTGCGCCGACAACCGCATCAAAATGTCCGGATTCACCTGGATCAGTTGCCGGAATTTTTTATACGAAATCTCAGCCACTTCACACGCGGTTTTTGCCCGCACCCAGGCACTGCGTTCCTGTCCTTCCTCGAATAAGCCTAATTCCCCAATGAAATCTCCCTGGTTAAGATAGGAGAGAATCATCTCTTTGCCTTCTTCATCCTTGATCAGCACCGCGACGGCGCCTTTCACAATGTAATAAAGCGTTTCTGCTTTTTCGCCCTGATGTATAAGCGTACTCTTCGATGGATACTTATGAATATGGCAATGAGACAGGAACCATTCGAGAGTAGGGTCTGTTTGCGGTTTGCCGAGAACCATTCGCTGTTATCCTCTTTTGTCATCGCTGTCCTTGATGAAGGACATCGTATTCCCTGTTACGGCGCTGTGCTGTTTCTCTTACTCCGTGTTAAACGGAGCGACGTAAGGGAACATATTAGGGTCTGGTTTTAGTGATGTTCCGATCGAACTCTTGCCCTTTCATTATCAATGAGGCCGATCCAGCTTTGTTTTTAGCATAGGTTTGATGCAGTGTCTTCTGTTGTCTTGCATCAGCATGATGTATGTTCGCTAACATTGCCACTTTTCGGACAAAAATGTAGTCTTGCTGTAAAGCTTTTCATCTGGAGTCATCTCATGCAAGCACGGGTAAAATGGGTCGAGGGTTTGTCGTTTATAGGCGAATCCGCCTCGGGCCATCAGATTTTAATGGATGGTAATGCCGGAGAAAAGGCGCCCAGTCCTATGGAAATGGTATTAATGTCGGTCGGGGGATGCAGTGCGATTGATGTGGTGTCGATTTTACAAAAAGGCCGGCTGGATGTGCGCGATTGTGAAGTCAAGCTGACGTCGGAACGTCGTGATGAAGCGCCGCGGTTGTTTACCCATATCAATCTGCATTTTATCGTCACCGGCGCTGGCCTGAGCGAAAAATCGGTCGAGCGGGCGGTAACGCTTTCAGCGGAAAAATATTGTTCCGTGTCGTTGATGCTGGGCAAGTCGGTGCGCATGACCCACAGCTTTGAAGTGCGCGACCAGACGTCCGCGCCGGATGCTTAAGCCCGATAGGCGGCCCGCCGTGGCGCTCGGTGCCACGGCGCGGCCAGACAGCGCTTGGCGTGCCTGACGGCCCTTGCCGAAAAACCCTGCGGGTCAGCGGTGGCGCTACCGCTTATTGAATTTGCGTTCCATCCAGCAGTTGCTGTACCAGTGGCCCCATGATCAGCTCCATTGCCAGGCCCATTTTCCCACCGGGCACTACCAACGTATTGATATTGGAGATAAACGACCCCTGCAGCATGGCCAGCAGGTAGGGCAGATCGATATTCTTCAAGCTGCGAAAATGAATGACGACAAAACTTTCATCCAGCGAGGGAATCGCCT
>Ga0105858_1000999_pt1 | contig 10085 bp, 9 predicted proteins | sample OrgsoiDNA_201062_FD_89683 | JGI IMG/M metagenome (GOLD analysis project Ga0105858, IMG submission 89683) | Permafrost soil microbial communities from the Arctic, to analyse light accelerated degradation of dissolved organic matter (DOM) -... | ecosystem: Environmental > Terrestrial > Soil >...
GCTCGATCCGTTCAAGGTCACGCTGATCGGCGACCGCATGTATGGCCGCGGCACCGAGGATGACAAAAACGGCATCGTGGTAGCCCTGTATGCCATGAAGGTGATCAAGGAAGAGAAGCTGCCGCTGGCGCGCAACTTTAAGCTGTTGGTAGACACCACTGAAGAAACCATGGGCGACGCGATCCCCTATTACTTCGAACACAACCCGGTGCCGCAATACAACCTGGCGCTGGATGGCGGCTACCCGGTCGTGATTGCCGAGAAAGGCTACGGCACCGTCATGGCGAGCTTCCCGGTGCGCAAAGGCACTGGCAAAGGCGCGGAAATTATCTCGATGACCGGCGGCATGGCCACCAACCAGATTCCGTCGGTCTCGGTCGCCACCCTGCTCAGCGACAAGCCTGCTGAACTGGCCGCCAGCCTGCAGAAAGCCGGCGCTGACTACGTCAAGCAAAACGGTGGCAATTTCGACGTAACGGCCAAGGTGGTCGGCAAAGAGGTCAAGTTGACGCTCACCGGTGTGTCGGCTCACTCCTCCGAGCCGGAAGCGGGCGTCAACCCGGTCGCACGCATGCTGGAACTGATCCACAGCATTGACGGCAAAATCGCGCTGAAGCACAACCACATCACCGACGCTGCACACTATGCAGCTGACAACTGGGGCCTGGATTACCTGGGCGGCAAGTTGGGTGTGGGCTTCTCCGATGCGTTCATGGGACCACTGACCACCTCGCTGACGTTTGTCGGCCAGGATGACAAAGCCTTCAAGCTGGCGGTGAACCTGCGCATCCCCAAAGGCAAATCGCCGGAGGTGCTCAAAACTGAAATCGAAGAGAAAATCAGCGCCTGGGACACGCGCACCAAAGTGGCGATGAACGTCACCTACTCGGTGGCCGAGCCGATGTACCGCAACCCTGAAGGTGAGTGGGTCAAAGCCCTGCTGGCCGTGGCCAGCGAAAACCTCGGCATGGAGCACACGTTCGGCACCTCGGCCGGCGCGACCTCCGTGCATGATCTGCCCAATGGCGTGCAATTCGGCCTGGCGAAGCCGGACGTGAAGTACACCGGGCACACCGACGGTGAGTTCAAGACCGTCGAGCAGTTCTTGCTGGACCTGCAGATCGTCACGGAAATGATGGGCCGTGTGGGGCAACTGCCGAAGCTCTGATAAGCCAAGGTAAACACCACAACGCCGATCAAGATTGATCGGCGTTGTGGTTAAACAGGCCTGGCTTGCGGCCTAAAACATATCCATCGCATTGCACAGCTTGGCCTTCTCTACCGGCACGTTCTGCGGTTTCCCCGCCGGGTTCAGGCGCTGCAACGCAATCAGGCACTGGCCACCGTCCAGCAGGATCAGTTCGTAATCTTGCCCGGCCTTGGGGGTGAAGTGAAAGCTCTGCCTGCAGCTGTAGGCATTGCCGCCAGAAACATAGCCCTCACTCTGGAAGTTCATGGCAAAGGGCTTGTTCGCCGGCACCTTCAGTTCGCTACGCGCCGAGCCTTGAGCCTCTACCCGGCGGTTGCTCTCGGGCATGCCCAGGCTGCGGCCATTATTCTGACCCGCAAAGCCGGATTCGGACACGGCCATCACCCCGGCGCCAGGCACACGCCAGTCGATGCAGTCACGGCCCGGCACACCGCGCGCCATGCCATTGGTGATCACGCGCAAGCGTGCGGTATCCCCTGCTGTGGGTTCAACATAGGGCGTGTTGTAAGCACGGATATTGGAAATATTGCCGCAGCCACTCACGGCCACGGCCAGGCCTGCTATCAGAAACACTCTCATGGAAATCCTTTTTTTTGAGGCTTAACGGCAGTGATAAGGGCTTTCGCTGCGCAGTTCCTCGCCGGTCCGGGCATCGCGAATGATGACCGTCGCCCCCGGCGCATTGAGGCAGAACGCATTGCGTATGGGGTAAATGTTATGGCCCTCGGCGGTGAAGGTGCCGAGCCTGGTTATCTGGGCGCCGGAGGCGTCGTGAGCCGTGACAGTGTATTCACCCGACATGGTCAGGCAGCCGCTCAGCGACAGCAGCAAGGTGGCGCAGATGGCATATTTCACAGGTGATGTCCCTATCGCGTTGAATGCCGAGCCCTTAAAAACAGAGCGTTGTTTTTGTGGTTTCATTGCGCCGACTCACAGGCCCTCAACGGCGCCTTGGGGTGCAATGCACAGAGGTCGAAACCGTCACGCCGCGTGTAGCCAGCACGCTTCATACACACAAAGCGCTGCGCCCGCTCCTGGAAGTTCGCATTGGGATCGATGCCGGAACCATTCTTTTCACCACACGCCAACATGGACGCAACCACATCCTGGTGGCTGGCGCCGGGTTTCTCCCATAAGTCGGCATCGGCCGTGGGGGGCTGGAATGGCTGGCTAAAGCAAGCAGTGACAAAAGGTGCAATCAACACACCTAACGCCAGGTGTTTAAGCCACAGGATCAATCTCCTTATTTACGCGCAATCACCGGCACCCGCACGGGTCGACCCTTGGGCCATTACGGTGTGCAGGACTGCCGGCGATAGATGTAACAGCTGTGCGTCGTCGTTATGGACCTCATCCTCGAGGACCAGGTTCGCCCGTTCGACAGGGTCGGTCAAACATCCTACAAAATACTGATTACGTTACCGGCCATCCGCTGTTTTTTAGCAACGCCCGCTCCAGCTCAGGCCGTTGCGGCCAGCACCGGGAGTCGCAACCCGCGCAGCGGCGGGCTGCGCTTAACCCTTCAAACCTCAAGCATCAGGATATCTTCAAAGAACCCACCGACCGGCTCGGTGGGGTGGCAGAGCTGGATCTCCAGCACCCACACCATTTCACTCGGCGTGATCTCAAGCGCAGCCAATTCCTGGTTGCCGAACAAGGCGTGGGGGAAATCCGCAATACGGTGGCCGGCCAGGTTGCGCGACAACCGCCAGCCCTTGGCAACGGCCCGTTCCTCGGCAAAGTCATAGAGCTCACAGCCGGTCAGGCCGCGCATCCAGGCCTCGCGGGTTTCATCGAACACTTCATGCAAGACCTTGAAGCAATCGCGGTGCAGCGCTGACTCGCCGAAGACGAAGGTGTCGCCATAGTCGCCCTCGTAGCCGTCCCACACCGGGCCGAGGTCGACCACCACAATATCGGTGGCACGCAGCGTGCGCAGTGGGTCAATGCCTTCCCTGGGCGGGCGAACCGTGTCGTCGCCAAAACGAATGTAAGTCGGGTGCCAGGTGTGCGAGGCGCCCATGGCCTGCAATTGCGCGGCGGCCATGTCGAGGGCTTGCCCGGTGGTCATGCCGACTGTGAGCTGGCTGGCAATCGCCGCCAGGGCGCGGATGGTTTTTTCACGCGCGGCGAGCATGCCGTCCAGCGAGTACCGCGGGCCGACTTTTTCCCAGGTTTGATCCAGTCCATTGAGCAGCGTGTCGGCGCTCGACCGGCCACTGGGTACAAACGCTTCGGCGACAAAACGATGGCTCGGCAAACCCGCTTCGAGGCAATCGGCACGCGCCTGGCTGATCATGCCGCCGTTACCGCAGGCATACACCTGAGCCGACGCCCAACGGTGCCCATGACTCAGCGCCACTTCCTGCACCCTGCCCTGCGCTGCCAATACCGGGTGCCAGTGAAAACGCGGGTGGTCGATGACCGCCTGGTCCAGAAATACGCGGTCGTAAAAGTCTGCCGCCTGCGCGCCGCCCCAGTAAAACGTCACCTCCACCTCCTGCTTCAACGCGCTCAGCAGGATCGGCTTGATACCCGCGTAGCCGGTGCCTGTGGCGAACAACACCACAGGCGCATCGTCATCGTCCTGCCAGGTGCAGGCACCAAAAGGCCCCTCCAGCGTCAACAGATCGCCAGCCTCAAGGCTGTCCAGGAGGGTCTCGGAAAAAAGCCCGCCGCGCACCCGACGAATCTGAAACACCAGGCGCCCATCGCCGTCGGCCGGCAGGTTGGCGATCGAGAAACAGCGCGAGTCGCCATCGACCAGGCGGAACTTGAGGTACTGGCCCGGCCGTACGGCCAGCGGCGTGTCCGGCATCACCACCAACTCAATGATGTCGGGGCTGAGGTCACGCTTGCTCAGCACCGTCGCCTCGACCACCAGCGCGGGGGTGTCCAGCGACCACCCGGGAATCTCCAGGCGCATGTCGGCGCAGGCGTGGCTTTGACACAAGAGCATTTCATTCGCTGCCAGCGGGTAGCACGGCGCGGGCGCGCCCGGCGCCAGCTGCTTGGCGCGGTAGTGGCCTTGCGTGACCACCACCTTGCACGAACCACACGCCCCGCGCCGGCACGAGAACGGCACAGACAGGCCGCTGGCGAGCATCGCGTCAAGCAACAGCTCATCGCCGGCTTCAAAGGTTTTCCCCGAGGGGGCGAGTTCGATGACATGGCGTGTGTTCATAACAACCTCAGGGGTGAGTGAGGCTTGATTGTTGCGCTAGACTAGGCCCATTAAAACCTCCAGTTTTGGATACTTAAGATGGTCCAGATGCGTAAATGGCGCCCGCTGCTCAAGCTCGACGAGAGCACCACCCAGGCGTCCTATCGCAAGATTGCCGAAGGTCTGGTGCAGGCCATCCTCGAAGGACGGCTGCCGCCCGGCACGCTGCTGCCGGGCACACGGGAAATGGCGCAGATGCTCGACGTCAACCGCAAGACGGTGATCCTGGCTTACGAGGAAGCGTCGACCAAAGGCTGGCTGATCAGCGAGCCGCGCCGGGGCACGTTCGTCAACGCGCAATTGGCGCCAACGCCCGCGTCCAACCGCGCGCAGCACTCTTTTGCCCCGCCACTGCTGGCGCAGCCAGTGGTGCCGTATTTCGAGCAGAATGCCCAAGTCATCGCCCTGCAGCATCGGCATGACGCGCTGTTTTTCGATAACGGTGCCTGCGACCATCGCTTGCTGCCCCAGGCCGTTTTACACCGCTATTACCGCAATGCCCTGCGCAGCAGTTTTGCGTCCAACTCGGTGCGCTACGGCAGCGAAGGCACCGGCTATGAATTGCGTTGCGCGCTGGCAGAGATGCTGCGCAACAATCGCGGGCTGGCAGTCAGCGCCGAGAATATCTGCCTCACGCCCGGCACTCAGGTGTCGCTGTACCTGACGGCCAGCCTGCTGATCAAACCCGGTGATGTGGTGTTGGTGGAGCGTCTGAGTTACCCGCCGGCGTGGGAAATTTTCCGCAAGCTCGGCGCACATTTGATCACCGTCGACATGGACGATGAAGGCTGTCGCACGGACCACATCGAGCAGTTATGCCACGCACATGATGTAAGGATGATTTACCTCACGCCGCACCACCAGTTTCCTACCACGGTGAGCCTGCATGCGGCCCGTCGGCAACACCTGCTGGCGTTGGCGGCGCAGCACAATTTCTGCGTGATCGAAGAAGACTACGACCACGAATATCACTTCAACGGACGCCCCTATCTGCCGCTGGCCAGTGATGGCGCGCAACGCCATGTGATCTACATCGGCTCGCTATCCAAGGCGTTGGGGTCGACGTTTCGTTGCAGTTATGTGGTGGCTCCGGCCAGCGTGATTGAGGTGCTGCAGAACAGCGCGGCACTGGTGGTAGGCGACACCGACGCGGTTGCACAAAAAATGCTCGCAGACCTGATCAATCAGGGGGAATTGAAGAAGCACCTGCGCCGTGTTTCGAAAGAATACGTGGCGCGTCGAGAGGTGCTGCAGAGCTGTTTGCACAGCGCATTTGGCGATCGAATCCAGGTGCGCGAGCCAGAAGGCGGCCTGGCCCTCTGGGTTCGCTTCCAGGATGAAACCGACGTCGATCAGTTGCTCGCCACAGCCCGGGGCCAGGGCGTGGTGGTGCGCAGTGCGCGTCAGTTTTCACCGCTGAATGTGCCGGAAAATGCCCTGCGCCTGGGGTTTGCCTCGCTTGATCGGGATGAGCTCCGGGAAGCCACGCTGCGGTTGTCGCGGGTGATGAGCAAGCGTTGATCACACGCACGCATCAACACCCGTTAGAGCGCGCCTTGGCCGCTGTTTTGAAGCCGGGCAAGGTCGGGAAACTCGAGCAACAGCGCCCGATTGCCGCGACCGATATGCTCCATCACCGCCAGCGTGATGAACTCGCGCACCATCCCGCTCGAGACGTAATACATCGCCCAGGCTTGTTCGGGCGTGCAGTGGCCGATCTGTTCTTCGATGTCCTTGTAAGCCTGGTATTCGTCCGGCTTCAAAACGTATGGGTTAGCCGCTTGGCGCATGATTTTTCTCCTCCCTGAAAACGCTGCGACAGCCCCTTGGTCTGCCGACGGCTAACGCTGGGACGCTATGGCCCCGTTCATACGCCGGCGCTGATCGACTTTCGTCGAGCGACTCCCCCATCATGTTTATGGAGCAATGCCTTGATGCGGTTCAGCAGTTGTTTTTCATTACCCAGTGACGTGAGGCCGTGGGTGCTTTGCGCCTCATAGGCCTCAACCATCTTTATCAGCGTCACTAATTGATGAGTGTCGGCTTTGGTTTCTTTGCAAATAGCCATGTAAGCCCTCTGCCAATAAAGATGAATGCCACGCGGGGTTATGTACCGCTCTTGACCTTGGTCCACACGCGCGTGCGGATTCGCTCCAACTTCAACGGTAGTGGTTCAAGCGGAACAAGTGTGGCAACCGTATGCTTGTCAGGATAAATCCAAGGGTTGTCGCGCAGCTTCTGCTCGACGAACTCGGTGGCGTCCTTGTTAGCGTTCGGGTACAGCGTGTGGTTCGAGCTCTTGGCAATCACTTGCGGTTCAAGCATGTAATTGATAAACGCCAGACCTTCCTTGGCATGGGGCGCATCTTTGAGCAGCACAAAGTTTTCCGACCACACCAACCCGCCCTCACGAGGCAGGCTGTAGGCAATTTTGCGCCCGGTGTTGTTTTTCTCATTGATGGCCTGCGCCGTCAGCGCCCCGCTCGCCCAGCCCACGACCACACAAATATTGCCATCGGCAAAGTCGGCGTCGGTTCTGGAGGAGTCGAAGTAGAGAATATAGGGACGGATTTTCAACAGCAGCGCCTGAGCCTTCTGGTAATCCTCAGGGTTCTGGCTGTTGCTCGGCAGGCCGAGGTAATGCAACGCGATCGAAATGACCTCGCTGGGCGAGTCGAGCATCGCCACGCCGCAGGACTTGAGCTTGCTGATGTTTTCTTCTTTAAAGATCAGGTCCCAGCTGTCCACCGGGGCGTTGTCACCCAACGCGGCTTTGACTTTATCAACGTCATAGCCAATCCCGGTGGTGCCCCACAGGTAAGGCACGGCGTAGCGGTTGCCCGGATCATTCACCGAAAGCAGCGCCAACATCTCTGGGTCGATATGGGAGAAGTTGCTCAGTTGGTCGCGGTCCAGCGGTGCAAGCACGCCCGCCTTGATCAGGCTTGGCAGGACATTGGAGGTGGCGACAACCACGTCATAGCCCGTGCGCCCGGCCATGACCTTGCTCTGCATGATCTCGGCGCTGTCGAAGGCATCCACGTGCATGCGCGCGCCGGTTTTTTGCTCGAATTCCTTGGGCGTCTCTGGCGCGATCAACCCGAACCAGTTGTACAGATTCACCTGAGGTTGCGCCGCCGCAGCAGGCGCACTGATACCTACACAGACAAGCGAGGCCAAAAAAATGGCTCGCAAATGTGATTGACTCATATAACTATCCTTGTCAAAACGACAGGCCTTCATGGCCTGCATCCGCTGGGAGGTGAATATACCCGGCGTCGTCTAATAGTAAATACCTACAAGTACTTAGCTCGCGCCTATGAACGCCTAACCCTAAAGGGGTAGAACATGTCACTCGACCTTCATAACCTGGCCTGGCACCGATCGGCCGGCAAGCTGATCATGGAGCTCAATCGCCCGGCTTTCTGGAGCTCGCTGGTTCGCGTGTTGAATGAATATGTGCAGATCGACAACTGGGTTGTCCTGGTTTTCAGCGATCAACAGGTCAACGTCATCAGCTTTACTGAAGTGGCCGATGCCGAGGAGGTGGATGCCCTGACTCAGCGCTACCTCAAAGGGCTGTACCTGCTGGACCCGTTCTACATTGCCAACCGGGAAAACCCGCAGAGTGGCTTTTTTCACTTGTCAGACATAGCGCCCGAGCACTTTCTGACCACCGAGTATTACCGTCAGTATTTCGCCCAGTACGTCTCGGTGGATGAGGTGCAGTACAACGTTCAGCTCGATGAGGACAGGACGTTGTGTATTTCATTCGGCAGTAACGTGCGCTACAGCCCGGAACAGATCACCACACTGGATATCATCAAGCCTTGGGTTTTGGCATTGATGCACCAGCGTATGTGCTTTGAGATCGACGTTGAAAAAAACCTCAATGAGACACCGCCCTGGTCGCAGGCAATTGTTCAACTGGGCAGCCAGATCACAACGCGTGAAAAGGACGTGCTCAAGTTGCTGTTGAGCGGGTTCTCCAACAAAGAAATCGCCGGCAAACTGTCCCTGTCGACAGAAACGGTGAAAGTGCACCGGCGCAATATTTACACCAAGCTGAACATCAAGTCCCAGTCCGAACTCTTTGCGCGTTTCTTCATGCCAAAACAGGACGTCTACGCGGTGAACTGAAGGCGCGGCGCTCAGCCCGCCGCGCCGAGAAACGGCAGCGCGAGGAACAGCTTGATCACCACCGCATTGGTGATGTCGATGAAAAACGCCCCCACCATCGGCACCACCAGAAAGGCAATCTGCGAGGGACCGAAGCGCTGTGTCACCGCCTGCATATTGGCAATGGCGGTGGGTGTCGCGCCCAATCCGAAACCGCAATGCCCGGCCGCCAGCACCGCCGCATCGTAGTTGCTGCCCATCACCCGAAACGTCACGAAAATCGCGAACAGGGCCATCAACAGCGCCTGTGCCGCCAGCAGGATGACGATCGGCAACGCCAGCGCCGCCAGGTCCCAGAGCTTGAGCGACATCAAGGCAATCGCGAGGAACAACGACAGGCTGACATTACCCAGCAGCGACACTTCGCGCTCAAACACCTGATGCCAACCCAGCGCCGACAAGCCATTGCGCAGCACCACGCCGACAAACAGCACGCAGACAAAGGTGGGCAACTCGAAGGCGGTGCCTTGGATGACACCACTCAGGCACGTGCCAACCTGCAAGCTGATCGCCAACAGGGCCAGGGTTTCGATAAATGAAAACGAGGTGATCATGCGTTCCTGATCGGGGCGCTCAAAGCCTTTGGGCCGCCGCGGCTGCGAGTGTTCAACGCCAGGCACCTGGACACGCTTGATCAGCAGGCGCGCGACCGGGCCGCCAATCAAGCCCCCGAGCACCAGACCAAAGGTCGCCGAAGCAATTGCCAGTTCAGACGCGGAGGCCACGCCGTATTTCTCACTGAACACCGCGCCCCATGCGGCGCCCGTGCCGTGCCCACCCGACAGGGTGATGGAGCCCGCCAGCAAGCCCATCAATGGATCAAGCCCCAGCGCCTTGGCCAACGCGATCCCCATGGCGTTTTGCACCACCAACAGGGCCGTCACGACCAGCAGGAAAATACCCAGCACGCGCCCGCCTCGCTTCAGGCTGGCGAAATCTGCGTTCAGGCCAATCGTGGCGAAAAACGCCAGCATCAATGGGGTTTGTAAGGAGGTGTCGAAGCGAACCTCGACATCCGCCAGCGCACGCAACGCCAGCAGCAATGCGGCAACCAACAGGCCGCCGGCTACCGGCTCCGGAATGCTGTAGACACGTAGAAAGCCAATCCGGGCCACCAGCCAACGGCCCAATAAAAGCACCAGGGAGGCAGCGACCAGGGTTGAATAGAAATCGAGCTGAAGCATCTGGACAGTCCTTTGAAGTAAACAAGGAAAAGGGGCTGGCCAGAGTAGAGACAGCGGAACAGGTACACAGCTACCCGACATTGATTACAGACTATTCCTACGCACATCAGCACATGGCCTACATGCGTGGTGTGTTTTGCCGGCAAAAAAGCGACACGAACAAAAACGCCGATCATCACTGATCGGCGTTTTCGTTAAATATGGAGCGGGAAACGAGACTCGAACTCGCGACCCCGACCTTGGCAAGGTCGTGCTCTACCAACTGAGCTATTCCCGCAAATGGCGTCCC
>Ga0105858_1001003_pt1 | contig 10049 bp, 7 predicted proteins | sample OrgsoiDNA_201062_FD_89683 | JGI IMG/M metagenome (GOLD analysis project Ga0105858, IMG submission 89683) | Permafrost soil microbial communities from the Arctic, to analyse light accelerated degradation of dissolved organic matter (DOM) -... | ecosystem: Environmental > Terrestrial > Soil >...
ATCATCGATAACCAGCAACAACGGGCGATGCCAGTCAGACAGCTCAACAAACAGCTGGGCAAACAGAGCGGAGAGGCTAGCGTACTGATGCTTCTGGCTCAGGGCTTCGCTCTTGGCGCAGTGCCCGCCGGTGGCTTGCTGAATGGCCGCAATCAGGTAGCTGGCAAAGCGCTCTGGCTGGTTGTCGCTTTCATCGAGTGAATACCAGCCGAGATCGTTTTTGCCCGCGGCCCAATGAGCAATAAGCGTAGTTTTGCCGTAGCCCGCAGGGCAAGCAACCAAAACCAGACGGTAATTCTGCGCACATGCCAATTTGGTTAGCAGGCGATCGCGCACCACCGTATTTTGCAGCCGCACCGGGCGGCTCAGTTTCGAAGGGATCAGCATAGTTCTCGATTCTTATGAACTGTAAGCAAATGAAAGTTTCTGTTGATTTATTTTACAGCGCGTAATTAATAATATTCCTAAGGTCTGCCAATGCCCAAGGCTTTGCAAGATAGTTGCAGTTTTGCGTATCGTTTTGTTGCTCTGCGTCACAGTTTTAGCGTTTGTTTTTGCAAGAAAAATTCCGGTTCCCCCTACGCCCTTTTCCTCATCCCTGTCTAATCCCTAACGGGATGATGCTGCTATGGCAGCTTGCCTGCAGCATACCCTTAACATTTGGATTTTCTTGACCCTACACATCTCCTACAGAGAGGGCTTATGTCGCAACCCACATTAGAAAAAACGCTTTTTACCGCTGCCCTGACGCGTCAATGGCAAGGCTTTGGCCTGCAAAGCGCGCAAGATATGACGCCGCACCAATGGTGGCAAGCGGTGAGTGGTGCGCTGTCTGAACAGCTTGCGGCTCAGCCGGTTCCTGTTGAGCAGCAGCACCCACAGCGTCACGTGAATTACATTTCGATGGAGTTTTTGATTGGCCGCCTGACCGCCAATAACTTAATCAATCTCGGCTGGTACGACACCGTGCGTGACGTGCTGAAGGCGCAAGGCGTGGAACTGGCTGATGTGCTGGAACAGGAAACGGATCCGGCGCTCGGCAACGGCGGGTTGGGGCGCTTGGCCGCCTGTTTTCTGGATTCGATGGCCACCGTCGGCCAGCCTGCGACCGGCTACGGCCTGAACTATCAATACGGGCTATTCCGCCAGTCGTTTAGTGAAGGAAAACAACAAGAAGCGCCGGATGACTGGCACCGCGAAAGTTACCCGTGGTTCCGCCACAATAGTCGTCTGGCCGTGGACGTCGCCTTTGGCGGCAAACTGGTCAAAGACAGCGCGGGCAATGAGCAGTGGCAACCGGCTTTCACCTTACGCGGTGAAGCCTGGGACTTGCCGGTGGTCGGTTATCGCAATGGCGTGACTCAGCCTCTGCGCCTGTGGCAGGCGACGGAAGTGCATCCGTTTGATCTGACGCTGTTTAATGACGGGCAATTCCTTAAAGCTGAGCAAAAAGGCATCGATGCCGCCAAGTTAACCAAAGTGCTCTACCCGAATGACAACCATCAGGAAGGCAAGCGTCTGCGCCTGATGCAGCAATATTTCCAGTGTGCCTGTTCGGTCGGCGACATTCTGCGCCGCCATCATTTCCTCGGCCGCAAGATTAAAGACCTGCCTGAGTTTGAAGTGATTCAGCTTAATGACACCCACCCGACCATCGCTATTCCTGAATTGCTGCGTATTTTGCTCGACGAGCACCAGTTGAGCTGGGACGCGGCGTGGGCCATCACCAGTAAAACCTTTGCCTACACCAACCACACGCTGATGCCAGAAGCGCTAGAGCGTTGGGACGAGAAGCTGGTACGCAGCCTGTTGCCGCGCCACTTCTCGCTGATTAAACAGATTAACGCTCGCTTTAAAAAGCTGGTGGAAAAGCAGTGGCCGGGCAACAAAGCGGTGTGGGAAAAGCTGTCAGTCCATCAAAACAAGCAGGTTCGCATGGCGAATCTGTGCGTGGTCAGCGGTTTTGCGGTCAACGGCGTGGCGGCGCTGCATTCAGATTTAGTGGTGAAAGATCTGTTCCCGGAATATCACCAACTTTGGCCGCAGAAATTCCACAACGTCACCAACGGCATCACGCCGCGCCGCTGGCTGAAACAGTGTAATCCGGCCTTGTCTGCGCTGATTGATGACAGCCTGAAGACTGAGTGGGTCACGCATCTGGATGCGTTGCAAGGGCTGGAAAAATTCGTCGATGACCCGGCGTTTAACCGCCGTTATCAGCAGATTAAACGCGACAACAAAGTGCGTCTGGCGGGGTACGTGAAACAGCGGATGGGTATCACGCTGAACCCCGAAGCGATTTTCGACGTGCAGATCAAACGTCTGCATGAGTACAAACGTCAGCACCTTAACCTGCTGTATATCATTGCCTTGTACCGTCAGATCCGCGACAACCCGCAGCGAGATATCGTGCCGCGCGTATTCTTGTTCGGGGCGAAAGCCGCGCCAGGCTATTACCTCGCCAAAAATATTATTCATGCCATTAACCAAGTGGCTGAAACGGTGAATAACGATCCGATCGTCGGCGATCGCCTGAAAGTGGTGTTCATTCCTGATTACCGCGTGTCCGTGGCGGAACTGATGATCCCTGCCGCCGATGTCTCCGAGCAGATTTCCACCGCCGGGACCGAAGCCTCCGGCACCGGTAACATGAAGCTGGCGCTCAATGGGGCGTTAACCGTCGGCACATTGGATGGCGCGACGGTGGAGATCGCCGAGCAGGTTGGCGAAGACAATATCTTCATCTTCGGCAATACCGTGGATCAGGTCAAAGCGTTAAAAGCCAACGGCTACGACCCGCTGACATGGCGTAAAAAAGACAAAATGCTCAATGCAGTGCTGAAAGATTTAGAAAGCGGCTTGTTCAGCCATGGCGATAAAACCGCCTTTAAACCGATGCTCGACAGCCTACTGACCGGCGGTGACCCGTACTTAGTGCTGGCTGATTTTGCCGATTATTGTGAAGCACAACAGCGAGTTGACGCGCTGTATCGGGATCAAGCGGAGTGGACGAAGCGCACTATACTCAATACTGCCCGAGTCGGCATGTTCAGTTCAGACCGCGCGATCCGCGACTATCAGCAGCGGATCTGGCAGGCGAAGCGCTAAGGAGCGGCAATGGAGATCAAACAACTTGAACAAGTGGCGATCGAAGCAGGGATCGCCGCCGGATACATTAATGCGCATGGCAAACAGCAGGCGATTGCCTCTGCCACCAAGCGTGAATTGCTGGAAGCCATGGGCTGGGCGTCTGGCGTCCCTCATGCCGTTGAATCCCCGATTCCGGTGGTGAAAGTGTTTACCCTCGGCAGCCGTTTAGCGTTGCCGATTGGCGGGGAGGGCGAATTCCAATGGCAATTAAAGCTGGAAAGCGGAGCGGTTTCACAAGGGCGCACCGGTGCGAAAATGACGCTGGCGCTGCCGGGAAGGGTAACCGAAGGCTATCACCAACTGACGCTGACTCAGGAAAGCCAAAGCTGGGAATGCCGCATTATCGTGGCGCCAAAGCGCTGTTTTGAGCCCGATGCGCTGCTCGAAGGCAAAAAGTTGTGGGGCGCGTGCGTCCAGCTTTATACGCTGCGTTCGGAAAATAACTGGGGCATCGGCGATTTCGGCGACCTGCGCCAGTTGGTCAAGCATATGGGGCAGCGCGGCGGTGCCTTCGTCGGCCTCAATCCGATCCACTCGCTGTATCCGGGCAATCCGGTGGCGGCCAGCCCCTACAGCCCCTCTTCACGACGCTGGCTGAACGTGATTTATATCGACGTCAACGCGGTGGAAGATTTCCAATTGAGCGACGCCGCTCAGGCCTGGTGGCGCGAGCCGCACACCCAGAAAATTCTCCACGAAGTGCGCAACAGCGCGTGGGTGGATTATGCCCGCGTCATGCCGTTAAAACTGGCGGGACTGCATCTGGCGCATCAGCGTTTTGTCACCCGCAGCGCCAGCGATCCGTTGCAAAAAGCCTATCAAAAATTCTGCCGTGAAGGCGGCGAGAGTTTGTATCAACAGGCGGCTTATGACGCGTTGTATGCGCATTTAGCCAAACAAAGCGGCGAAGCGACAGGCTGGCCGCACTGGCCGGAGAAATACCACAGTGCGCAAAGTGCCGCGGTCAAAGCGTTCTGTCAGCAATACGAATCCGAAGTCGATTTCTACCAGTGGTTGCAGTGGCTGGCGGAATATCAATTTGGCCGCTGTTATCACGACAGCCAGCAGGCCGATATGCCGATTGGCCTGTATCGCGACCTGGCGGTGGGTGTGGTGGAAGGCGGGGCGGAGACCTGGGGCGATCGCGATGTGTATTGCCTGAAAGCGTCGGTCGGTGCGCCGCCGGATATCCTTGGGCCACTCGGGCAGAACTGGGATCTGCGACCGATGGATCCGCACGTCATGGTGCGTCGCGCCTATCAGCCGTTTATCGATCTGCTGCGTGCCAACATGACCAGCTGCGGCGCATTGCGCATTGATCACGTGATGACGTTGCTGCGGCTGTGGTGGATCCCGTACGGTGAAACGGCGGATAACGGCGCGTATGTGCAATATCCGGTGGACGATCTGCTGGCGATCCTGGCGCTGGAAAGTCAGCGTCATCGCTGCATGGTGATCGGGGAAGATCTTGGCACCGTGCCGGTGGAGATCGTCAGTAAGCTGCGCGAAGGCGGGGTCTACTCCTACAAAGTGTTGTACTTCGAGCGTGATAGCGAAAATAACTTCCGCGCGCCGCAGTCTTACCCGGTGCAGGCGATGGCGACCATCACCACCCATGACTTACCGACGCTGCGCGGTTACTGGCAGAGCGATGATTTGGCGCTGGGGAAAAAGCTCGGGTTGTACCGTGACGAAGAGGTACTGACTGAACTCTATGCCGATCGCGCCCGCGCTCGACAAGGTTTGCTTAACGGTTTGCATCACTACGGCTGTGTACCCAAAGGCACCGGCCATAACGCCGATGCCATGCACATGACCCCGACGCTTAACCGCGGCTTGCAGCGTTATGTCGCTGACAGCGCCTGTGCGTTATTAGGTCTCCAGCCAGAAGACTGGTTGGACATGCAGGAGCCGGTCAATATCCCCGGCACCAGCGATGAATACCCGAACTGGCGGCGTAAATTGACCCGCACACTGGAAGACATGTTCGCCGATGACGAGGTCAATAAATTGATTAAAGACTTGGATAAACGGCGGCGGAAAGTGTCGGTGAGTTAAGTGCTTTGAAGTAAAAGAACAGGGTTTCTGGCTGTAGGCGGAAACCCTTTTTTTAGGCCGCCATTAAGCGACGAAGGCGGCTGGTATCCACAACCTGCTCTGCCTGCCACAAACTGTAATTATTTTGCAGGTTCATCCAGAATTTAGGGGAGCTGCCCAGAACGGTGGCAAGCTTAATGGCCATTTCTGGGGAAATCGCTGCATTACCCGCGACGACTCGCTGAACCGTTGACGGGGCAACATCCAAGGCGCGGGCTAATTCACGGATCCCAACGTTTAATTCTTCAAGCATTTCTGCAATCAGTTCACCCGGATGCGGTGGGTTAAACATAGTCATCAGTGGTAATCCTCGTAATCTACGATGTATGCGTTGCCGTCGATGAATTCAAACGTAACGCGCCAATTTCCAGTAATAGTCACAGACCATATTCCGCGCCTGTTGCCCTTTAACGGGTGAAGTCGGTATCCAGGTAAATCCAGATCCTCGACAACTTCAGCGGCATCAAGAGCAGCTAGCCGCAGGCGGAGCTTTGAAGCAAGACGTGCATCGATGCCCTCAGCGCTTCCCGTTTCAAAAAACTTACGCAATCCTTTATGTTTGAAATCCTTAATCATGAACATCTTCTTTTGAGTGTTGCGTGATGAGAAACAGTATAGTCGTGTGTTTCTTATCACGCAACACCCAAAAAAAGGCGACCCAGAGGGTCGCCGAAGATGTTAGACACAGAGGTATTTCACAAACCAAATGACACCAAGCGCATTGCAGTAAACTCGAAATAAGGGGCAATCTAGCCTTTCACACTTCCCGCCGTTAACCCGCCGACCAACCAGCGTTGGGCAATCAGGAACACCGCCGTTATCGGAATGGCCGACAGAATGGCCGCGGCGGCGAAGTCGCCCCACAGGTAGTTTTGCGGGTTCAAATATTGCTGCATTCCGACCGCCAGCGTGTAGCTGTTCACATCACGCAACAGCAGTGACGCCACCGGCACTTCGGTGATCGCACCGATAAACGACAGAATAAACACCACCGCTAAAATCGGTACCGACAGCGGCAACAGCACCAACCGGAAAGCCTGCCATGGCGTTGCGCCATCCAGTGATGCGGCCTCTTCCAGCGAATTGTCGATGGTTTCGAAATAACCTTTGATAGTCCAGACGTGCAACGCAATCCCGCCCATGTAGGCAAAAATCACCCCGCCGTGGGTATTCAACCCGAGGAACGGCACGTACTGGCCGAGACGGTCGAACAGCGCGTAGAGCGCGACCAGCGACAGCACCGCCGGGAACATCTGGAAAATCAGCATACTTTTTAGCAGCGTACTTTTGCCACGAAAACGCATGCGGGCAAAGGCGTAGGCGCAGGTGGTGGAGAGCGCCACGATGCCAATCGCGGTGATCACCGCGATCTTGACCGAGTTCAACAGCCACAACATCACCGGGAAGGGCGGCGGCGTCACGCTGCCGTCGGCGTTGGTGACCGCCATACCGAGCGCCAGCTTCCAGTGATCCCACGACACCTGATCGGGAATAATGCTGCCGGTGGCGAAGTTGCCGGGGCGCAGCGAAATCGCGAACACCATCAGCAGGGGAAATAAGATCAGCGCCACAAAGCACAGCAGTAAAACGTGAGTGATCAGCAACCTGATCTTTTGCGACTTCGGTTTAACCATCGGCATGTCTGTTTCTCCCCTAGTCGAATTTCATGCGTGACGCTTTCAGATTGATGATGGCGAGTGCGCCGACCAAAATGAAAATCAGCGTGGCGATCGCCGCCGCCAGCCCAAAGTCCTGACCGCCTCCGCCTTCGAAGGCGATGCGATAGGTGTAACTGACCAGCAAATCGGTATGACCGGCTGGCGTGGTGGTGCCAATCATATTCGGGCCACCGTTGGTCAACAGTTGGATCAGCACGAAGTTGTTAAAGTTGAAGGCAAAACTGGCCAGCATCAGCGGCGCCAGAGGTTTGATCAGCAGCGGCAGGGTGATACGGAAGAAGTTCTGCATCGGCGTCGCGCCGTCCATCGCCGAGGCTTCGTACAGATCGTCTGGGATCGACTTCAGCAAGCCCATGCATAAGATCATAATGTAGGGATAACCCAGCCACGTATTGACGATGATGATCATGGTTTTGGCAGTCAGCGGATCGCTGAACCACGCCGGTTTGATGCCAAACAGACTGCTGAGCATCAGGTTAATTTCACCAAAGCTTTGGTTGAATAACCCTTTGAAGATCAAGATGGAAATAAACGCCGGTACGGCATACGGCAAGATAAACAGCAGCCGATACGCGGCTTTACCTTTCAGTTCATCCCACTGCACCACGCAGGCTAAAATCATCCCAACGGCGGTGGTGAAAATTACCGTCAGCAGGGCGAAAATCACCGTCCAGACGAAAATCGACAGGAACGGTTTTTGGATGCCGTCATCGTGCAACACGCGCAGGAAATTGGCCCAGCCGATATTGACCGTAAAGCCGGGGCTGAGTTTCTCCGCTTGCCATTCACCTTGGGCATTCACCGCCTGATAAAAACCGGTTTTCATGTTGGCGTGGTAAACCACACCGGTCTGCACGTTGGTCAGTTGTTTGCCGTCGTCAGCGCGCTGATACAACGGCTGGCTGCCGGAGAACTGGCGCAGCGAGCTCATTTTTAGGTTTTCGCCATTGGGCAGAGAAGCGGTCAATTGCCCCAGTGCCTGACGGTTTTGGGTGATGACGCGCAGCCCGGCTTTTTCGCCAGACGGCATCGGCTGTGGCGTCAGCGTTAAGGTTTGTGGCGCGGTGGCGTTAAAGGCAAACGGCGCAGAAACCAGCACCTCGCTATTGTCTGGCATATCTGGTGACGTCAACGCCAATTGCCACTGGTTGGCATCGGCGGGGTAGAGAGCAAAAGCGTAGGCTTTGTCGGCCTGAAATTGGCGGTCCATTAATACTGACTGCGCGCGCTCAAAGGTAAGCTGATTGGTGCTGCTGTAGTTGGTAAAGGCGATGAAAATGGTGCACACCAGTGGGAACAGGACGAACAGCGACATGCCCGCCAGACCCGGATAAATATAGCGCCATGAATAGGCGCGACGGTTGGCATAAATGTATAAGCCGACGCTGGAAAGCACGAGCGTCAGGATGGCAAACAGGTACTCTCCCTGCGCGTACATCAGTACGATCAGGTAACCGGTGAACAGCGCCAGCAGGCTGACAATCAGCCATTTCACGCCATTGCTGATGTGCCGTTTTTTTCTTTTTGGCAGTCCGGTTTCTTGCATAGCACAGCCCTTTTAACGCCGGAGTGAACGCCCATTCGAGCCGCCCACTCCGGGGGGTGATAACAATCTTAAACAGTCTTCGCGTAACCTTATTTGGTGACGCGGGTTTCTGCTTCTTTCAATGCTTCTTGCACGGTCTGGCGGCCATTAATGGCGTTGATGATCGCGCTACGTTCGGCATACCAGAAGTTACTCATTTGCGGGATATTCGGCATGATTTCGCCGGTTTGTGAGTTCGCCATGGTCGCGGCGATGCGTGGGTCTTTTTCCAGTTGTTCCTGATAAGACTTCAGCGCCACCGCACCCAGTGGTTTGTCTTTATTGACGGCCGCCAGACCGTCGTCGGTCAGCAGGTAGTTTTCCAGAAACTCTTTCGCCAACTCTTTGTTCGGGCTGGCGGCGTTAATCCCTGCGGTCAGTACGCCGACGAAGGGTTTGGACGGCTTACCGTGGAAGGTCGGCAATAAGGTTACGCCATAATTGATTTTGCTCTTGTCGATGTTCGACCATGCCCAAGGGCCGTCGATGGTCATCGCCGTCTGGCCTTTGTTAAACGCCGCTTCGGCAATCGAGTAGTCGGTGTCAGCGTTGATGTGTTTGTTCTTCACCATATCGATGATGAATTGCAGACCAGCCTGTGAACCTGCGTTATTCACGCCGGTGTCTTTGATGTTGTATTTGCCGTTTTCATACTTGTACGCATAACCGCCGTCAGCGGCGATGATTGGCCAGGTGAAGTAGGGTTCTTGCAAGTTCCACATGATGGCGCTCTTGCCTTTGGCGCGCAGTTCTTTATCCAGCGCGGGGATCTCTTCCCAGGTTTTCGGCGCTTCTTTGATGATGTCTTTGTTGTAAATCAGCGACAGCGCTTCCACCGAGACCGGATAACCAATCAGTTTTCCGTTGAAAGTCACGGCGTCCCAGGTGAAGGGGAACAGTTTGTCTTTGAAGGCCTGGTCTGGGGAGATCTCTGCCAGCAGGCCAGATTGTGCGTAGCCGCCAAAACGGTCATGCGCCCAGAAGATGATGTCAGGGCCGTCACCGGTAGCGGCCACTTGTGGGTATTTTTCTTCTAATTTATCGGGATGCTCAACCAACACTTTGATGCCGGTGTCTTTCTCAAATTTCTTCCCGACTTCCGCCAGCCCGTTGTAGCCCTTATCGCCGTTGATCCAAATAACCAGTTTGCCTTCTTCAATTTTGGCAAAAGCTGAGGACGATAAGACCAGCGTAGCCAAAGCTGACACTGCGAGGGCGTGCTTGACGATCTTTTTAATGCTGAGAGTCATAATCCAATCCTTGTCTCTGTCATAGGGAGGCGGTTTTTATTGTCGTGGAGCTGACGTTTTTGCCTTGTGAGGGTGTCAGAAAAACTTGCCGGACCAGTGTCGGCGATAACCCAATCCCGCTTCATCATCCCCCTCTCTACGCCCCCTCGTCTGGTTGTGTGATCCAGTTAACACTGCCGCGTAATCTGTGGGGTATAACTCGTAATTATGGGTCGTATTTTGCCATTCAGATCACGAATTTGATATTTCGACTGAACTTTCAGCCGGTTGCACAAATATCTCATCCTC
>Ga0105858_1001004_pt1 | contig 10046 bp, 9 predicted proteins | sample OrgsoiDNA_201062_FD_89683 | JGI IMG/M metagenome (GOLD analysis project Ga0105858, IMG submission 89683) | Permafrost soil microbial communities from the Arctic, to analyse light accelerated degradation of dissolved organic matter (DOM) -... | ecosystem: Environmental > Terrestrial > Soil >...
ACCGGCGCGCCGGCTTCCTCCCGAGACGAACGACGATGTCGTACTCGGCTTTCGTGGCGGGCTGCACCGACAGCCGGCTGCATTTCTGCATGACAGTCATCTTGGCGAGGCCCCGAGTCGCCTTCAGCGTTTCCAGCGACACGGTGCCGGCGAAGCGCTAGACGAACGCGATGTCGACCATGTGCCACACCGGCCTGGCCTGTCTCGGCTCCGGGTACCCGGCGCGCACGATCGTCGCAAGGCCCGTCACGCCGGAGGGATCCGCGTTCGACGCGTAGAACAGCACGCCGTCGCCCACCTGCATGTCGTCGCGCATGAGATTGCGCGCCTGGTAGTTGCGGACGCCTTCCCAGCTCGTGCGGCCGTCGCGCTGCAGATCGTCAATCGTGTACGTGTCCGGCTCGCACTTCATCAGCCAGTAGCGTGTCATCAGCCCTCACCGAAGCGGTCCATCGCCTCGTACGCCGTCTCGCGAAACATCGGCAGGCCCGCGGCCTTGATGATCGCCTTGAGGCCCGCGCGCTGGTGGAACTCCATGTTGTCGCGGTTGATGACGACGGTGTTCGGGTAGAGCGGGGCGAGGCGGCGGAACTCGCTGTCGATCAGCTTGAAGCGCCGGACCATGTTCTCGGCGCTTTCGTGCGGCCGGTTGCGCTGGCGGATGTGCTTCTCGACCGTGTCGGTGTTCGACGTGAGAACGATCACGCGATCCGGGTTCCAGGCGTCGCCGATCGCGAGCACTTTCCTGAGCTCTGCGTGATGCTCGGCCGGGTACTCCGCGATGTGCGCCTCGAGCGTGAGGCGCGCGCCTTCGAAGAAGATCACCTTGCCGGGCCGGTCGGTGTCGGCGGCGTCGCGGTAGTTGGCGTCGTAGAGGCGGCCGAAGTACGCCGTGACGCCCACGGGATTGCGGCCGGCGTCGATGTCCTCGAGGACGCGCGGATCCCACACGCCTTCCTCGCCCTCTCCGTAGGATCCGTTGTGATAGAGATCGCCCAGCTGCCGGAGGAGCGTGCTCTTCCCGATGCCGGGTCCGCCGACGATCGCAACTCGCATCTCAGAGCGTTTCGTGCGCGGTTTCGCGCGTCGAGATCAGCCCGATCATCGACAGCACGGCGCCGGCGCACAGGTAGTAGCCGACGTACTGCAACCCGTACGTCTTCGCCAGATATGTGGCGGCGTAGGGCGCGAGCGAGGCGCCGAAGATGCCGGCGAGGTTGAACGTCAGCGAGCTGCCCGAATAGCGCACGGTGGTCGGAAACAGCTCCGACAGCACGGTGCCGAGCGGCCCGTAGACCAGGCCGACCAGCGACATCCCGAGCACCATCATCGCCACCGCACCGGCCGTGCCGGCAGCGAACAGCGGCGCCATCACCAGACCGAACACGAAGATCCCGATGTTCACCCACATCAGCATCTTGCGGCGGCCGCGTTCGGCGAGCAGCGCCGAGATCGGCGTGAACGCCGCGAAGAACAGGATCGCGAACAGCTGCATGACGAGAAATTTCTCGCGCGAGTAGCCGAGCGCGCTCGTGCCCCACGAGAGCGAGAAGACAGTCATCAGGTAGAAGATCTGGAACGCCGTCAACGACACGAGGACGCCGAGGAACAACGTGCCGCTATGGTTCTTGATCACCGTCACCATCGGCACTTCCACCCGCTCGCTGCGCTTCAACGCCTCCGCGAAGACCGGCGTCTCGGTGATGGTCAGCCGGACGTAGAGTCCGACCGCGACCAGCGCGGAGCTGGCGAGAAACGGCAGGCGCCAGCCGAACGCGAAGAACTGCTCGTTGGTGAGCGTTTCGGAGAGCAGCAGGAAGATGCCGCCGGAAAACAGGAAGCCGATCGGCGCGCCCAGTTGCGGGAACATGCCGTACCACGCGCGCTTGCCTGGCGGCGCGTTCTCGACGGCCAGCAGCACGGCGCCGCCCCATTCGCCGCCGAGACCCAGGCCCTGGCCGAAGCGGCAGATCGCGAGCAGCAGCGGCGCGGCGATCCCGATCGTGGCGTAGGTCGGCAGCATCCCGATCGACACCGTCGATACGCCCATCGTCAGCAGCGCGGCGACGAGCGTGACCTTGCGGCCGACGCGGTCGCCGAAGTGCCCGAACAGCGCGGAGCCGATCGGCCGCGCGATGAAGGCGATGGCGAACGTCGCCAGCGACGCGAGCGTGGCGGAGGCGGGATCGGACTTCGGGAAAAACAGCGGCGGGAAGACGAGCACCGCGGCGGTCGCGTAGATGTAGAAGTCGAAGAACTCGATGGTCGTGCCGATCAGGCTGGCGAACAGAACCTGGGCGGGGCTGTTGATCGCCTTCGCGGGCGCGGCGGTGGCACTGCTCATCGTCACCGATAATACTCGGAAGAGACCTGTCGTGGACGCCAGCCATCCCATTCACGAGACGGTGAACGCCGTCTATCTGTCCGACTCGCGCCGCGTCCTCGCCACGTTGATCCGCCTGCTGGGCGACTTCAACGTCGCCGAAGAAGCGATGCACGACGCGTTCAGGGCCGCGCTCGAGCAGTGGCCGCGCGACGGCGTGCCCGCCAACCCGCGCGCGTGGCTGGTGTCGGCCGGACGCTTCAAGGCGATCGACGCGATGCGCCGGCGTCAACGGTTCGACTCGCTGGATGCGCTCGGCGAGAGCGCCGACGCCGGCGTCGTCGATGCCGCGGCCTGGGCGGACGCCGAGAGCGTGGAGGACGATCGGCTGCGGCTCGTCTTCACGTGCTGCCATCCGGCGCTGTCGCCGGACGCGCAGGTTGCGCTCACGCTGCGCGAGGTCTGCGGGTTGACGACCGAAGAGATCGCGCGCGCGTTTCTGACGCCGGCGCCCACGCTGGCGCAGCGCATCGTGCGCGCGAAGGCGAAGATCCGCGACGCGCGGATTCCGTATCAGGTTCCGGCGCCCGCCGAATTGCCCGCCAGGCTCGACGCGGTGCTGCGCGTGATCTACCTCGTGTTCAACGAGGGCTACACCGCTTCGTCCGGCGCGTCGCTGACCAGACATGAACTCTCCGCCGAGGCGATCCGGCTCGGGCGGCTGCTCGTCGAGCTGCTCCCTGAGCCCGACGCGTGCGGGCTGCTGGCGCTCATGCTGCTGAACGAATCGCGACGGGAGGCACGGACGTCACCCGACGGGGAGATCATCCTGCTCGACGCTCAGGATCGATCGCGGTGGAATCGGGACTTCATCGCGGAAGGGATCGCGCTCGTCGAACGGGCGCTCTCGTCGCGGCGATTCGGGCCGTACACGATTCAGGCGGCGATTGCGGGCGTGCACGCGGAGGCGCCGACCGCGGCCGCGACCAACTGGGGAGACATCGTCGGCCTGTACGATGTGCTGGCACAGGCGGACGGTTCGCCGGTGATCGCGCTGAACCGCGCGGTCGCCATCGCGATGCGCGACGGCCCGGCGGCCGGACTGGCGCTCATCGACGGCATTCTCGATCGCGGGGAGTTGTCCGAGTATCGTCCCGCGCACGCCGCGCGCGCCGAACTGTGCCGGCGGCTCGGCCGGACCGCGGACGCCCGCGCCTCATACACACGCGCGCTCGCGCTCGCGCGCCAGGAGCCGGAGCGCCGTTTCATCGAGCGTCAGCTCGAGGAGTTGTCATGAAGTACCTGTGTCTGGTCTATCTCGAGAAGGACAAACTGCACGCCGTGCCCGACAGCGAATGCCTCGCCTGCGGAAACGGGTTGAGGGCGAGCGGCGTCCTGCTCGCCGCGGAGCCGCTGTACCCGGCCGACACCGCCGCGACCGTTCGCGTGCGCAACGGCAAGCCGACGATCGTCGACGGCCCGTTCGCGGAAACGAAGGAGCAGCTCGCGGGCTTCTACCTGATCGACGCGCGAGACTTGAACGAGGCGATCCAGGTGGCCGCCAGGATCCCGCCGGCGCGAGAGGGCAGCATCGAAGTGCGGCCGGTCAGGGAGTTACAGCCGTCACGGGAATCGCCGGCATGACGGCGGCGTTCGACGCGGCCGGCGTCACGATGACGGGAATGAACAGATTCGACGCGCGCGTGCCGGCCGCGCCGGCGTGCAGCGCGTTCGCCGCAATCCCTCCGAAAATGTACCCGACCGTCGTCGGCGCCGTGAGCGTCGAGAGATCGACGAGGCCGTTCTCGAATCCGGGACGCGGAATCAGTGAGGCCGAGGTGCCCAGGCGCCCGGGCATCTTCAACCCCAGCACGAACCCGTCGTAGGCGCCGCTGGGGTTGAGCACGATGCCGGAAATGTCGTCGACGAATCCCAGGCTGTCCGCGCCGTGATCGGTCTGCGCGAGGTTCGACACCAACTGCTTCGCGGCGCTGTCGTAGCGAAACGCGCTGAGGCCGCCGAAGAGGATCGTGAACGCGCGTCCGGCGGCGGCCCCGCCCGTCAGCGTCAGCGTCGGGCACACGTACTGGTTCATCGCGACCGGCATCGGATCCTCGGTCAGTGTCGGCGACGGTTGATTGAGGCCGTCGATATGCAGCACGTCCACGTGCGGATCCGGACTGCCCATCCTGAACACGCCGCCGAAGACCGAGATCCGCGGCGCGCCCGACGGTCCGATCGTCAGCGCCGACGGGAAGTCGCGGCGATGATAGAAGTCGTGGTTGAGCGCCGGCGCGACCGGAAAGCTCGACTGCCAGATCGGGGCCGGCGGCGTGCCGCTCATGGTGAACATCCGCACCGATTCGGTGTAGATCTGCGTGAAGCTCGCGGTCGCCCTCGGCGCCGGCGTGTACGCGCGATCGAACACCTGGCCGAACGCGAGGAAGAACTGGTGGTTCACCTGAAACAGCGCGCCGCCCGTCACGCGGAAGCGCTCGTCGTCGGGAAACTTCGCGGCAATGCGCGTCATCGCGGCCGCGCCGGCGGCCGCCGTCGTGCGGTCGATCGCGCTCTGAAGGTCGATCGCGGTCATGGACGGGAACGTCTTGAACGTGTTGTCTGCTGAATCGCGGCCGTATCCGCCGACGACATACAGCGTGTTGCCGTCCTGCGCGAACTCCTGGTTCGTCGCCGAGAGCTGATCGCGCAGCAGCGGCGGCTCGAACGGCGCGATCGGAATCGCCGTGGCCCGCCGCAACGCGAGATCGACCACCCACAGATAGCCGTTCACGCCGGCGTCCGGAAAATTCCCGGCGACGTTTTCGTCCGTCCCGAATCCATGCAGCCCGGTGGTGCGTCCGCCGACGACGATCACGCGATCGCCGAGGGTCCCGAATGCATACGAATGCAGTCCCGGAAGCCCGTCGACGGCAAACGCCTCGCCCAATGACACGGTGAACGGCAATGCGACGGACGGCGCCGCCGGCGCCTGCGCGTGCAACAGCGTGACGGCGGCCACCGCCATCGCCAACGCCCACCGCGCGGGCCGGACGCGTCCGATCATTCCGGGCAACCGGCGTTCAGCCAGTTCAACAGCGTCTGCCGGTCGTGCGCGGGCAGGTCGCGCGTGACCGGCATGTAGTTCGGCTCGTCGATCTTGTGCGACAGCACGTCGAGCATGCGCTGACGGTTCTGGCGCAGAATCGTGAGGCTGTCGAGCTGCACGATGGCGCGCATGCCCGGATACAGACGGTTGTACTGCGCGAGAATCGGCTGGACATCACGCCATCGCGGCGCGGCGACCGCTTCACCGTAGGCGAAGACGAGCACGGTGAACGCGGTGTTCGATCCCATCGAGCCGGGTGCGTTGCCGCGGTGCGTGCCGTCCCACGGGCCGCCGAGAAAGTACACCTGACTCTGAATGTGCCGCCGATCCGACGGCAGATTGTGCAGCCGGTTGGCGGTGACCGTCAGCGTCGCGCGGCCGAGCGCATCCGTCGTCAGCGGCGTGGCGAACGACACGCCGTCGGCCGGCAGGTTGTTCCAGCGGTTGATCGCATCGAGGCGCCAGCCGACCGTATGCCGCGCGAGCGGCACGCCGAACTTGCGTGCCCGCAGCTCGACGGTCGCGGTCTCCCCGGCGTTCAGGCGCGCGAGGACCGGCTCGTTCTCGATGCACACGCCATCGGGCCGCTCGGCGAGGATCGCGACGTCGGCCGCCTCACTGGTGAGCACGACGAGGATCGGACGCTGCACGAGATACGCGAGCTGCGCGTCGGTGAGATCCAGATCGTAGATGCCCGCGGTGTTCATGTACGCGCTCGTCGTGTAGGCGAGCTCCGGCGGCATCGTGACGATGGCGCCGGACGGATCGCGATAGCCGGCGAAGAACGTGCCGTCGACGGCGTCGCCGGCGTGTCCCTCGGGATCCTCCTGCCACTGGATCGAATTGCTGAGATCCAGCGTGAGCTTCCGCGCGGCCGTGTTGATCACGCACGGCGCCGGCGCGCAGCTCACCACGGTCTTGTCCGCGGTGCCCAGCAGCCGCCGGCCGGCCAGATACGTCGCCGGCTCGTCGTCTTTCGCCGGACCGATGATGCCGACCAGGCGGCCGGTGGCGAAATTCGGGTCCGTGATCAGGAACGTCTTGTTCGCGTCCTGGATGCCGGCGCCAAAATTGTCGACGACAAACTTCATCGACAGCTGGTTGTGGCCGAGACGCAGCATGGTGTCGATCGTTCCGGTCGGATCGAGAGCGGCGCCGGACAGGCGCTCAATCCTGGTCAGCACCGACTGGAAGAAGCCGCTGTTGCCCCAGACACTGCCTTCGCCGGGGATCCGCGTCCAGGTGTCGCGCGCCACCGGCGGCGGATCGAGAAGGCCGGTCAGGAACGGCTTGCCGAAGGCGTCGGCGAAGGTGATCCGCATGCCGAACAGCTCCGCGTAGTTCTGCTGATCGGGATCGAGATCGACAATCTTCGGACTGCTGTCGACGGCAAACGTGCCGATCTCCGAGTGCACGAGCGGATGGTTCGCCTGCACCTGATAGTGCTCGTCGACGACCGCCGTCACCATGCAGCGGAGGAAACGGAACTCGCCGGTGCCGCGCGGGTGCCACTCGGCGTCGCCCTGCACTTCCGGCGTCGTCGTCTGCAGGACGACCGAGGGATCGTAGTTGTCGAGCCGATTGTTGCCGGTCGGCGGCCGCGCCATGAACTTGCCGGCGAAGTAGATGCGCGGTACGTCGAGGTAGCTCATCGCGCACCCGCGCGGCCGGCGGCCCGGAGTCGAGGTAGAGGTTTGCGGGCCGGGTTCGGGCCCCAGGCGAGACCCGGAGGCCGCGTGCCGACGCCGGCGACGTAGATCGCCGATTCACCGACGCCGTCGACGCCGATCACGCGCTCGATCGCGGAGTCGGCGAAGGCGTTCGTGCAGAACGGCGCGAGGCCGAGCGACGTGGCGACGAGACAGAACGTCTGGCACAGGTGTCCGGCCTCGAGCAGGATGCCGCGATACGCGCGCGGATGCCGATAGCGCGCACGCACGCGCTCGAAGACCGACGTCATCACGAACACGGCCGACGCGCCCTGATACCACGGCTGGACCGGCAGCAGCGTCCTGAGCAGGCTCGGCGTGGCGTGCGATCCGACGCGCGTCAGCCGATGACGATCGGGATTGAAGTGATAGGCGCCGCGCGGCAGCCCGCTCACGCGAAGCGCGATGACGTAGGCCTCGACGCTGTGACGCGCGCCGCCGGACGGCGACGTCTTCAGCGCCATCGGCGCATGTCCGGGGTTGACCATCCAGCTCTGGACGCCCCACGTGAGCCCGAGCAGCGTCGAGAGATGCTGAAGCGACAGCGGCGCGCGGCCGAAACGCCGCCACGTCCGCCGCGCGAGCAGCGTGTCCGACAGCACGCCGCTGCGATCCGGCGCAGGCAGCGGGATCAGCGGGCGTCCGGGGTACTGCTTGACGGGCGCGGGCGGGTGCGACGCGTCGAGGGACCGCATGACCGTCGCCTCGCGACGGAACCACACGTCGCGCGTGGAGAAATGAAAATGAGTCGCCTGCGGGGACCACGCCGTCCACTTGTCGAGCTCGGGCGAGTCGTCGCGGCCGATCCGATCGACGAGCCCTTCGCGGACCAGCGCGCGCACGGCGGCGCGAACGGTCGTGTCAGGAATGCCGTCGAGCGACGAGGTCAGCGAACGGATGGACTGCGGATCGCCGAGGCGATCGAGAATCTGGAGGAGCGGAAGCGCGACGCGCACTTCCGCTCCTGTCCTGGGAGTGAATGCGCGAGACTCCCCGTCGCGCCAGAAGCACACCACGTGCGGCGACCGGCGATAGCGGACGGGAACGGCTCGCGGCACCGGTCGCTAGTTCCCGCCGCCAGGTCCGAACTGACAGCAATCGCTGACTTTCTTGTCGACGGCCTTCATGCTGTTGATCGCGCCTGTCAGCAGCGCGTGCTCCGGCGTGCCGGCCTTGGCGCGCGCCTTCTTCTTGCGCAGCGATGCGAGCTCCTTGCCTGTGGTCTTCCTCACGGATCTAAGCGCTCCGACGTAGTGCGGATTTCTCTTCTTGGCCATTGACTCTCTCCTTTTTCGGCGGCGTTGACGGACTGTTGACGGAATCGGGATAGTGCATGCTCCGGATGAGCGCCTGGAATTCGGGGCGCGTGCGCAACGCGTCGAACCGTGGATCGACGGCGACGTTCACGAGTTGCGGATTGCGCTCCTTATAGCACTTCTGCAGCAGGGCCAATGCGCGATCGGGCATCGCCAGCGCCGAGTACGCGATGGCGACCTCGTAGTCGAGCTGCGTCCCCGGCGACGAGACGTAGTCCGCCAGGATTTTCTTCGCCTCGTCACGCTGACCCGCCGCCGCCAGCGTGTACGACAGCATCGGGCGGAACGGCCGTCCTCGACTGGATTCCGCGAGCGGCCGCAGCGCCGCAATCGCCTCGGCATGCATCCCCTTCCCGGTATACGCGCGGACGAGCAGCGTCTGGGCCAGCGTGTAGTCGGGATTGAGGCGCAGCGCTTCCGTCGCACTCGCGATCGACGCGTCGTAGTTGCGGGCGAAGTAGTAGGCCCACGCGGCTGAGCGGTGGGAGTCGGCGAGCATCGGGAACGTGGCGACGATGGTTTCTCCCTGCGCCGTCGCTTCCGCGTGCCTCCCGACCGCCTGCAGGAACAGCAGGTACTCCCTCCGCACGCCTTCCGTCGACGCTCCGGCCGACAGCGCGCGGCCGAATTCCTCCGCGGCCCGCGTCCAGTCCCAGGCCAGCAGGAACCGGCCGTAGGCCCGCGCCGCCCACGTCTCCGGATCGGCCGGATCGATGGCGATCGCCTTGTCGGTGTTCGCGAGCACGCGTGCGAACGCGGCCGGTCCCGGCATGCCGTTCCAGGCCGCGCTGAGGTTCGCGTAGCACTGCGCCACCGCCGCGTACGCCGGCACGAACCGCGGATCCCGGCTGATGGTGCGATTGAAGACGTCGATTGTCTCGTTCAGCGCCTGCGCCGAGTTCGCCCGCGACCACATGTCGCGGCCGCGCAGGTAGAGCTCCAGCGTCGTGTCGTCGGCGGATGGGCGAGTACGCCGCGCCTCCTGGCGAACGGCGAGCGCGAGGCCGACGCGGACCGCCACGCCTTCGGCAATCTCGCCGGTCGCCGGCAGCAGGCGCCCGAGGTCGTTCTCCGACGTGTTCGACCAGATCAGCTTGCCGCCTTTCGCATTCCGCAGGCTGGTCGAGATGCGCACCGTGCGCCCCTGGTTGTTGACGGCAGGCACCAGCTGCACCGAGCCCTCGATCATCCCCGACGCCCCCGTGCGGACGACGATGTCCTGCAGATCGCGGCGCTGATCGAGCTGCTGCCGCACGAACGAGTACGGAATCGTCCGGATCTCGCCCCGCTCCTCGAGCGCCGTCGTCAGTTCCTGCGCGACGGCGTTCGCCAGAAAGGTCTCGTTCGGATCGCCGGTGAGATCCTTGAACGGCAGCACCACGATGGAGTCGATGAGGCCGGCCACCGCGGCGTCAGGCGCGGGGCGGGCGCGCGCGCGCCAGAGATACGCCGCCGGCACGCCGGCCAGCACGAGCGCGATCGGTATCCAGACGAGCGCGCGCCTTCCGATCGACCGCCGCCTGGCGGTCGTCGTCATCGCCGAGTGCTCGACGGATCCCAGCATCGCTGACGCGGGCAGCCACTCGCTCGCC
>Ga0105858_1001006_pt1 | contig 10040 bp, 11 predicted proteins | sample OrgsoiDNA_201062_FD_89683 | JGI IMG/M metagenome (GOLD analysis project Ga0105858, IMG submission 89683) | Permafrost soil microbial communities from the Arctic, to analyse light accelerated degradation of dissolved organic matter (DOM) -... | ecosystem: Environmental > Terrestrial > Soil >...
GTGCTTCGCATCTCCCGGCGTGTGCCGTTCAACGCCCCCGACACCTTCTCCATCACCACCGCCGAGCAGATGATCGAGCAGTTCCACAGCGTGACCGCCACCGTGGCCGTGGTCATGGTGATCCTCAGTTCGATCGGCCTGCTGGTGGGCGGCATCGGCGTCATGAACATCATGCTGGTGAGCGTCACCGAGCGTACCCGCGAGATCGGCATTCGGAAAGCCGTGGGCGCGCGCCGCAGCGACATCATCGTGCAGTTCCTGACCGAAGCCGTGGTGCTCACCGCCATGGGTGGAATGCTGGGCCTGCTGCTCGGCTGGACCATTTCCCGCCTGGCGGGACTGGTCTTCCCCAACCTGCCCACCGCCGTTCCGCTGTGGGCGGCTGCATCCGGCGTGCTGGTGTCCGTCGGCGTCGGCCTGTTCTTCGGTATCTGGCCCGCCGGCCGCGCCGCCCGCCTGGACCCGGTGGAAGCTTTACGGTACGAGTAAAATTTAGACCCCCGCGCGAGTCACACGCTGCGGGCGGCAGATCCCGCGATCGCTGCGCCGGATGAAATTTACCAGGTGCAGCGTCTCGGGAGTGGGGATTTCGGTTTCGATCCGGGTCAGCGCTTCCTCCAACTTCAAATTCGAGCGATAGAGGAATTGATAGGCGCGCTTGAGGATGCTGACGTCGGGAGCGTTATAGCCGGACCGTTTGAGGCCGACCACGTTCAGGCCTTTGGGCTCGATCTGGAAACCGGAATACGTGAAGAACGGCGGCGCGTCCAGGTTGACGCGCGTGTTGCCACTGACCATGGCGAGGCGCCCGACCTTGGAATACTGGTGCACCAGAACGCCGCCCGACAGGAAGGCCTGGTCTTCGATTTCGACGTACCCTCCCAGCAGGACGCAGCTCGCGATCACGGTTTGATTTCCGATTTTGCAATTGTGCGCGATGTGGCCGGAGGTCATGATGAAGTTGCCGTCGCCGATTTCGGTGGCGGAGTCGGGCGGCGTGCCTCGCGAGATGGTGAAGTGCTCGCGGATCTTGTTGCCGTTGCCGATTCGCAGGAAGCTGCGCGCGCCGTCGAAGTTCTTGTCCAGGGGCTCCGTGCCGAGGACTGCGCCGGACGAGATTTCGTTGCGCTCGCCCAGCGTGGTCCAGCGCTTGACGTAGACGTAGGGCTCAAGCAGGCAGCCCGCGCCGATCTGCACGTCGGCCTCAATCACGCAGTATTCGCCGATGCGCGCTCCCGGCCCGATCATGGCATCGGGGTGTACCAGCGCGGTGGGTGCGATGACGGCCGATGGATCGATAGGCACGAATTTGTATCATAAGACATGCGAGTGCGCGAATTGGCGGAATGGCTGGGCGCGACGTTTGAAGGCGATGGCGAAAAGGAATTGACGGGAGTGGCTCCGCTGGAGACGGCCGGCGCCGCCGACGTTGCCTTTGTCGGGAACCGCAAGGCCGCGGCTCAGGCGGAATCTTCGGCGGCCGGCTGCCTGATTGTTCCCATGGAGTGGCCCAGCGCGAGCTACCGGACGGTGATCCGGGCCGCCGAACCGCGCACGGCCTTTGCGCGCGCCATGAATCGCTTCTATCCCACGGCCGAATTGAAGCCGGGCGTGCACGCGACGGCGGTGGTCGGCCAGGATGTCGAACTGGGCGCACTGGTGTACATTGGGCCGCATGCGGTGGTGGGCGATGGAACGCGCATCGGGGTGGCGGCCAGCATCGGCGCCGGCTGCATTGTGGGCAAGCGCGTGGCGCTGGGCGAAGGCTGCGTGCTGCATGCCAATGTGACGGTGTATGACAACGTGGACATCGGGCGCGGCAGCATTCTTCACTCGGGCTGCGTGATCGGCGCCGACGGGTTCGGCTATGTGATGGAGGACGGCCGGTGGCACAAGTTTCCCCAGGTGGGCCGCGTGGAGATCGCGGATTTTGTGGAAATCGGGGCCAATTCGTGCGTGGACCGCGCGGCGCTGGGGGTGACCTCCATCGGCGAAGGGACCAAGCTGGATAACATGGTGCACGTGGGGCACAACTGCCGCATCGGCAAACACGTGGTGGTGGCGGCGCAGACGGGGTTTTCGGGCGGCGTGGTGGTGGAGGATTACGCGGTCATCGGCGGGCAGGTGGGGATCGGCGACAAGGCGCGGATTGAATCGCGCGCCGTGCTGGGGTCGGGCTGCGGCGTGCTGAGCTCGAAGATCGTGCACTCCGGCGAAACCGTGTGGGGCACGCCGGCGCGCCCGCTGAAGCAGCACCTGGAGCAACTCGCCAACCTGGCGCGGCTTCCGGAGTTGCGGCGGGAGGTGATGGAGATGAAACGGCGGCTGGCGGAAATCGAGAGGAGAAACTGATGCTCGTGGTTGTGGGCGGCCACTCGCGCAATATCGGGAAGACTTCGGTGGTGGCCGGGTTGATCCGAAAACTGAAGCGCTGCCAATGGACCGCGCTGAAGATCACGCAATACGGCAACGGTGTGTGTACCGAGCACAGCGAGGCCTGCGGCTGCGAGCCCTCCGGCGACGATGCCGGGCAGCCGTTCGCGCTGAGCGAGGAATATGAACCGAACGCAACCGATACCGGGCGCTTTCTGGCGGCGGGCGCCGAGCGCTCCTTCTGGCTGCGCGTGCCGGCGGGAGAATTGCCGCGCGCGGCCGAGACCGTGCGCAAGATTCTGGCCCAGGGCGAGAACGCGATCGTCGAATCCAACAGCGTGGTGGAACTGGTCCAGCCCGACGTGTTCCTGATGGTGCTGGATTTTTCCTGTCCGGATTTCAAGGCTTCGAGCCTCCGGTTTATGGACCGCGCGGACGCGTTTGTGGTGATCGACCGCGGCATCGCCGGGCCCATGTGGGAAGCCGTCGCGGACGGGATGTGGGACCGGAAGCCGCAGTTTCTAGTGACGCCGCCGGATTATGTGACGGCCGCGGTGACCGGCTTCGTACGATCGAAACTTTCCGCGGCGACTTCCACGCGCTGAGCGCGCAGGCCGGCCAGTGCAGCGCAGGCTTCGGAAAGCAGACGCGCCGCCTGGTTCACCTGCCGCTCAATAGCGAGGAGTTGTGTGTGGGCTGCGCTCTGGTCCGGCGGCGTGACCAGGTTCAAAAGATACGCGCTGGTTTCGATATTGCCGAGCGGCTGCCGGAGATCGTGGATCAGATTGCCAAGCAGTTCCTCGGAGCGGAAAATCATGGACGATTGCATATTTTAGCTCGAAAGATTCAGCAAGTATAACGCGCTCCGCCTCCGCCCGAAATGGGGATTTTGACAGGTGTGTACTGGTTGTCACCCTGGTCGTCAAGCTGGTCGCCGCCTGGCCGTGACGCCGGTCGTCACGACGCGGTTTCGGCCTTGGGACTTGGCTTGATAGAGGGCTTCGTCTGCCTCGTGGATCAGGGTGTCGGCGCCCGCATGGGTTGCGCGGGAAACGCCCACGCAGGAAACCCCGATGCTGCAGGTGACGTCGAGCGCTCCGCTGCCGGCCGCAAACGGGAAACTGGCCAGGGATTCGCGGACGCGCTCGGCCTGGGCGTGGGCATCTGCCGCGTTGCAACCCGGCAATACGATCAGGAATTCTTCGCCGCCATATCGGCCGATGGAGTCGTAGCAGCGCCCGGCGGCCTTCATTCGCCGCGCGGCTTCGCGCAGCACGGCATCGCCGTCCAGATGGCCGTATGTGTCGTTGATGTGCTTGAAGCGGTCGAGATCGACCATTAGGAGAGCTAACGGCTGACGCTCGCGTTCCGCGCGGGCAATTTCGTTGCCCAGGACTTCCATGATGGCGGTGCGATTGAAAAGCAGCGTGAGACCATCGTGCGTGGCTTGTTCGCGGAGGGCTTCGCGGGCGTGCAGCAGTTCGGCCTGGAGGTCCAGGATCCGGCAACCGGCGCGCAGGCGCACGCGCAGCTCAGGGGCCTTGAAGGGCTTGGTGAGGTAGTCGTCGGCGCCGGCGTCCATGCCGTCCACCAGGTCCTGCGAATCGGCCCGGGAGGTGAGCAAAAGAATATAGATGTACGGCTCGCGGTTGGCGGCGCGGACCTGCCGGCAAACCTCCACGCCGTCCGTGCCCGGCATCATCCAGTCGAGCACGGCCAGGCGGGGCGCATCCTCGGATTGCAGAATGCGCAAGGCTTCTTTGCCGTCGCGCGCGATCACCGGCTCATAGCCCCATCTCTTGAGCAAGTTCCGGAGCATCGACTGAAAGATCGGGTTATCCTCGGCTGCCAGGACGCGCGTGGGGCGGATGGCGGCACTGGGTGCCGTAATGAGTGAGGTACTGGGTATGGCACTGGGTACGCCCCCCGACGGGACGTTATCCAAGTCCAGTCTAGCGCCGATTGCTGCGTTTAGTTCTTTAGTCACCAAGGATCATATCGGCAACAATCCCGGAAACCTGTAGGGCAGGCCGATGCTACTTCGCGGTGAAGTTTACCGACGCGATGGTATTCTCCCATTCCAGTTGCAGCTTGCCCTGGTCGCCCGGAGGGTTGGCGCCCCTGCTCGAAAGCGTCATCTTGTACATCTCGGCCGGCGCCGGGGGCTTGCTCATGGTCATGGGAATTCGGCCCAGGGCTTTGCTCTCGTCAAGAGAGGTGCTGCCGTCCTGTTTGATGCCCCACTGCCCGGTCTGCCTGCTGACGATGAGCTTCCAGCCTTTGGGGTCCAGGAACACGTACAGCGTGTAATCGCCCGCCGGCACGTCCACGCTGCCGATCTTGAGATCGGCGTCGGTATGGAGCGCCGTGGCACTGTTGGCGCCCGCGCGCCAGACGGTGTTATCGGGCTGCAGCGCGCCTGCCGCGCCGAAGATTTTGCGGCCCCGAACGGAGGGCGCGCAGTACCTGATCGAAATATTCTTGTCGCCAATGGTGACGGACGTTGCCTTCGGCGGGCTGGCCTGTGCGTATAGAAGATCCGCCGTGGTTGCCATTAGTGCCGCAGCCGGCAGGGCCGATGTCCGTGCGCGTTTCAAGTTCATGCCCCGAGTATATCGCGGTGTCTTCACCTATGCACTTGAAGCATGCTTAAATGCTGAACCTAGCCGTTGACCTCCGATCGCTCATCCCCAGCGTCGAGTGATTGCTGCCGGGTTGCTACAATCACTTCGTACATGTCCCTCATCGTCGTAGGATCCGTGGCATATGACGGCGTCGAAACGCCGCATGGCAAAGTCGACCGCATGTTGGGCGGCGCCGCCACCTATATCGCTCTCTCCGCCGGATATTTCACGCCGGTCAAAATCGTCGCCGTCGTGGGTGACGATTTCGCCCAGGAAGACACCGACCTCCTGGCCTCGCGCAACATCGACCTCACTGGCCTGGAGCGCGTCCCCGGCGGCAAGACCTTCTTCTGGGCGGGCGTCTACTCGGCCGACATGAATGACCGCACCACTCTGCGCACAGACCTCAACGTCTTCGCCGACTTCAACCCTAAGCTGCCCGCCGCCTACCGCACCGAGCCCTACCTCTTCCTGGGCAACATCCAGCCCGATCTGCAGCGCAGCGTGCGCACGCAGATGAACGGCGTCAAGCTCACCGGTGGCGACACCATGAATTACTGGATCAACGATTTCCGCCCGGCGCTGCTTGAAACCCTGAAGCAGTGGGATTTCCTGCTGATCAACGATAGCGAGGCCCGCTTGCTTTCGGGCGAGCACAACCTGCGCCGCGCCGCCGCCCGCATCCTGGAGATGGGGCCGCACACATTGGCGATCAAGCGCGGTGAATACGGCGCCATTCTGTTCCGCCGGGATTGCCACTTCATGGCGCCCGGCTATCTGCTCCACGAGGTCTTCGACCCCACCGGCGCCGGCGATTGCTTCGCGGGCGGCTTCATCGGCTACCTTGCGGGCCGCGGTGTCACGCCGCAAGATGGCGATCTCGATTTCGCGGAACTGCGCCACGCGGTGATTTACGGTTCCGTGATGGGCAGCTTCTGCTGCGAGAAATTCGGCGTCGACCGATTCCGCACGCTCACGCGCGCAGAGATCGACGCGCGCTATCGGGAGTTCAAAACCTGTACCGCATTCTAAGTACCCGCGACCCTCCGGGTCGCCCTGCTGCGACCCGGAGGGTCGCGGGTACGATCACTCTCGCCCTGATCGCCCTCAGCCTGGCCGCCGTCCTGCTCTCTTACTCCCAAGGCTGGCTGCTCTACTACGGCGACGCCGAGGCGCACCTGGACACCGCGCGCCGCATCGTCGATTCCCAAACGCCCGGCTACGACCAGATCGGCACCGTCTGGCTTCCGCTGACGCATTGGCTCATGCTCCCCTTCGTCCGCGTCGATCGATGGTGGCACAGCGGCATTGCCGGCGCCATTCCCTCGGCCGCGTGCTTCATTCTGGCCGGCACGTTTCTGTTCGCCGCCGTCCGCCGCCTGTTCGCGTCCACGCCCGCCGCTGTCGCAGCCACGGCCCTCTTCGCGCTCAATCCCAACCTGCTCTATCTGCAAACCACGCCCATGACGGAGCCTGCGTTCTTCGCCGCCCTCATGGCGCTGCTCTATTTCAGCATTCGCTTCCGCGATACCGCGGGGTGGGGCGCCCTCATCGGGGCCGCGCTCGCCGCCTGCGCCGGCACCCTGGCGCGTTACGAAGGCTGGTTCCTGCTGCCCTTCGCCGCAGGGTACTTTTTCTTCATCGCGAAGCGTAGCCGGGTCACTGTGGCTGTTATCTTCTGCGCCATCGCCGGGCTCGGCCCTGTTTATTGGCTGTTCCATCACTGGTGGCTCACCGGCGACCCGCTGGCCTTCTATCGCAATCAGTATTCCGCCCTCGCCATTCAGGGCGCCGCCGACTATCCCGGCAAGCACGACTGGCCCAAGGCCTGGCTCTATTACCGAACAGCCGCGCAACTTTGTGCCGGCCCGGTGCTGCCCTTCATCGCGATCCTGGGCGCCGCGGCCGGTCTCGTGAAACGCGCCTTCTGGCCGCTGGCTCTCCTTACTCTGCCCGGTGTCTTTTACATCTGGAGCATGCACTCCTCCGGGGGTAGCCCGATCTTCATCCCCACTCTGTTCCCCAATTCGTACTACAACGCCCGCTACGGCCTGGCCGTGCTGCCGCTGTTCGCCGTGGCCTCGGCGGCGCTGATTGCCGTTCTGCCGCCACGGTTGCAAGCCGCCGGCGCAGCCCTGGCGATTGCCGCGGCCGTGGCGCCATGGCTGCTCCACCCAGCCCCCGCCAACTGGGTGACCTTTGAAGAAGCGCGCATGAATTCCGAAGCCCGCCGCGAATGGACCCGCCAGGCCGCGCAATATCTGGCGCCCCGCTACGTGCGCGGTTCCGGCATCGTCAGCACCGCGGGCGTTATGATCGGGATCTACCGCGAAATGGGCATCCCGATCCGTGAAGCCTTCACCATCGACAACGGCCTGCCGTGGCAGGCAGCCATGCAGCGGCCGGAACTCTGGCTATGGCAGACGTGGGCCGTGGTGGAGGGCGGCGACCCGGTGCAATCCGCCGTCAATCGCCTAGCACTGCGCGGCCCCTGTTATCGGTTGCAAGAAAGCATTATCGTGAAGAATGCGCCCGTGATCGAAATCTACCGGCGCACAGGAGGCGCTTGTGGTACCCCATGAAAACGTCACTACCGCATTTGAACTGTACGGCTTCCGCGTGAAGCGCAACCTCGGCGTGGTCCGGGGAATCGTGGTGCGCTCACGCTCCATCGTGGGCACTTTCGGAGCGAGCCTGCAAACCATTGTCGGCGGCAACATTTCGCTCTTCAGCAACCTGTGCGAGAGGACGCGCCAGGACGCCTTCGAGCTCATGATCCAGCACGCCGGGCAGATGGGAGCCAACGCCGTCATCGGCGTGCGCTATGACGCCACCGAGATCATGGGGGGCGTAACCGAGGTGCTGGCCTACGGGACCGCGGTTCTGGTCGAGCCGAGCGGACAATGAAGGTCCTGTTCACCAAGGCCCACGGCGCCAAAAACGATTTTCTGCTGACCTGGCGCAAAGACGCTCCGGAGACAGGCCATGCCGAACTGGCCCGCGCCATTTGCGACCGCCACACCGGCATAGGCGCCGATGGCTGGCTGCTGGTCGATCCGGCAACCGATGCCGAAGCCGCCGCCATCCAGCTTTACAATTCCGATGGCAGCGCGGCCGAGATCTCAGGCAACGGCACCCGCTGCGCCGCCGCGTTCCTGATCCGGCATGGCCATTCCGCCGAAATAGTGCGCATCCGAACCGGAGCCGGAGTCAAGACGTTGAGTAGCGTAGGCCTCCCGGCCTGCGATTCTTCCGCCCTGAAGTTCGAGTTCGAAATGAATATGGGGCGGCCGGAGGTTACCGCCGCGCGGTTCGATCTCCTGGTTACCGGCGGCGCGCGCGATGTGACGCTGGTCTCGGTGGGCAATCCGCAGTGCGCCGTGCCCGTCGAGAATTTCGATTTCGACTGGCGTGCATTGGGCGCCGAGATCGAATCTCATGCGCATTTCCCAAAGCGCACCAACGTCTCATTCATCCAGTTCGTGGATGAACATACCATCGACGTGCGGTTCTTCGAGCGCGGTGCCGGTGAGACCCTGAGTTCCGGGACCGGCGCCACGGGCGCGGCCTTCACCGCGGTGCTGCGAGGGATGGCGAAGTCTCCAGTTCGGGTGCTGACGCCCGCCGGCCCCTTGGACTTGAGGCTGGAAGACGAGGTGTATTTGACCGGGCCGGCGGAGATCCTGGCCGAAGGCGAATTCTTCGCGTAACCCGTCGTGGCGCAGGCACTCCTGCCGAGAGCCGCTGGTGTCGTACCCGTGCAGATATTCTGCCAGGTATCGAGCAACAAAACTATGCGTCAGGTACTTACCATTAGTGCATGGCAATTGATGATCCCCTGGATGCTGCCGAGCAACAAATCGCGGCGGAAGTGCGGGCGAGTTCTCCCCTTGCAAAGTATATTCCTGACATTGCTGTCTTAAGCGGCTTCATTCCATCAGGCATCTTTGGGATGGACTTCGTGAAAAATGGCCTGAAAGCGGCTGGTCTGTACGTTTCCAGGTTACAGGCTGATAGGCGGCAATGCTTGATGGATGCCCTCGCGGAAGAACTGCGAAGAGTCCGCGCAAAGCTAGAGCATTTGGACGAAGCCCACCAGCGATTTTGCCGCGAGGAGTGGGTCCCACTAGTTATCGACGGCCTCCAGAAGGCCGAGCAAACAATCTCCCAGGACCGGGTCCGCCGCATCGCAGCAATCCTGGGCCACGCCATCGAAGCGGGTCCGGCGAAGCCGGCTTCAACGGCTGAGGAGATGATGCGAATTGCGATGCTTTTGTCGGATCAGGAGGTATTGATTCTTAGGACGCTCCATGACGGTCAAATAGCCACATACAATCCGCACCAAGGTCGAGTCAGTCGAGAAGAGGTGAACGACTTCTGGCGGCTGACGGACCCAGGCCATCGGTCTTACGGCGAGCCTGAACATAAGACTCTCCGGCAATTCCCGGCTGGTAAACTGAACGGCATCTGCGCAAAACTCCAATCCTTGGGTTTGGTCGCCCAAGTTGAGCGCAATAACTTCAAACTTGGACCGGACGTCGTTCCCTACGGCATTCTGTCGAACGCCGTGGAATTCGTAGAATATGTTCGAAGTACGTTTTGATGAGAGTTAAGGGCTCTTCTCAAAAAGAAGATACCTGTCTGTCGGAGAATTGCGGCTATCCGTATGTACTCCGCAAGCGCCGAGCAGCGCGACGAAGTGAAAACCGCGCGGTTCCCGGGGGTGGGGATGCCTCGCCCGTCGCCGTCCCCATCTGAGACCGGCCTCCGCCCGGATTACGCGCCACCCGGAAATAGCCCACGTGGACGCCAACGCCCAACCCCAAAGCTGTGCCGCATTTGAGCTCCCGTGACCGGCGCCGTAAGAGATCGAGCGATTGGAGCTTGACGAATGCCCGGGAATCAAGCTCTTGATTCAGCTTTCGTGCAAACGGCCACAAACGTCAAAGTATCGTTAGATCACACGGCAGATCACACGGCCGCCCTCCAATCGCCCGGCCCGCCCTCGCATCTATGAGAAAATAGAAGCATGCTGCTCGAAAC
>Ga0105858_1001007_pt1 | contig 10036 bp, 5 predicted proteins | sample OrgsoiDNA_201062_FD_89683 | JGI IMG/M metagenome (GOLD analysis project Ga0105858, IMG submission 89683) | Permafrost soil microbial communities from the Arctic, to analyse light accelerated degradation of dissolved organic matter (DOM) -... | ecosystem: Environmental > Terrestrial > Soil >...
CGCTAATCCCGCGCTCGGCGCGGCGATGGATATCCTGGTGCGCCATGGCGGCACGGCGATCCTGTCCGAGACGCCGGAAATCCATGGCGTCGAATACATGCTGACGCGCCGCGCAGTGACGCCTGAAGTCGGTCAGAAATTGCTCGACCGGCTCGCCTGGTGGGAGCGCTACACACGCGGCCATAACGGCCAGTTCAATGGCGTGGTCGGACCTGGAAACCAGCAGGGCGGGTTGGCGAATATTTTCGAAAAGTCCTTGGGCTCCGCAATGAAAGGCGGTACTACGCCGTTGCAGGCGGTCTACGAGTATGCAGAACCGATCGACAAGTCGGGCTTCGTCTTCATGGATTCCCCTGGGTATGATCCCGTGGCGGTCACCGGCCAGATTGCCAGCGGCGCAAACATGATTTGCTTCACAACCGGGCGTGGTTCCATGTTCGGCTCGAAGCCTGCCCCGACGATCAAGCTCGCCAGCAACACGCCAATGTTCGTGCGTCTGCAGGAGGACATGGATATCAATTGCGGTCTCGTGATCGATGGTGAGCGCTCCGTGCAGGAGATGGGGCAGGACATCTTCGAACATATCCTGCAAGCCGCCTCGGGGCATCGCACGAAAAGCGAATTGCTGGGTCTTGGTGACCATGAGTTCGTGCCCTGGCATATGGGCATTGTCAGCTAGGCCAGACAACAAGAACGGAGACAATAAATGACTCTCGCGCCGCAAGCGCAAGCACGCACGCGTGTGCGCTGGATCGTGGCCGGCATGATGTGGGCGGCGATCGCAATCAACTATATCGATCGAACGGTGTTGTCCGCTGCTGCGCCCCGGATCCAGTCGGACTTTCACCTGAGCGCAGTGGAGATGGGCGTCGTGATGTCCGCCTTTTTCTGGTCGTATGCGTTGCTGCAACTGCCGGCCGGCATGCTCGCGGACCGCTTCGGACAGAAGAAAATATTGGGCCTCGCAGTCTTCTGGTGGTCGCTCGCTACTGCGGTCACGGGCTTCGCAACAGGTTTCAAATCGCTGGTCGCCCTGCGGGTCATGCTGGGTGTTGGCGAAGCGGGCGCTTATCCGAGCAACGCAGGCATTGCGTCACGCTGGTTTCCCCGCAATGAACGCGCGACCGTGGCCGGTATCTTCGACAGCGGTTCGAAACTTGGCGGCGCCGTTGCACTGCCGCTGATCGCCGTCATGCTTGCCGTGTTTGACTGGAAAGTGACGTTCGCGATCACGGGTGCGCTGGGCATTGTGTGGTGCGTCGTTTGGCAATTCGTGTTCAGGGATTCGCCGAGCAAACACCCGCGCGTCAATGCTGCCGAACTCGAGCATATTCGTGACGGGCTAGCGCCCAATGCGGCCGACGATAAACGCAGTACCGTACCGTGGGGAAAGTTGTTCGCACATCGAAATATATGGGCGATGTGCATCGGCTTCTTCATGATCAACTACAACTCGTATTTTTTCATCACCTGGCTGCCCACGTACCTGGTCAAGGAGCGGGGCATGGGCTTGATGGAAATGGGCATCATGGCCTCCCTGCCTTTGCTGATCTCGATGTTCACCGAGGTGCTCGCGGGCTGGGCCTCGGACCGCGTCTACAGTTCGGGCCGGTTGTCGTTGACGGCCACCCGCAAGCTGTTCCTGATCGTCGGGCTCGTAATGGCATCGAGTATCGGCCTTGCCGCCTTCGCGCAATCGGCCGTGATGGCAGTCGTGTTGCTGTGCATCGCCAAATCGGGCATGACGGTCGCCGCGTCCCAGGTCTGGGCCTTGCCCGCCGATGTTGCACCCAAGAACATGGTGTCGATGGTAGCCGGCGTGCAGAACTCGGTATCGAATATGGGGGGTGTTGTCGGCCCGATCGTGACGGGTGCGATCGTCGGCGCGACAGGCTCCTTCGTCGCGGCGCTGGTGTTCTCGGCGGCCCTGATCGTTCTTGCCATCGTCAATTACCTTTTCCTGCTGGGTAAAGTCGAACCCATCGAATTTGAACCCCCTCCCATGGAGTTGGAGAATCATGAGCGGAACAACGCAAATGCCCGCGCCTAATCGTTTCAAGGCGGCGCTGGCGAACAAGGAAGCACAAGTTGGTTTCTGGCTGTCGATGGCCGATCCTTACCTCGCTGAAGTCAGCGCGACCGCGGGCTTCGACTGGCTTCTGATCGATAACGAGCATGCGCCCAATGATGTGCGCACGACCTTGTCACAACTGCAGGCGGTCGCGCCATATCGTGGAGAAGCGGTGGTACGGCCGGTCAATGGCGATGTGGCATTGATCAAACGCCTGCTCGATATCGGCGTACGTAACTTGCTCGTGCCGATGATCGACACCGAGGAGCAGGCTCGCTTGATGGTGTCCGCAGTTCGTTATCCACCGCACGGAATTCGCGGGGTGGGCAGTGCGGTGGGCCGCGCGTCACGCTGGAGCAGCCGAAAAGATTATCTCGATGTTGCCGATGACGAAATCTGCCTGCTGGTGCAGGCGGAAACTGCAACTGCTTTGTCGAACCTGGATGCGATTTGCGCGGTGGACGGTATTGATGGCGTGTTCATCGGGCCGGCCGACCTGGCCGCATCGATGGGCTATCGCGGAAAAGCCGGTCATCCCGAGGTACAGGCCGCTATAGACGGTGCGATAAAGAAAATCATCGCATCGGGCAAAGCGGCCGGGACGCTCACATCCGACCCGGCGTTGGCGCGGCACTACCTCGAGCTGGGTTGCACATTTGTCGCGACGGGTATCGACATCCTGATTCTCGCGAACGGTGCACGCAAGCTTGCTGCGGACTTTGGCCTGGGCAGTTAGCCGACGAGCAGCATCAATCGAGTGCGAATCGGTTCAATCTGATTTGAAATCTCGTAACAAGAAAAGCGGAGACGCCACCGTGCGGAAGTACGCGTCGCCATGCCGTGTTGCGCGCTACCGTTGAAGGAGACAGACGATGAACAGTCACGCCGGCTTGCTCCGGAAGCATTGGCATATCATCTTCGCGGCGACCGCGGGATGGGCACTCGATGCATTCGATTTCACCATCCTGCTGTTCCTGATCCCGCATCTCGGCAAGGTGTTCAATGTCGGCTTGCCGCAGATGGCGCTGGTAGTGACAGCCACGGGGTTCGCGAAGATTGCCGGGACTATCGGCTGGGGATTTGCCGCCGACCGCTATGGCCGCAAGCTTGCCTTCATGGCGGCCGTATTGTGGTTCTCCTGCGCGTCAGGACTGAGTGGCCTCGCGTGGAGCTATGCCTCGTTCATGGCAATGCGCATCCTGTTCGGAATGGGTTTCGGCGGTGAGTGGACCGCGTCCGTCTCGCTCCTGATGGAAACCGTGCCGGAAAAAATCCGGCCACTTGCATCCGGCATCATGGTGGCGGGTTATGAAGTCGGCTACATGCTGGCGGCGCTCGCCTTTCACTTCCTGTTCCCGGTGCTGGGATGGCGCTGGATGTTCTTCCTGGGCATTGCACCGGCCTTGTTGACACTGTTCCTGCGGCGCAACGTCAAGGAGTCTGCGGACTGGAAGGAACAACAGCGAAGTAAACAGCCTCGAAATGGCTTTGAGACCTTCATCTTCAATCCCGCCGTTGCGCAGGCCTGGGCTTTCTCGGCTGGCTTGAACTTCATGTTGTGGGCTGTGCAGGTGCTTTATCCCACGTTCTTGCTAACTGTGCATCACCTGGACTCGGGCACGATCTTTCCCTTCATCATTGCCTACTCGGTCGGCTCGGTGATCGGCAAGCCTCTATCCGGTTACGCCGCGAGCAGGATCGGAGAGCGCAGTACGATTGTCATCTTCCTGACAATCGTCGTTCCCACCACAGCGCTCTATACACTAGTCTCAAGTCACTTCCTGATGGGCGTAGGCGCCTTCTGCATGGGCATGTTCGCGAACGGATTGTTCGGTATCCTGCCTTTGTATCAGGCGCGTCGTTTCCCGGTGAAAGGTCGGGCGACCGGAATTGGGATCAGCTATGCAATGACATCCATCAGCGTGATTGCTCCGTATGTGATCGCGCTGGTGACACCGTCCATGGGGCTCAAGTTCGGCATGGCCTCTTTCATTGCTGGTGGTGCGCTGATCGTCATCGCTATCAGTATCTTCAACACTGCACGCTGGATGCCAAAGGATCTCGCCGATGACACGGAGGCGGCGGCCTTTGGCGCAGGGGTGGGGAACGAAGAGTTGAGGGCCGGCAACGCTGCGCATTGATCGACAGGAAGACATCATGAGTGACACAGCCCGCCGCTGGATGCAGCGCCCCGAGCATTCGAACTGGGGAGACTTTGGTCCCGACGACCAGTTGGGGCGCTTGAACTCGCTAATGTTGCCGGCACGTCCGGCTACCACGCATTTCCATGCATCGCATCCTTTGCATGATCTCTGCCTGTTCCGTTTGGGCGTCTACCTTGGCGAGTTGTGGCTATTGAGTCCGTTAGCGGATTGGCTGGCGGCAAACGGGCGGAATCGTTTTCTATTGACGGCACCGCCCTTGCGATTGCCGCGTGCAGTCGGCTCGCCGGTCAGCCCGGTCGCGACGGTCTGACTTCTATTGCGGGAAAGCTGTGCATTGAGGTGACTCGACGATGAGTCCAACCCGGCCCTTCACGCAGCGCACGATCGTACCCGCGCCATAAACAGTGGCGCTATAAGCGCCAGGTTAAGCCGACTGGTGCATAATTGGGGCACGGCCAGCCTGTCCTTGCTTTGCGGCGGTTCACGCCCTGTGAATCGCCGGATCAGCCTCTTCGCCTTTCAAATAATTACGTTGGATGGCCAGCTTCGTTTTTCGCTCCTTGTCGCCGGACAAGAGCCGGCGAATGTAAGACGACCGCACTTCGTCACAGGAGCAACCGTGACAACCCGCGCCATAGCAGACGAAGAATCCACTCGATCTTTCACGGTGGTGGGAATTGGCGCTTCAGCAGGCGGACTCGAGGCCATCTCGGAGTTGCTCGCTGGAATCGCGCCGTCCTGCGGAATGGCCTTCCTGGTCGTCCAGCATCTCGCGCCGTTCCGACCCAGCCTGCTTCCGGAGATCCTGTCGAAACAAACTTCGATGCCAGTCATTGAAGCGGCCGACGGCATGGCGATTGAGGTTGACCATGTCTACGTGATTCCGCCCAACACGAGCATGTCGATTGCACAGCGCTTTATCAGGCTGCAGCCGCGCGGAGAGACCCTGGGGCCGCCGATGCCGATCGACGACCTGTTCGATTCGCTCGCGAGCGACCTGGGCGTCAATGCGATCGGCGTGATTCTTTCCGGTAACGGCTCGGACGGCGCGCTCGGTCTCCAGGCCATTCAAGGCGGGGGCGGCATTACCTTCGCACAAGACACGGCGTCGGCGCGTCACAGCAGCATGCCGCTCGCGGCCATGGGGCTGGGTTGTGTCGACAGCGTGCTTGCACCGCGTGAGATCGCCCGCGAAATCGCTCGCGTCGGGCACTATTCCAGCCGCGCACTGGACGAGCTCGAATCTATGAGGCCGGCAACGGACCCCGGGGACCAGAGCCTGCGCCCTCTGTTTCGCCTGTTGCGCAATGCCTGCAACATCGACTTCACGTACTACAAGCGTGGCACGGTCCAACGCAGGTTATCGCGTCGGATGGCATTGCGCGAAATGTCTTCGCTCTCGGACTATGTCGCCTTGCTCGGTTCCGATGCCGCTGAAACGCTGGCACTGGGCCGTGACCTGCTGATTCGAGTGACCGAGTTTTTCCGCGACCCTGCAACGTTCGACGAACTGCTCCGAACCGTCTTCCCGCGTCTTATCAGCGACCATGATGCTCCGCCAAGCATCCGGATCTGGGTACCCGGTTGCGCGAGTGGAGAGGAGGTTTACTCCATCGCCATCTGCCTCGTCGAGTATCTGGGCGAGCGTCTCGTCGGCACCAAGATTCAGTTCTTCGGTTCCGATGTCAGCGTCGATGCGCTGGAAACGGCACGCGCGGGCCGCTATATCGAGAACATTGCACGCAATGTCTCGCCCGAGCGGCTTGAACGGTTCTTTGTGCGCGACGGCGATTACTACTGTGTCAACAAGTCGGTCAGGAGCCTCTGCACGTTCGCCCGCCACAACGTGGCGACCGATCCGCCGTTTTCGAGGATCGACCTGATTAGCTGCCGTAACCTGCTGATCTACCTGGATCCCATGCTGCAGCGGAAGGTCATGCCGCTGTTTCATTACGCGCTGGCGCCCGACGGTGTACTGATGCTGGGACCGTCGGAATCGGTGGGCGCGTCGTCCGAGCTATTCAGCGCGATTCCCAGCGTGTCGAGCAAGCTCTATAGCAAGAACCCCAGCCCCGGGCGTCCGCGGATGGGCCTGCCTGCTTCGACGGCGATGCCGCACGCGTTCGTCTCCGCCAGACCCTCCGCTAGCGGTCGCGAGGTGCCGACGCGTGCAGAGTTGCTGCGTGACGAGGTCAATCGCATGACCTTGGAACGGTACACACCGCCAAGCGTGCTGTGCGACGAGGAACTGAATATTCTCGAGTTCCGCGGCGATACCTCAGCGTATCTGGCCAATCCGAACGGACCGCCCAGCAGCAGTCTCAAGCGACTCGCACGGCCGGAGGTTTTCCTGGCAATCGATGAGGCAGTCAGACGGGCGCGCCGCGAAGGCACCGTTGTCCGCCGAGCCAGTCTGCGCATGAGCAACGCGGGCAGCGTTGCAAACGTAACGCTCGAGGTGCATGCGGTACAGATCGACGGCGTGCCCGGCCAGTGGTATCTGATCTTCTTCGAAGCGGCCGCTAACGGCGGTAGCACGTCGTCCAAGCCAGGGCGCGCATCGCTGACAAACTTCGTCGCGCAGGCTTTGCGGCAAGTCAAGGGGCGGCCCGAGCGCGGAGCCCCCAGCGAGAAGGACCTTGAAATCGCGAGGCTGGACGCCGAACTCGAGGGCGGCCACCGGCATTTACTGGCGATACTCGAGGAACACGAGCGAGCTCGGGAGGACCTGCGGGCAAGCGAGGAGGAATTGCTGTCGAGCAATGAGGAATTCCAGAGCACCAACGAAGAACTCGAGACCGCCAAGGAAGAGCTGCAGTCGGTCAACGAAGAGTTGACGACGACCAATGACGAGCTGCGGTATCGCAATCATGAGCTCAAGACCGCGAACGACGAGGTGGCTCGCGCGCGCGACTTCTCGCAAGCGATTGTCGAGACCATGTCTGAACCTTTGCTCGTGCTCGAGGCGGACCTCAAGATCACCTTGGCCAACCGCGCGTTTTACCAGACCTTCCAGACATCGCCCGATGAGACCATCGGCACGAAGCTGTATGACCTGGGCAACGAACAGTGGAATATTCCCGCGCTGCGTGAACTGCTCGAGGAGCTCTTGCCGCAAAGGACCAGCGTTCGCGACTATCAGATCACGCACGAATTCCCGGGCATCGGGCTACGAACGATGCAACTCAGCGCCATGCGCATTGCGTGGCCCGCGCAGGCGTTGATCCTGCTCACCATCGCCGATGTAACCCAGCAGCACCAGGCATTCGGCCGCTTGCAATCCGCTGATCAACAAAAAGACGAGTTCCTCGCGATGCTCGCCCACGAGTTGCGCAATCCGCTTGCGGCCATTCGCAACGGCCTGCAGGTCTGGGAGCGGGACAGCGCTGACAAGGAAACGCAGAAGATTGCACGCCTGGGTGCACAGCGGCAACTCGACCACGAGATCCGTCTGGTTGAAGACCTGCTGGATGTGTCGAGGATCACGCGGGGCATCATCATTCTCAAGACTGAGTCGATTGATCTCGTCGAGACGGTACGTCGAGCAATCGAGGCCATGCGTCCGGAATTCGAGGCTTACGCGCATGAAATCACGCTCGCTTTTCCAACGGGCGTGCTGCCCATCAAGGGCGATGCCATGCGGATCGAACAGGTCATGACGAACCTGTTGGGCAACGCGATCAAATACACGCCGCACGGCGGTCATATCCGGATTTCGATTGAGCGCTATCTCGATGACGCGGTCCTGACCGTGGTCGACAGCGGCATTGGCATGACGGCCGAACTCATTCCGACGATCTTCGATATCTTTGTGCAGGCCGAACGTTCGCTGGATCGCAAGGCTGCGGGTCTCGGTCTTGGCCTCGCGCTGGTGCATCGCCTGGTCGGATTGCATGGCGGCGACGTGCGCGCATACAGCGAAGGGCCCAACCGGGGCAGCAAGTTCGTGGTGCGCCTGCCAGCCATGCCGCACGGCACGGCGGCTGAAGAGCCGGTGCATGTGGCGCTTCATTCCGTACCGTCGCCTGGCACCATGCGCATTCTTGTCGTGGACGACAATCTTGATGCGCTGGAGAGCAGCGCTGCTTTGCTAAGGATCGACGGACACGAAGTGGAGACCGCGCGCGACGGTCCGTCCGCGCTTCTCTGCGTTGAACAATTCAAACCTGAGGTGGTGCTGCTCGATATAGGCCTGCCCGATATGGATGGCTACGAGGTCGCTCGCCGCATACGTTCGATGCCGGGTCAACATGACACCTTGCTGATTGCCCATAGCGGGTATGGCGAGGAGGAGCATCTTCAGCGAGCCACGCAAGCGGGTTTCGACCACCACCTGATCAAGCCGGCCGACCTCAGCCAGTTGAGTGCACTGGTCGCACTGTATCGCGAGAGACGCGTTCGCTGAGTAGGCGGCGGGTTTCATCCGCACCTGCGCCACGGTCCTTCAAAGGAGCAACATTTATTACTCGCTCGCTGAGGCAATGGACGAGACAACGGACTTGCCTGTGTTCAAGTAACTGCGAGGCGGCGAAAGAGCAGCAGCTTTGCGCTATCCAGAACGACGGCCAGCACGACAGCGGCGCATAACACGCCTGCAATGATCTGCAGCGGCAATGCCTTCATGAGCAATCCATTGGACGCAAGCAGGGTAATGATTACCACGTCCACGACCGAGGACGCGAGCAGCCATCGTCCGGGCACGGAACTCCACATGCGCTGCCGTTCACGTGCGACGTAAAACACGGCCTGTCCACTGAACACCAACGTGACGACGGCGAGAGTCCGTAGCGAGTCTGTATCGAGACCAAGTACGAACTTGCCGGTCGCGAGGGTTCCTATGCAGAAGAGCAAATCGATCATGCCCATTGCAATGCCCGCGAGCGTCAGGTTGCGTATATGCCAGATGTTCGGGCGCGGCGAGGGGCGCACATTGTCGGTGGATGACGACATGGCGAGAAAGTCGCCCGTCACCATCATGAGCACCATGAGTGCGGGCGTCAGTATCGCGTGACCGGTCATGAGCAGGCCGGCCGCGAGAAACAGAACCTGCACGATCTTGTGGATGATCGAGCGCAACGTATAGGTCAGGATACGCTGGAAGGTGGTGCGGCCTTCCTCGACCAGGGCGACGATGCCGCCCAGACCCGCTTCGGTCAGCACGACGCCTGCTGCGGACTTCGCCACGTCGGTGGCGCTCAACACCGCGATACCCATTTGCGCCTGCCGGAGCGCCGGTGCGTCGTTCGCTCCGTCGCCGCACATCCCGACAATATGGCCGTGCTTCTGCAGCACTTTGACGAGCTGGTATTTATCCTCGGGCAGGACGCCTGCGTAGATCGAGTAAGACTGCGCGTCGATGTCTTCGGGCAAGGGTGTGGTGGCCCAGGTTTTCCCGGTAATGCCGACCAGGGCCGCGACGGTTTCGGCAGTCTTGCGAGCGTCGCCCGTCACCATGACTGTTCTCACGCCGAGATCGCCGAGCTGAGTGATCAGCGCAGCAGAGTCATCGCGGGGCGGGTCGCTGAGCCCGATCACGCCAGCCATGACGAGTGCGCCGGGCGGCCCCGAGGCCACGGCCAACACCCGCAGTCCCTCCGCCTCAAGTTTCGCCGCTTCCGATGCAGCGGCCGCACAAGAGGGTGTCAACGAAGAGATCGTCTCAAAGGCGCCCTTTACAACGTGCAGGGGCGCGCCGTTCGCTGTGCGTAGCGTGGCCTCGGAGCGCTTCACGGCCGGATCGAACGGCACGAACGTGACTAACGCGGGTGGGTCCGGGATCGGCTTGGCTGAGGACGCGCCG
>Ga0105858_1001008_pt1 | contig 10036 bp, 8 predicted proteins | sample OrgsoiDNA_201062_FD_89683 | JGI IMG/M metagenome (GOLD analysis project Ga0105858, IMG submission 89683) | Permafrost soil microbial communities from the Arctic, to analyse light accelerated degradation of dissolved organic matter (DOM) -... | ecosystem: Environmental > Terrestrial > Soil >...
GACCGAGCTACTGGCCGCGTACAACGAGAAAGAAGAGCAAGCGAGCGCCGAAGCGCTGCGCACCTTCGAGAAACAAATCGTACTGCGTGTGCTGGACGACCTGTGGAAAGACCACCTGTCGACCATGGACCACTTGCGTCACGGTATCCACTTGCGTGGTTATGCCCAGAAGAACCCGAAGCAAGAGTACAAGCGCGAGTCGTTCACGCTGTTCTCCGAGCTGCTGGATTCGATCAAGCGCGATTCGATTCGCGTGCTGTCCCACGTTCAGGTGCGTCGCGAAGATCCGATCGAGGAAGAAGCTCGCCTGCGCCAGGAAGCCGAAGCATTGGCTGCGCGCATGCAGTTCCAGCACGACGAAGCACCGGGTCTGGAAGCGCCTGAGGTGTTGGGCGAAGAGGTCGATGTGGCCTTGGCGCAAACCCCGGTTCGCAATGATCAGAAGCTGGGCCGCAACGAACTGTGCTGGTGTGGTTCGGGCAAGAAGTTCAAACACTGCCACGGCGAAATCAACTAAGATTTTTGCCTGACGCTGCAACACCCCGCGCCGCGACCGGCATCAGCCGTCGCGGCGTTTTGCCATTAATTCCCACCGTCGATAGCGACGGCACAGACATCACCTATTTTTAAGGAGCGCATTCATGGCTGTTGGTCTTGGTCCTTTGCCCACATTGCACCCGGTTGCCGGTTTTGAACTCGGTATCGCTTCGGCCGGCATCAAGCGCCCCGGGCGCAAGGATGTGGTGGTGATGCGCTGTTCCGAAGGTTCGACCGTCGCCGGTGTGTTCACCCTTAATGCCTTCTGCGCCGCGCCGGTAATCCTGGCCAAACAACGCGTGGCCGGTTCGATTCGCTACCTGCTGACCAACACCGGTAACGCCAACGCCGGCACAGGCGAGCCTGGCCTGGTGGCCGCTGCCCGCACCTGCGCCAAGCTGGCCCAGTTGACTGGCGTAGACGCCAGCCAAGTGCTGCCTTACTCCACCGGCGTAATCGGTGAGCCATTGCCGGTAGAAAAAATCGAAGGCGCCCTGCAAGCCGCGCTGGATGACTTGTCTGTGGATAACTGGGCTGCCGCTGCCACAGGCATCATGACCACCGACACACTGCCAAAAGGCGCGAGCCGTCAGTTCGTGCACGACGGCGTGACCATCACCGTGACCGGCATCAGCAAAGGCGCGGGCATGATTCGCCCGAACATGGCCACCATGCTCGGCTACATCGCCACCGACGCCAAAGTCTCCCGCGATGTGCTGCAACGCTTGATGCTGGACGGCGCCAACAAGTCGTTCAACCGCATCACCATCGATGGCGATACCTCGACCAACGACTGCTGCATGTTGATCGCCACCGGCCAGGCCAACCTGCCGGAAATCACCTCCACCGAAGGCCCGCTGTTCGCCGCGTTGAAGCAGGCGGTGTTCGAGGTGTGCATGGACGTGGCTCAGGCCATCGTCCGTGACGGCGAAGGCGCGACCAAGTTCGTGACCGTTGAAGTCAATGGCGGCGGCAACCACCAGGAATGCCTGGATGTTGGCTACACCGTGGCGCATTCGCCGCTGATCAAGACTGCCTTGTTTGCCTCTGACCCGAACTGGGGCCGCATCCTCGCCGCCGTTGGCCGTGCCGGCGTGCCTGACCTGGACGTGAGCAAGATCGACGTGTTCCTTGGCGAGGTGTGCATTGCCAGCCGTGGCGCCCGCGCCGAAACCTACACCGAAGCCCAGGGCTCGGCAGTGATGCAGCAGGAAGAAATCACCATCCGCATCGAACTGGGTCGCGGTGAGTGCAGCGAAACGATCTGGACCACTGACCTGTCCCACGAGTACGTGAAGATCAATGCGGAATACCGCACCTGACAGCCAAGAGGATAAGCGCGGTGAAACGAGTGCATGTAGCAGCAGCGGTGATCCGCGGTGTCGATGGCAGGATCCTGCTGGCGCGCCGTGCCGATACCCAGCATCAAGGCGGCCTCTGGGAATTTCCCGGTGGCAAGGTGGAGGCCGATGAGTCGGTTGCTGCCGCCTTGTCCCGCGAATTGCAGGAAGAACTGGGCATCCAGGTCACCACGGCACGCCCGCTGATCAAGGTGCAGCATGACTACCCGGACAAGCAGGTGTTGCTGGATGTCTGGGAAGTCTCGGCCTTTACCGGCGAGCCCCATGGTGCCGAAGGGCAGCCGTTGGAATGGGTGGCCCCGCGAGACTTGATCAACTATGCGTTCCCCGCAGCGAATGCCCCGATCGTGGCGGCGGCGCGGCTGCCGGCTGAGTACCTGATTACCCCGGGCGAGCTGGAAACCCCGACGTTGCTGCGCGGTATTCAGAAGGCGATTGCCGGGGGCATCAAGCTGGTTCAGCTGCGTGCGCCCAATGGTTACGACCCTAAGTACCGTGACCTGGCGGTGGACGCCGTTGGCCTGTGTGCCGGCAAGGCGCAATTGATGCTCAAGGGCCCGTTTGAGTGGTTGGGGGATTTCCCGGCGGCCGGCTGGCACATGACGTCGGCGCAGTTGCGTAAATACGCGAGCAAGGGACGCCCGCTGCCGAAGGATCGCTGGTTGGCGGCTTCCTGCCATAACGCTGAAGAACTGGCGCTGGCGCAAATGATGGACGTGGATTTTGTCACGCTGTCACCGGTGCAGCCGACACAGACGCATCCGGATGCTCAGCCATTGGGTTGGGAGCAGGCGGCCGAGTTGATCCGTGGGTTCAGCAAGCCGGTGTTTTTGCTCGGCGGCGTAGGGCCGGCTGAGCGGGAACAGGCTTGGGCCGCTGGGGCTCAGGGTGTGGCAGGTATTCGGGCGTTTTGGCCGCAGGTTTGATGGTGTTCTGACGGGCCTGTTCGCGGGCAAGCCCGCTCCCACAGTCGACCGGGTTCCAGCGTTGGAAAGCAGTCAAATGTGGGAGCGGGCTTGCTCGCGAAGGGGCCAGATCAGTCACCGCAAAACTCAGTGTGGCTTAGCCGCCGCCTGCCACAACACCTCCGCAACCCCCTGGCGCTTGGCAATCACCCGTGCCGCCACAAACAACAAGTCCGACAACCGATTGATGTACGCCAACCCCACGCCTTCCAACGGTTCAATCGCATTCAACTGCTGACACCGCCGCTCCGCACTGCGCGCCAGGCTGCGGCACACGTGCGCTTGGGCGATCAGCGCTGAACCACCGGGCAAGATGAAGTTTTCCAGTGGCCCGACTTCCTCGTTCCAGCGATCAATCGCCGCTTCCAGCCGATCAACTTCGGCCGCATTCAATGCCTTGTACACCGGCATCGCCAGCTCACCGCCCAAATCGAACAACCGATGCTGGCAAGGGGTAAGCACCTCAATCACATCGTCCAGTTGCGGATGCTTGCCGCTCTGCTCTTCAAGGCTGGCCAGCAGTAAACCCAACTGGCTGTTGAGCGTGTCCACCTCGCCGATGGCTTCCACGCGCGGGTGGTCCTTGGGCACGCGGCGGCCGTCGCCCAGGCCGGTCTCGCCTGTGTCGCCGGTACGGGTGTAGATCTTCGACAGGCGAAAGCCCATGGTTATTGCTCCAGTTGAGTCAGGTCAAAGGTTGGCATTTGGCTGCCGGCCAACGGCAGGCGCAGGGTGAAGCAGGTACCTTGGCCGAGGGTGGAATGCACTTCCATCTGGCCCTTGTGGTTATTGGTGATGATGAAATACGACACCGACAGCCCCAGCCCGGTGCCTTGGCCGATTTCCTTGGTGGTGAAGAACGGCTCGAAAGTGCGTTTGCGCACGTTTTCGCTCATGCCGATGCCATTGTCTTCCACCTGGATCTCCGCCCAGGGCGGGTTGAGGCGGGTACGCAAAATAATGCGCCCGGGCTCGCGGTCGTCTTCACGCAGGTGAATGGCCTGGGCGGCGTTTTTCAACAGGTTGAGCAGTACCTGTTCCAGTTCGTTGGCGGTGCCGGGCACCGGGCCTAGCTGCGGGTCGAACTGGCGGATGATTGCCTGACCCTTGAAGTCGAAGCCGATCGTCAGGTCGAAGTCATTACCGGCAATTTCCACTGCCTGGTCGATCAGCGCCGGCAAATCGCAAGGCGCCATTTGGCGATTGCTGCGGCGGCTGAAGCTGAGCATATGCGTGACGATCTTCGCCGCGCGTGCGCCGGCTTGCTGGATGCCATCGAGCAATTGCGGGACTTCGCGGCCCTGCAGGTAGCGGTTGACCACCTCCAGTTCGATGCCCGCCTGTTCCGCGTGTTCCAGGTTTTTCGGCAGGTCGGGAGACAGGCGGCGGCGGATGTTCTGCACGTTGTGCAGGATTGCCCCGAGCGGGTTGTTGATTTCGTGGGCCATGCCCGCGGCCAGGCCGCCGACGGAGAGCATTTTTTCCGACTGCACCATCATTTCTTCCAGCGACAAGCGCTGGGTGATGTCGTCGATACGGATCACCACCCCGCGCCCGGCGCCGCCCATCAAGGGGTAGAAGGTCAGGGCGTAATGCTTGGCCTCGTCATCCTTTATCCAGGTGACGCGCTCAATGCGTTCAACCGTGTGTTGCTCAACCGTGGCCTTGATTTGCGGCAGGTAGGGCTTGAGTGGCTGGAACGCGAGGAAGATCGGCTGGTTCAGCGCTTCGTCCAGGCGCGTGCCGGAAAGCGCAGTGGCTTCCTGATTCCACTGGGTGACGTAGAGTTGTTCGTCCAGGGCGATCAGCGCAGAAGGCATCGAGTCGATAATGCTGTTGAGATAATTCTGGAAGCCCGTGAGTTTTTTCTCGATCTTGCTGCGAACCTGCACCTCGAGTTCCAGCTTGCGGTTGGTGTGGCGCGTCTCTTCGGCCAGGCCCTGGGCTTGTGCGTAGGCGGCCTGGGAGTCGTCCCGCGCTCGCTTGAGCTGATGCTCGCGGGCTTCGATACGCGACAGCATGGTGTTGAACGCTTCGGCTAGGCTGCCGATTTCATCATGGTTGCCGCGCCCGGCACGCAGGGCGTAGTTTTCTTCGCGGGTCACCTGGCGCGACAGTTCTTCGAGTTCGTGAATCGGGCGTGTGATCAAGCGTTTTATCTGCCGGGCGATGACCAGCCAGAGCAATACGCTGAAAATCAGGATGCCGAGGCTGGCTGTCAGCGTGCCGGTGTAGAACGCCACGGGTAGCTCGCTGCTGGCGACCAACAGTAAATGCCCCGGAGGCTGGCCGGCGCGGGGCAGGGTGATGACCTGGTTGCTGCGAAATTCGGTGACGCGCCAGGCCTCGATATGCCGGTAGTTGTCCGGCAGGTGCAGGCGGTTGCCATGTTGCATTTGGGCCAGGCGGGTGCCTTCGCCGTCATACAACGCGGCGGCGCGTAATGGTGAGTAACTGGTCAACTCGCTGAGCAGGGCGTCGGCCTTGGCCGGGGATTCGAGGGCTTCGGCGGCGAGGGCGGGGTTGGACACCAGGCGACCGATGGCCTGCAACGCCTGCGGGGCCATGCTTTCCTGGGAGATCCAGTAGGCGGCGCTGATAAACGTCAGGTTGGCCACCAACAATACGGTGGTCAACAACACCAGCAGGGCGGCCAGCAGTTTCTGCCCTACCGGTAGATTTTCAAGACGCTGGCGCAATGGCATCAGGGTTTTCCCAGGTGATAGACAGGTAGGCAGGGTAGCGCGTGCCTCAGTCGGTGGCTAATCCGCGTGTGCGTAAGTGGTCGATCAGCCGCGCTTGCACCTGTTGCAGATGCGGCAGGACCAACTGATGGCGGGCCGCCGCCTGGCAAGCGTAGCCCAGCAGGTAGCTGATTTCGGTGCGCCGGGCGTTGGCCACGTCTTGATACATGGAGGAGTAGTTGGCCGCCGTCGCGTGTATGACCCGCTCTACTTCGCTGTGTAACGCCTCGGCGGCGGCCGGTTGACCGCAGCATTCGAGCAACTCGGTCAATTCGGCGCACAAGGTCGCCACTTCGCATTGGTGGTCGTGCAGGCCGCCATTGCGGCACTGGTAGAGCACGGTCAACGGGTTGATCGCGCAATTGAGCGCCAGCTTGCGCCACAGGCGGGTGAGAATATCGGTGCTCCACTCGTGAGGAATGCCGGCGGCGTGCAGGTCGTCCAGCCACAGCGGTGGCGTCGGGTGGCCCGCGTCCCCCAGCCAGGTGTAGCCATGGCCGGCAAAGACCACGCGCCAATCGCCGTCGCGGAATGCGCCTTCGGTGCTGGAGGCGAAGATGCAGCGGGCCTGCGGCAGCTGCGCGGCCACGGCATCCTGGCTGCCCAGGCCGTTTTGCAACAGGATCAGTTCGGCGTCCGGTACCAGCCGGTGTTGCAGCTGTGCGATGGCGGTTTCGGCGTCGTAGGCTTTGCACGTCACCAGCAGACGATGAATGGGTTCTTGGCGGTGGGGCGTTTCGCCGATCACTGGGTAGGTGTGTGCTACGCCATGCTCTACCAGCGTCAGGCCTTTTGCCTGCCGGTAGCTGGACAGGCGGGTCTCATCCCGCAGGATCAGCCGCACGGGCACGCCCGCGCGCAACAGGCGTGTGGCCCACAGTGTGCCCAGGCTGCCGGCGCCGAGAATGTGCCAGGTAGTCGACATGAGTTTTTGCTCCGTAGGGTCGCTCACAGTGAACAGCGCGAAAGAACCGCTATAATGCCTCGGCATTTTAGCTTGGGCGCGCTCCATCTCTACTGAGCCCGCCCCTTATATTGGAGAAATGACATGCCTTCGTTCGACGTGGTATCCGAACTGGACAAACACGAAGTCACCAACGCCGTCGAGAACGCCGTCAAGGAGCTGGACCGCCGCTATGACTTGAAAGGCAAGGGCAGCTTCGAATTCAAGGAAAAGGAACTGACCGTCAACCTGACCGCTGAAGCCGATTTCCAGCTGGAAGCGATGATCGAGATTCTCAAGCTGGCCCTGGTCAAGCGCAAGATCGACGTGCAGTGCCTTGAAGTCAAGGACGCCTACGCCTCCGGCAAGCTGATGAAGCAGGAAGCCGTGCTCAAGGAAGGCATCGACAAAGAGCTGGCGAAGAAGATCGTCGCGCATATCAAGGATGCCAAGCTGAAAGTCCAGGCCGCCATCCAGGGTGAACAGGTTCGCGTGACCGGCAAGAAGCGTGACGATCTGCAAGAGGCAATCGCGGCCCTGCGCGCCAAGACTTTCGACATGCCGCTGCAGTTCAATAACTTCCGCGACTGATGGCACTTTGCGGAACCTGCGGGTGTTTTTGACGTCCCACGCCCCAGAGTCTGTGCCTACACTTGAGCCCCACGGGGCTCATTTGCGTTTTATGGCAGTCAATCAAGCCGCACATCCGCGCAACAGGAGAAGATAGATGGATTTGAACGCTGAAGTGGATCACCTGATCAAGACCTCGCAGTCCTGGATCCCGATGATTATGGAATACGGCAGCCGGGTGTTGCTGGCAGTGATAACCCTGGCCATCGGCTGGTGGCTGATCAACGTATTTACCCACCGCGTAGGGCGCTTGCTGGCCATTCGCAATGCGGACCTGGCGCTGCAGCACTTCATCACCAGCCTTGCCAACATCGCATTGAAAGTCATGCTGATTGTCAGCGTGGCCTCGATGATCGGCGTGGCAACCACCTCGTTCGTCGCCGCCATCGGTGCGGCCACCCTGGCCATCGGCCTGGCGTTGCAAGGCAGCCTGGCCAACTTCGCCGGCGGCGTGCTGATTCTGCTGTTTCGCCCGTTTCGCATCGGCGACTGGATCGAGGCTCAAGGCACGTCCGGGACGGTCGACAGTATTCAGATCTTCCACACCGTGCTGCGTACCGGCGACAACAAAACCGTGATTGTGCCTAACGGCATCCTGTCCAACGGCATCATCACCAACACCAACCGCCAGCCTACCCGCAAGGTAGTGTTCGACGTGGGTGTCGACTACGAAGCCGACTTGCAGAAAGCCCGTGAAGTGCTGCTGGAACTGGCGAAAGACCCGCGCGTGCTGACAGACCCAGCAGCGGTGGCGGTGGTGTCGACGTTGGGCGACAGTTCGATCACGGTGTCTTTGCGTTGCTGGACCAAGACTTCCGATTACTGGGACGTGGTGTTCATGCTTAATGAACTGTCGCGTGATCGCTTGAAAGGCGCGGGCATTGATATTCCGTTTCCACAGCGCGTTATCCGCGTGATGCAGGAACCGGCTGCGAAATAACTAAGCGCAGTGTATCGAACTTGGCCGAATGGTCAGGTTCAATGCGCGCCGTTAACCTCGTTAGTTAGCTTGCTAGTTATTTTTTCAGCGAAATAAAACTGCAATAAAAAAGCCGCTCCCTTGTAAACAGGGGAGCGGCTTTTTATTTAAGGCCGAGGCCTTAAGCCATCGTTGTAATCAAACTGGCAATTACAAGATGTTCAACGGGTATTGCGCGATCAGACGCAGTTCGTCGATAGACGCCGAACCGTAGTACACGCCATCAGACGAACGATAGGTCGCTTGACGCACGCGCAGGCTCAGGTCTTTTGCTGGACCGCTCTGAATCACGTACTTGGCTTCGATGTCACGTTCCCACTCTTTGCCGTTGGAGGTCTCTGCGGTGTTAGCGCCGGTACCTTTGACGTAGCGAGTCATGAAGCTCAGGCCTGGCACGCCGAAGGTGGCCATGTTCAGGTCATAACGAGCCTGGAACGATTTTTCGTCTTCTGCGTTGAAGTCGGAACGGGCGATGGAGTTGGCCAGGAAAATCGTGCCGCCGCCGTCTACGCCGTAGCCGTAGTCACCGTCACCGCTGACTTTCTGGTAGGCCAGGGTGAACGTGTGAGCCTGGATGGTGTACGCGCCTTGCAAGCTGTAGGCACGGTTGTCCAGTTTGGTGGTGCCGTCTTTTTCTGCGCGTTGCAGGCCGGCGCCGTCGCTCTTGGTGCTGTAGATGTTGAAGTCAACGGCCAGGGACTGTTCGTTGCTCAGCGCGTGAGTCCAGTTCAGGTTGGCGTAGGTTTTCTTCCAGTAGTCTTCAGTCTTCGCGTAGTAGAGGCTGGCGCTGACTTCTGGAGTCAGGGCGTAGACACCGCCGATGAAGTCGGTTTTGGTCAGGCCCAGGCTGTCACGGTAAGTCTGTGCTTGTGCCACGCTCGAGGTGAAGTGACCACCTTCAAGTTTCAGGCCCTTGATCTCGTTGCTGGTGATCGAGATACCTTGCGGCAGCTCTGGCAGCAAGCGGCTGTCATCGGAGGCGAATACCGGCGCGGTGGTGTACTGGTCGCCGACTTTGAGCACGGTGTCGGAGATGCGGAACTTAACAGCGCCGCCGCCTTTGGAGTAGTCGTCTTGCGCGCGGCCGTCTGCACCGGTAGGGAACAGGCCAGTGCCCGAACGACCCTTGCCGCTGTCGAGTTTCACGCCCAACAGGCCGATGACATCAACACCGACGCCGATGGTGCCTTGGGTGTAGCCCGACTGGAACAGGCCGTTGAAGCCCAGGCCGGTTTCGTCTACACGGCTTTTGCCGGTGTCGTTGTTACGGAAGTCGCGGCTGAAGTTCAGCAAACGAGTGTTGATGCTGAAAGTACTGTCTTCAACAAAGCCCTTGGAATCGTCCTGGGCGGACGCCATTGCGAACTGCGAGGTGCCTGCTGAAACAGCCAGGGCGATCATGCTCCACTTCATCACGCGCATCGTGATTTGCTCCTTTGGTTTTAGGAAGAGTACTGCCGTCCCACCTGTATTTTTATCTGGGCGGCTCTTTCTTTTTTGTGTCGGCGCAAAGTTATATCACGCGGACCCTATTGACGATACTTACCCATCTATCCTTTCAGCTTCTTTACGAGGCTGTCGTAAATTGCTATTTCCATGTCGCAAATTCACAGCCCGATTGTCACCAGGCTGACAACTTAAGTGCTGTTTTCAGACCGCTTTCGAAGTTTGAAATCTTCCGTGATACGCACTCAATCGCTTGTGTTTTTATCGCGAAACACCTGCTTCCAAACGGGTGTCGTTGCCGACGATAGTGGTGTCAATGCAACAAGCGTGCACAAAGCGGTAACCGAATGTCATTTTTTCGTGAAAACCGTTACGGCAGTGTAAAAACCGCATAAGCACGGGCTTTTTACGTCGTTTGGTTTGGGCTTGAC
>Ga0105858_1001010_pt1 | contig 10016 bp, 6 predicted proteins | sample OrgsoiDNA_201062_FD_89683 | JGI IMG/M metagenome (GOLD analysis project Ga0105858, IMG submission 89683) | Permafrost soil microbial communities from the Arctic, to analyse light accelerated degradation of dissolved organic matter (DOM) -... | ecosystem: Environmental > Terrestrial > Soil >...
CCCTGATTCCAGATGTAGGCGACCTTGCCCGGCTCGTTCCCGCGCGCGATGAAGCGCAGCTCGCCCGACTCGTTGAGGCGTTTCAGGATCGTGTGTATGGCGGCCAGGTCGTTCGAGTATTTCGAGAGGTCGAAGCCGATCGCCTGCAGGCGCTGGCGGACCTCGGTCGGCGTAACAGGCACGCCGGCGCCGCGGACGACGAGGCGGCAGGCGTCGGTAAGGCCGAGCGGCACCGTCGGCACGAGGCCGCAGAGCCGCGACAGCGTGCCGATGGTCTGCGCGACTTCGGCGATCCGCTTGTCGATGTCCTGCCGCTGCTGCCCCAGCGTCTCGTACTCGCGAATCGCGGTCGCCAGCGCGCGGCGGTAGTCGTCAGTGGTCATCGGGGTGTTCTCCTCAGGGCGGGTAGGTCAGATAGGGCCGCCAGGGCGCGTGGGGCAGGTAGGTCGCGTGGATCGAAGTGTTCAGACCCGTGCGCAACCGACAGCATCGAGATCGCGGACAGCGACGCGACGAGCGTCGCGACGTCAACGACCGGGACGCGCCGCGGCAGGGGCGTTCGGAGCACGACCGCCCGCCTCCGCTGCCGCTTCTGTCGCGGTATCGCCATACGCGATCTTATACATACTGTGTAATTTCACGTCAAGCCGGCTGAGCGCGGGTGGCGCGATGCCCTGCTTTCGATTCGTGAGGAACAATTTGCGCTGTCGCTCGGCTGAAAGCTCGCGCTCCGAAGAACCCCGACCCCACCGAACACTCTGCGGACTCTGCGAGCTCTGCGTTGATCGTTTGTTCTTTTCGTAGCTTTCGTGTTTTCGTGTGTTTCGTGGTGATCTTCTTCGTGGACGCCTATCGCTGGAACGCGTACGAGACCTTCACGAACACCTGCCGCCCCGTCTTCACCAGCTGATTCTGATCCGTGAGATCGCGATCGTCGCCGTAGCCGAGGAACATCACGGACTGCCAGTTCAGCTTGTAGGACAGCAGCGCCTGCGCGGTGAGCGTGCCGTCACGCGCCGTCGTGGTGGGATCGAGGTACAGGCTCGGGTCGCGCACGGTCGACACGTACTCGACGATGCCGCGCGCGAACAGGCGCGCCGAAAACGTGTACGTGCCCCGCAGCCGCGACACGCGCGCGATGAACAGCCGGCGGCTCACGCCCGCCGGATCGTCCACGTTGACCCACTGCTGGTTCTGCACCAGCTGGAGGTTGAAGTGATTGGTTGGATCGAGCGTCGCCTGCAGGTTGATCGCCGTGCCGGTGCCGGGCCGCGAGTTCGCGAAGTCGATGTCCTGCCCCGTCGTGCCGTTGAGCGACAGGAACGTCACGCGGCGCGACGGGCTGAACTGCAGGATGTAGCCGAACTGCCTGCGCGGAATCGTCCGGATGCCGCTCCGGATCTCGTCGTCGAGATACCGCAACTGCACGAAGCCGTTGTAACGCGTGTCGAAGCCGATGCCCGGCTGCACGACGCGGCTGATGAGCGCGCCCGACCGATCCGCCTGGTGATCGACGATCAGGAACGTGCGTTCGCGCGTGACAAACCCGGTCGGGTGGACCGTCCAGCCGGCGCTGCCGATCTCTTCGCGGTAGCCGACCTGCGGCACGAAGCCGCTGTCGGCGCGAAAGCCGTCGCCGAAATCCTGGTACAGCGCGAACGAATCGAAATGCGTGGTGTTGTGCGCCCAGCGGACGTCGGCGGCGTGCGACGCGAACGACTGCCCCGTCCACTCCGCCGCGAGATCGGGGCGGTTGGGCGTGCGCGTTTCGCTGTACAAGATCTGCCCCGTGACGTTGTCGGAGCCCGACGGCCGCCACTGAAAATCCGGACCGACGACGCGGTTGTGGCTGTCGCCGGATTTCGCCTCGCGATCGGTGGCGAGCACGCCGACGTACGACAGGCCGATGTCACGCTTGGCGCGCGCGATGAACACCATCGACCCCTCGTCGACCGACGCGAGCGACGAGGAGTTCGGCCCCGGAATGATGGTGCTGCCGCCGCCGGCATCGTCGGCCACGAGCGCCGTATAGCGAATGCCGGCTTCCTTGCCGGTGATACGCGCGCCCCAGACCGGCGCCGTGATGGTCCGCGTGTAGACCGCGCGCACCGACGTCTGGAACAGATCGCTCCCTTCGAGGAAGAACGGACGCTTCTCGGGATAGAAGAGCGCGAAGCGCTGGTTCGCCGTGATCTGCGCGGTGTCCGATTCCACCTGCGAGAAGTCGGGCTTCACCGTGAGATCGATCGCGTTGTCGGCGTTCGGCGTGTACTTCACGTCGATGCCGACGTGCGGCTTGATGCCGTCCCCCACGAGCGGCGATCCGATGTCGTCGCGCGGCTGCGCGTCGGCACTCGCGCTGAAATACGGGGCCACGACGAGGTGTCCGCCGGTCGGCAGATGTTCCATCCCGGCCAGTTGATTCGATCGGCAGACCAGACAGTTGCCGTCACGCGGGAGCCGCACGGAGAAGAACTGGTAGTGGTTGTCGCGCGGAAAGTTACGATACAGCAGGATGCCCCAGGTCTGGGGATCGACGTTCCTGTAGCGCAGCGACGAGAACGGGATCCGCATCTCGAGCGTCCAGCCGCGCGCGGTGATCTTCGTCGCCGACTCCCAGAAAAAGTCCGGCGACGAATCCTCGCCGGACGTATCGTCGAGAATCGAGTCGTACTGGATGTTGCGCGGCGTGACGACGAAGAACGTAGCGGTGCGGCCGGTGTTGCGTGAGTCGATGAGGACGCCGCCATAGTCGTTGTAGCCGTTGCCGATGTTGTCGCGGTCGGCAAACGGCGCGCGGATCGCCTTGAGGTCGGGGTCGTCGAATTCGAACGCGGCGTAGAAGAATCGATCGTCGTAGGTCAGATACCCGACATTTCGGACCTTGGGCTCCGTGTTGTCGCCAGGCTGCGTCTCGTACCACTTGTCAACGCGCGTGGCGCCGCGCCAGCCCTCGTCAGAGAGATCGCCGTCGATATTGATCGGTCCGGCGGCCCTCGAGATGTGAATAGTGTCGCCCGAGAGGGAGGATTGGGCGTCAGCCCGAAGTACGGCCGCCATCAGCAGGGCCGCAACCGTCGCGGCCGTGCGGATGAGCCGGCTGTGCATCGTGGCGTTTTAGACGGCGAAGTTCACGGGCCGGTTCTTTTTCCCAGCACAACGCGTAGTACACTAAATGATTGCGATATGAACCATCAGCCCTTTCGAACGCTTTCTCCCCTCGTCCTCGCGGCTGGCATCCTCTTTAGCCCACCCGCGTCGGCGCAGCAGATCACGACTCCCCCGCCGCCGGGTCAGCCACCGCGGTCCGCGCCGCTGGCGATTCCGCCGGGAACGTTTCAGGGAGGCGTTCCGTCCGGCACGTTGACCGACTCGGTCCAGAAGATCAGCCTGATTGCCGCGATCACCGGCGCGCTCGCACATAACCTCGGCGTGCTCACCGCGGAACAGAGCCTCGGCAAGGCGGAAGGCGCGCGCTGGCGCGCGCTGGGCGGGTTGATGCCCAACGTCAACGCGCGGGTCGGCGAAACGCGACAGACGATCAATCTCGCGGCGTTCGGATTCAGCGGCGGCCCGGGCACGCCGTTCGCCGGCATTCCCACGCTCGTCGGACCGTTCAACGTGTTCGACGCGCGTGTGTTGCTCTCGCAGTCGGTCCTCGACTTCGGCGCGCTCAACAGCGCGCGGGCCGAGGCGCACAACGTGGAAGCCGCGCGTCTCACGTTCAGGAGCGCGCGCGATTTCGTGATTCACGTGGCCGGCAACCTGTACGTGCAGGTGCTCGCCGCGTTGGCGCGCGCCGATGCGGCCCGAGCGCAGCAGGAAACGGCGCGCACGCTGCACCAGCAGGCGCTCGATCTGAAGCAGGGCGGCATCATCGCCGGCATCGACGTGCTGCGCGCCGAAGTGCAGTTGAGCACGCAGACGCAGCGCGCGACGATCGCGGTCAACGAGTTCGAAAAGACCAAACTGCAGCTCGCGCGCGTCATCGGCCTGCCGCTCGGCCAGCGCTTCGAACTCGATCCCGTGCTGCCCGATTTGCCGGTCGCCGATCTCTCGATCGACGCGGCCGTCGAGCTCGCCTACAAGACGCGGCCCGACTACTCCGCCGCGCTCGAGCGCATCAGCGCCGCCGAGTCGGCGCGCCGCTCGATCGTCGGCGACAACCTGCCGTCGATTCGCGTGAACGCGGACTACGGCGAGATCGGGCTCTCCCCCTCCGACGCCCGCACCACGTTCTCGCTGACCGGCGCGGTAAACGTGCCCATCTTCCAGGGCGGCAAGACCAAGGGCCGCCTCCTCGAAGCCGACGCCGACATCCGCAACCGCCAGTCGGAGGCCGAGGATCTGAAAGCCGCGATCTACTACGAGATCCGCGCCGCGTTCCTGGATCTCGACGCCACCGCCAAGCAGCTCGCGCTCGCCGGCAAGACGCGCGACCTCTCGGCACAACAGCTCACGCAGGCCCGCGACCGGTTCGCGGCGGGCATCGCCAACAACGTCGAGGTGGTGCAGGCGCAGGACGCCGTGGCCGTCGCGACCGAACAGTTCATCGCCGCGCAGTACGGCTACGACCTCGCCAAGGGCGCGCTCGTCCGCGGCGTCGGCACATCTGAAGACGTCCTGCGGCTTCTCGGAGGCTCACGCTGACCATGCTTCAACAACCTCGCGTTCGCTTGATCATCGGCGCCGTCCTGCTCCTCGTCCTCGGCGCCAGCGTCTGGGCCTGGAGCACGGCCGGCCGCGAAAACACGGACGATGCGCAGGTGGACGCGCACGTGACGCAGATCTCCGCGCGCGTCGGCGGCACCATCACGCAGGTGAACGTCGACGACAACCAGCTCGTGGACGCCGGCACGCTCCTCGTCCAGCTCGATCCGGGCGACTACACGGTCGCGGTGGAGAAAGCGCGCGCCGAGCTCGCCGACGCGGAAGCGACCGCGCTCGCCGCGCAAAGCAACGTCCCGATCATGGCGACCACCACCACCAGCAACGTGACGACGGCCCGCGGCGGCATCACGCAGGCGCAAAGCGGCGTCGCCGGGGCGGAGCGGGAAATCGAAGCCGCGAAGGCGCGGCTCGTCAGCGCGCAGGCCAAAGTGCGCGAGGCCGAGGCCAATGCCGCGAAGTCGGCACGCGACGTGGAGCGCCTGAAAGGGCTGCTCGCGAAGGACGAGGTCTCGCAGCAGATGTTCGACGCGACGTCGGCCACGGCCGCCGCGCAGAAGGCCACCGCCGACTCCGCGCACTCGCAGGTGACGGAAGCCGAAGCCGGCATCCGCGTCGCCGAGAGCAAGCTGGCGCAGGCGCGCGCCGGCGAGGATCAGGCCAAGGCCGAGATGCAGACGGCGCAGACCGGACCGTCGCAGGTGACGGCGACCAAGGCGCGGGCCGCGGCGGCGGAAGCGCACGCGCAGCAGGCGCGGGCGACTCTCGCGCAAGCGGAGCTCAACCTGCAGTACACGACCATCAAGGCACCGGTGCGCGGTGTCGTGTCGAAAAAGGGGATCAACGTCGGCCAGGTCGTCCAGGCCGGCCAGCCGCTGCTCGCCATCGTCCAGATCGACGACGTGTGGATTACGGCGAACTACAAGGAGACGCAGCTGCGAGACATGCGGCCCGGACAGCGCGCCGTGATCTCGGTTGACGCGTACGGCGGACGCAAGTACACCGGCAAGGTCGACAGCGTCGCCGGGGCGACCGGCGCGCGCTTCAGCCTGCTGCCGCCGGAAAACGCGACCGGCAATTTCGTCAAGGTCGTGCAGCGTGTGCCGGTGAAGATCGTGCTCGACCCCGGGCAGGATCCGGATCGCCTGCTGCGGCCCGGCATGTCCGTGACGCCCACCGTGTATGTAAAGTAGCCGCGGCATGAGCGAGCCAAGACACATCAACCCGTGGCTCATCGCGGTCTCCGTGATGTTTGCCACGTTCATGGAGGTGCTCGACACCACCGTGGTCAACGTGTCGCTGCCGCACATCGCCGGCAACCTCTCGGTGTCGATCGACGAAGCGACCTGGGCGCTCACGTCGTACCTCGTCGCCAACGCGATCATCCTGCCGATGACCGGGTGGCTCGCGAGCATGTTCGGCCGCAAGAACCTGCTGATGCTGTCGGTGATCGGCTTCACGGCGGCATCGTTCCTGTGCGGTCTCGCGCCCACGCTGGGCACGCTGATCTTCTTCCGCATCCTGCAGGGCGCCACCGGCGGCGCGCTGCAGCCGCTCTCGCAGGCCGTCCTGCTCGAGGCGTTCGCGCCGCAGGATCGCGGCAAGGCCATGGGCTTCTGGGCGCTCGGCATCGTCGTCGCGCCGATTCTGGGGCCGGTGCTCGGCGGCTGGCTCACCGACAACTACAGCTGGCGCTGGGTCTTCTACATCAACATCCCGGTCGGCATCGCGTCGCTGGTGATGACCAAGATGTACATCTTCGACCCGCCGTATCTGAAGGCGCAGTCGCGCAAGGTCGACTACTGGGGCATCGGCATGCTCGCGGTCGGCATCGGCGCGCTGCAGATCGTGCTCGACAAGGGACAGGAAGAAGACTGGTTCTCGTCGAACATGATCGTCACGCTGACGATCATCTGCGTGGTCACGCTGACGGCGCTCATCTGGCATCTCCTGGTCGCCGAGGATCCGATCGTCGATCTGCGAGTGTTCAAGGAGCGGAGCTATGCCGTCGGTGTCTTCCTGATGACGGTCGTCGGCTTCGTGCTCTACGGCAGCATGGTGCTGCTGCCGGTGATGCTGCAGACGCTGCTCGGCTATCCGCCGCTGCAGGCCGGCATTGCGATGGCGCCGCGCGGCATCGGCTCGTTTTTCATGATGCCGATCACGGGAATGATCACCGGACGCGTCGACCCGCGCAAGCTGCTGACGGCGGGGCTGATGGTGGGCGGAGGCACACTGATCTGGCTGTCGTTGCTCAACCTGCAGGCCGGCTACTGGGACATCTTCTGGCCGCAGCTGCTGCAAGGCGTCGGCATGTCGCTCCTGTTCGTCCCGCTGACGACGATTTCGATGGACGCCATCCCGCGCGAGAAGATGGGCAACGCGACCAGCCTGTTCAACCTGATGCGCAACATCGGCGGCAGCATCGGCATCGCCATGACCGGCACGATGCTCGCGCGCCACGGCCAGGCCACGACGAACATGCTCGGCGCGAACATCACGCCGTACGATCCCGCGTCTCAGTCCATGCTCTACGGCCTCCGGCAGTCGTTCATGGCCGCCGGCGCCGACGTCGCCACCGCCACGGACCGGGCCAACGCCGCGCTCTTCGGCATGGTCCAGCGGCAGGCGACGATGGTGTCGTTCGTGGGGATCTTTCAGCTGCTCGGCATCCTCTTCATCGTGCTGATCCCGTTGGTGCTGCTGATGAAGCGGCCGAAGCGCGGCGGGCCGGCGCCCGCCGCACACTAAACAGTCGTCAGTCGTCAGTCGTCAGTCACCCGCTGAAATCGCCGCGTGCTCGCGGACGGTTTCCGCCGGCAGCTGGCTGCGCAGCCAGATGCGTTCGATGGCCGGATAGGCGGCCGCCACCGGCAGCGCGATGAGCGCGCCGATGACGCCGGCGAGCTCTCCGCCGATCGCGAACGCCAGAATCACCGCGACATTCGACAGCTTGAGGCGGTCGCCGTACGCCCACGGCGAGAGCACGTACGTCTCGAGCAGGTGATACACGACATACAGCGAGGCGACGATCACCGCCGTGCCTTGCGATACGGTCAACGCCATCCCGATCGCAAACAGGCTCGAGGCGAGGAACCCGATGACCGGCACGAAGTCGAACACGCCGGCAATCACCGCGAGCAGGAGCGCGGCAGGCACCTGCAGCACCGACATGAGCACGAGCACGAACAGCCCCGCGCACACCGACGTCAGCACGTTGCCCGCGACGTAGCCGAAGATGAGGCGCTGCACCTCATCCAGCGTCTGCGCCGCGCGGCTCCGCTTGTCCTTCGGGACGAACGCGATCAGCCAGTCGCGCGTCCGCTCCGCCTCAATCAGCAGGTACATCGTCAGGATGAACGCGAGGGCGCTGACGATGGCGGCTGAGATGGCGGAACGGCCGAAGCGGAGCGCATACGGCACCACCGCCGATTCCATGTCGCCCGCCCGGCCGACGCCGGCGACCGTCCGCAGCCATTTCGGCGCGGCGTCGAACAGCTGACGCTCGAGCTGCGCGAAGTGCTGGCTGGCAAAGTGGGCCTGGTCGGAAATCGAGCTCCACGTCAGCCACGCAAACCCGCCGCCCAGCGCGAGAAGGGCGACGGCGATGCACGCCACGCCGATCCACCGCGGCCATCTGTGGCGATCGAACCAGCCGACGATCGGCATCAGCGTCACCGCCAGCAGCACGGCGACGATGAGGACGAGCGCCAGCTCGACCAATCGCAGCCAGACCCAGACGAGGACGGCGGCCGCGATGACTTTCCAAATCGTGTGCCAGGGAATCTCGATTGACGTGCGGGATGTAGTGTCGGCCATGTCAGGCGTTGAGCTACAAGCATGGCGCGTGCCCGCCAGGTTCGGTACACTGCGGTGGTGTTGATCGCGCTGCTGCTCTCGGTCGCTCTCGGACAGGAACCGGCCCGCCCGACGTTCGCCGAATGGCTCGCCGGCGTGCGGTCGGAAGCCATCGCGCGCGGCGTGCGCGAGGAGATTGTCGACGCGGCGCTGGCCGACGTCACCGAGCCGCAGCCGGTGATTCTCGAGCGCGATCGCGCGCAGGCCGAGACCGTGCTGTCCCTCGAGAGCTACCTCGCGCGCAGCCTCACGCCGAAGCTGATTCTGGCGGGCCGCGACGCGTACGCGAAGCACAAGGCGCTGCTCGGCGAGGTCAGCGAGCGGTACGGCGTGCCGGCGCCCATCATCGCCGCCGTGTGGGGGATGGAATCCAACTACGGGCGGTTCAGCGGCGTCCGCCCCACCGTGCCGGCGCTGGCCACGCTCGCGTGGGATCCGCGCCGCGCCGCGTTCTTCCGCGGCGAGCTGTTCAACGCGCTCGAGATCCTCAACCGCGGCGACATCGACCTTCCGCGGCTGAAGGGATCGTGGGCCGGCGCGATGGGACAGACGCAGTTCATGCCGTCGAGCTACCTGAAGTTCGCCGAGGACTTCGACGGCGACGGAAAGCGCGACATCTGGTCGACGCCGGCGGACGTGTTCGCCTCGATCGCGAACTACCTCAAGGGCCACGGCTGGGCCGCGGATCAGAGCTGGGGACGCGAGGTCAAAGTGACGCCCGAAGCCGCGCGGCGCATCGCGCGCGACGTCGCGCCGCGCAACGGCACGTGCCAGGCGACGCGAAACATGAGCGTCGCCCTGCCGATGAGCAAGTGGCACGAGCTTGGCGTCCGTCTGCCCGGTGGAAAGGCGCTGCCCACGAGCGACGCCACGGCCTCGCTCGTCTCCGGCACGACGCGGCGGTTTCTGGTGGACGCCAACTACGACGCGCTGCTCGAGTACAGCTGCGCGCACTCGTACGCAATCACGGTCGCCCTGCTCGGCGACGCCATCGTGTCGACCAAAGCGCCGGTGGCGGCGAAGGCGGCCAAACCGGCCAAGCGCAAGCGCCGCGGCTAGCGGTCAAAGGAGCGTATGGGAGAGCCTGTCGATCTCGACGAACGCGGTGTGATCGTCGCCTGCAGCCACTGCGGCAAGAAGAACCGCCTCGCGTACGAGCGCCTCGGCGACGCGGTGAAATGCGGTCAGTGCAAGGAGCCGATCCAGCCGCCCGCCGAGCCGATCGAGCTGCATCAGACGGCCGACTTCGATCGCCTCATCGCCGCTTCGTCGCTGCCGGTCGTCGTCGACTACTGGGCGCCGTGGTGCGGGCCGTGCCGGATGGTCGCGCCCGAGCTGAAGAAGGTGGCCGCCCACCAGGCCGGCAAAGCGATCGTCGTGAAAGTGAACACCGACGAACTGTCGGATCTCGGTCAGCGGTTCGGCATTCGATCGATCCCCACGCTCGCCGTCTTTTCCGGCGGCAAGGAGATCGCGCGCGAGAGCGGCGC